>Ga0265292_1000754_pt1 | contig 37568 bp, 11 predicted proteins | sample Munlanlewell296A_FD_189080 | JGI IMG/M metagenome (GOLD analysis project Ga0265292, IMG submission 189080) | Leachate microbial communities from a municipal landfill in Southern Ontario, Canada - Leachate well 296A | ecosystem: Engineered > Solid waste > Landfill > Unclassified | place: Canada... | reverse complement strand
GGTGTGTCCGCTCCCGTGCCTGAGATACTGGCTAAACTCTTTTCGTTGCTTAAGTCAGGGTCAGTTACCGTGCTCGTGGGCAGGCTCGTGTCATACATGAATGTGCATTCAAGAACGCTTTCCGTTGAGATGTTTAAGCTGCGGTCGCGCGTCCTGGTCTTCACAAGGTATCTCGTGTTCGTCACCCACGTCGGGGTGCTCACCTGGTGGCTCCAGTTGCCGCCTGTGTTGCTTACCGTAAAGTAGTAGGTGTCATTCTGCGTAAAGCCGTAGTTCGGTGTGTCGGGTTTCCACCACAGCCCGCTGTCGCCTACGTCCTGGATCGCTAGCTGTTCTATGTCCAGCCCGCTGGCGTTGGTCTCAGCATCCGAGGACGTTCCAGCCAGCTGGCTTAATGTGTTGTGGTAATGCGTGCTCGGGGACGTAAGCCATGATTTCGGTAAGGTCTCGTCCCATCTAAACGTTCCTGTGGTCCATTCGCCTAAGTTGCCAGCCCAGTCTACCGCACGGCTGTAGATCTTATAAACCTTTTTGTCGCTGTAGGACGGGCTCGCGTGTTTCCACGGGTCCGTATCTACGCTCACCAGCCAGCTGCTTACACCTACTTCCCAGCTCGTACTCCCAGGGTGATAGTAGCTGTTATCCGTTTCGTTATAGATACGCGTATATACTTTATCCACGCCGCTTAAGTTATCCGCACTTGTGCCGCTGAGCGTCAGGAGCGTGTTCGCAGGGCCGTAATAGCCTGTACCGCTTTCTCCAGGGACCGTCAGCCTTGAGACCGGTGCGCTTGTGTCGTACCAGAAAACTACCGTGCTTAAGACTATATCGTAATTGCCTGCGTTATCGTACCCGCGGCTGATTATACGGTAGCGCGCGCCGTCGTTCCAGCTTATCCCGCCATATGTCCAGTTAACCGTTGCGTTGCCTATACCGCTGGTATCGTTGGCACAGTCCACCCAGTGAACGTTCGGGCTCCAGCTTGAACCCGTCCACGTGTAGACATCCGAGGTGCCGTTATAGCTTGAGACCTTGACCTCTACTTTGCTTAACCCTGTATAATATCCGTTCGCCGTGCCGCCTATCACCGTCAAGGTCTTCTGCGTTGTGCCGTCTCCTGGCGTCGTTACCCGGCTTACCGGCGGGGTTGTGTCATAGTACAGTGTGTACTTAACACTCGCGTCTTCTTCGTTGTCCACATCGTCTTTGCCCCACACCCTTATCTGGTAACCCCTGTCACTCGCCCAGCTTACGTTGCCGCTGTCGGGATAACGCCATTCTGTTAAATTCGCGTTCAGGCCCGTTGCCGTTAGCGTCGTTACGTCAACTGACGTAAAGCCCGTGCCTGTATAGTACTTCGAGTCGTCCGTCGCCTGGATCGTTAATTTTATCCAGCCCGTTGAGTTAAGCCCCACGTTCGTCCCCGCGGGGTTGTCCGCTGCTGTGCCGCTGATATATGCAGACGTGTTGATGTACTGCGCTGGATGCGTGACGTATGTCTCAGGATCGCTTGTGTCTATGACAAACGTGTTCGACGAGGTGCCTTCTGCATATACGCTCTGCCAGTTCCACGCTTTATCCCTTGACTTCGCTACCATTAAATATGTCTTGCCGCTGGACCACGTAAGCTGGCTGTCCGCATACGTCCAGCTGTCCGCCCATAATTTGAAGTCGCTGGGTTCGCTTGTCGTGCTAAGCCATACCTGCGCACCCCAGCCGCCGGTGCCGTTGTAATACACGCTGTCTACCATGTCGTATATATAGAACTCAACGCTCTGTTTCTGCCCGGGGGTTAGATCATCATACGTGCCGCTGAGCGTCGTTATTCCGCTGTACTCCCCGCCTTCGGCAGGGATAACAATCGTCGCTGTGGGCGAGGTTATGTCATAGACTACCAATACATCCGCGCTCGCCAGGCCTATGTTGCCGGCCATGTCGATCGCGTGGGTCCTCATCAAGTATTCGCGGTCGCTCTGGAAGACCAGCGTGCCGCTGCTCCAGGTTATCCCCTGGTACGCTCCTGAGGCTGCGTTGTTAGCTCTCACCCAGTGCGTTGTGCTTAAGACCACGGTGAACGTGCTTCCGTTCCACCACGGGCCCCCAGGGTATTCACGGATGCCGAATTCCACCATGTTGGCTGCTATGCCGATGCCGTCTTTCGCGGTGCCGGTTATTGAACTCAATGTATTGTAATGCCCGCCCGTTACCGGGACGCTCACCACGCTCGTGGGTAGGCTCACATCGTACATAAAAAGGTTCTCGCTCGTGCCTTCTGTCGTCCAGTCCTGCGTATTACCCGCGGTATCCACTGCCCTTACCTTTACCCAGTAGCTCGTCTGGTCTATCAGCGCGGGGGTTATGTACGTCCAGTTCTTCACCACTCCGCTGCCCGTTACTTCCGCGGTGCTCCATACAACACCAGTTGCACTGAACGTGCTCGTGCCGTTGTACCACATACCGCTGCCCCAGGCTTCCTGCAGAGCTACTTCCACTCGGCTGACCTTTGAGATACTGTCAACTGCCGTACCTGTGATGTTGCCAAGGACTTTGCCAGGCCCGCCGTAATACCCGGCGGTCACCGGTAAGATTATCGATGCCGTTGGAATCGTGATGTCATATGTGAATGTCCTGGTATTGACGCTTTCTTCATTCCCGGGGACCGGCAGCGCACTGTCTGCACTCCAGTATTTTAGTTCATAACTATGACCGTCTTTCCAGTCATTAACATACGTGCTCGTCCAGACCGCCCAGCCGTCTGCGGTCTTGGCTGTCCATGTGCTGGCTTGCGTTGCTGTCCACCCGCCGCTAACGCCGTTCTCCCACCATTTGTTCTCTTCACTTGCTCCTGAGGTCGTGTCCTTGAACGTTATATTCACCGCGCTGACGCCGCTCTTTAACGCTCGCGTGCCTGTTATGTCCGCGCCTGTGCCGCTTACCGTAGGAAGGTAGTTTACGTATGTCATTGTGCTTGAGGGTAAGGCCATACGGCTCTCCGGCGCTGTGTCGTCAAATATGAATGTGCTGCCGCGGATACTATAGAAATCTTCCGTGTTCAGCGCTGTGTCACGCGACCTTACTGTGATATAGTAACTCGTGCCGCTCTTTAAGTCGCCGCTGGTTTTTGTCAGTGACGTGTATTCCCAGCTCTTGGGTTCTCCGCCCGTGGGCGTTATTGTTATGTAATATACTGGAGGAGCGCTCTGGTTGAAGTTGTCGCTCTCTATGCTCCCGCCCGTGCCGTTCCACCAGCTGCCCAGCGCGTTGTTCCTCACTCCGATATATACCGCGTTGACTCCGCTGCCGCCTAGGCCCGCGTCCTTTGATGTGCCAGTTATCGTGCTTAAGCTCCTTATGTACCCGCCGTTGGAAGGGCTTATGACGTAACTCTCCGGAGCTACGTTGTCATACCTGAACTGCGGGCTGGTACTGTAGATTACCTGATAATTCCCGGATTTATCCCTGCCCCGGCTCATTACCTGGTATTGCTTGCCCAGTGTCCAGGTGAATGTCGCGCTCCACGCGCTCCAGTTGCCCGAGGTGTTCATCAACGGATAGGTGAACCACGCGCCTTCCGGCAGGATCTGCCCTTCTGAACTTCCTTCTGCTTTCCACTGGCCCGCTGTATTGTCCCACCACCACCCGATATCCGCATCCTTTATCCTCACGCTTACTTCGCTTACTTCCCCGGGTGTGTCCGCTCCCGTGCCTGAGATACTGGCTAAACTCTTTTCGTTGCTTAAGTCAGGGTCAGTTACCGTGCTCGTGGGCAGGCTCGTGTCATACATGAATGTGCATTCAAGAACGCTTTCCGTTGAGATGTTTAAGCTGCGGTCGCGCGTCCTGGTCTTCACAAGGTATCTCGTGTTCGTCACCCACGTCGGGGTGCTCACCTGGTGGCTCCAGTTGCCGCCTGTGTTGCTTACCGTAAAGTAGTAGGTGTCATTCTGCGTAAAGCCGTAGTTCGGTGTGTCGGGTTTCCACCACAGCCCGCTGTCGCCTACGTCCTGGATCGCTAGCTGTTCTATGTCCAGCCCGCTGGCGTTGGTCTCAGCATCCGAGGACGTTCCAGCCAGCTGGCTTAATGTGTTGTGGTAATGCGTGCTCGGGGACGTAAGCCATGATTTCGGTAAGGTCTCGTCCCATCTAAACGTTCCTGTGGTCCATTCGCCTAAGTTGCCAGCCCAGTCTACCGCACGGCTGTAGATCTTATAAACCTTTTTGTCGCTGTAGGACGGGCTCGCGTGTTTCCACGGGTCCGTATCTACGCTCACCAGCCAGCTGCTTACACCTACTTCCCAGCTCGTACTCCCAGGGTGATAGTAGCTGTTATCCGTTTCGTTATAGATACGCGTATATACTTTATCCACGCCGCTTAAGTTATCCGCACTTGTGCCGCTGAGCGTCAGGAGCGTGTTCGCAGGGCCGTAATAGCCTGTACCGCTTTCTCCAGGGACCGTCAGCCTTGAGACCGGTGCGCTTGTGTCGTACCAGAAAACTACCGTGCTTAAGACTATATCGTAATTGCCTGCGTTATCGTACCCGCGGCTGATTATACGGTAGCGCGCGCCGTCGTTCCAGCTTATCCCGCCATATGTCCAGTTAACCGTTGCGTTGCCTATACCGCTGGTATCGTTGGCACAGTCCACCCAGTGAACGTTCGGGCTCCAGCTTGAACCCGTCCACGTGTAGACATCCGAGGTGCCGTTATAGCTTGAGACCTTGACCTCTACTTTGCTTAACCCTGTATAATATCCGTTCGCCGTGCCGCCTATCACCGTAAGGACCTTCTGCGTTGTGCCGTCTCCTGGCGTCGTTACCCGGCTTACCGGCGGGGTTGTGTCATAGTACAGTGTGTACTTAACACTCGCGTCTTCTTCGTTCCCGACGTCATCCGCGGACCATGTACGTACACTATACTGTTTATCACTTACCCAGTTAAGGTTACCAGTTTCAGGATAACGCCACTCAGTTAAATTTGCATTTAATGCATAAGCAGTACGGGTTGAAACTTCAGTACTACCAAAATTAGAACCATCATAATATTTACTATCAGTAACATTTTCAATTGTAAGCTTCACCCACCCACTGACGTTCATCCCGACATTGTTGTTATTAGCACCGGAATTAGGCTTATCCGCAGCAGTACCGCTAATGAAGGTTAAAGAATTAAAGTTACTGCCACTAGAAGGAAGCGTAACCAAAGTTTCAGGCCCTGTATTATCAATAGTAAATGTGTTAGAAGAAGTCCCGCTAACAAATATTGTCTGCCAGTTCCACGCGCGGTCACGTGATTTAGCGATCACCAAATACTTTTTCCCGCTCGTCCACGTAATTTGAGTATCTGCATATGTCCAACTATCCGCCCATAACTTAAACTCACTTGACTGCGTGGTTGTGGAAATCCACACGATCCCAGCCCAACCACCCGCACCGTCATAATACCCGCCTTCGGTAAGGTCCTGGATTGCGATCTCAACACTCTGCTTTTCCCCCGGTGACTTATCCTCGTAATCACCACTGATTGTAACCAACCCAGTATACTCCCCGGACGTTACCGGCACAACAATAGTAGCAGTTGGTGCAATAATATCATAAGTAAAATCTACACTTGTCCCGCCAGCACCATTCCCCTGTTGATTACCTGGCAGAGGATACACATTATCTTCCGCACGTGAAAGAATTGTATACTCAATAGAATCACTCCACGCGGTATCCGGCATAACGATATACCACGTCCTTGTTTGCCCTGCCCCTGTAAGAGTCGTGGTACTCCATTTCGGTAAAGACTGATCAGTCCACACCTGGTTTTGCCCATCCCAATCCGTACTCCCGCTAGAAATTCTAACCTTCACTTCGCGAATCATCGCACCGGTATCATTTGCGGTACCTGAAATTGTCAACAACGACTTCCGTTGATCCCCGTTTACCGGTAAATTAATAACAGAATCCGGATTAACATAATCAAACCATATATTAACAGCCACATTAGGAGAAACTTCAAGTGTTTCAACCAACGACTCGTCATATACCGACGTCCCCCGTGACTTAAAAGTTACTGATGACCCTGACAACGCAGACCATATACTATCCGGATTATCTAAACTCCACGTCCCCCCTGTAATCCCAACTACATGCCACGACGACGAATTAACCCAGTAATCTCCAGGAACGTTTTGATAATAATAATCTTTATATGCCCCGTCATTCCTAAGAATTGCTATTTCAACTTTTGAACAATTTTCCTGGCTACCGGACACGCTATCCGGGTTATTAAGCTTATAGTACCGCCCCTCAACTGCAGAAGTAGCAACCGTCTTTGGCGGCGGAGGGCGATAATAAAAATCGCGTACCATAAACGTTGTCTGTGTACTTCCCGCCAGGTCAAACGCATACGATTTCACACGATACTGCGTCAATGCACCTGACCACAAAACTCCCGATGTACTAAATGTCCACGTCGTAACACCAACTGTCCCATTAAGAGTAGTGCTCAATTTAGTCTCTGAACCCCAGGTAGAACCCGTCCAGAACACACCGCTTCCCGGCACTTTTTCCAACGTTATCTGCAAGAAATCCATTTTAGCAAGCTCACCTGCGACAAGATCCTTTGCCGTACCAGAGATAGTAGGCAACGACTCATACGGAGTATCCGCAGTGTTTTCAATCGGCAAATTTGTCATCGACAGCGGCGCAGACGTATCAAACACAAAGTATGTACTGTTACTAAAAACATAATTACCCGCGCGGTCAAACACTTTTACTCTAACGCTATAACTTGTATTATCCACCCAGTACGAGTTCGACATCGTGTATGTCCACGAAGATGTCCAAGTATATGCAGTATTCAAATACTCTGTCGTTGCCTGGAACGTATTATCACTTGTACGGAAATACTTATCTTCACTATAATTTACCCCGGCATGCTGTTTTACCGATATTTGTGTTGTAGTAACGCTTGACACATAGCATCTTGTTTGCGACACAAATGTTTCAGCTAAATTACCATATAAATCGGTAAACAACTTATAATTTCTCGCTGTAGCCGTGGGCATTTCTACAGTTGCAGTCGGTGACGACTTGTCTATGATAAATGTTGATGTTGAATACACTACCTGCACGTTCTGAGGGCTGGACGCATCCTTTGCGCGGGATTGAACTTCGTATAGATATCCATCCTCAAAAATCCCGGATAAGTCACCGCTGGTTGACCAGCTAGTACCATTAGACGAAGGTATTGGAAAATCGATTGATGGCGCATTCTGATCCCACCCACCTAAACCGTTATAATAATCCTGATTACTTCTCTTAATCCTGATCTTAACACTAAGTGTCCCAATCGCACCGCCTGCAGTATCCGACGCATCACCTGCGATTGTCACAACCCCGCCCTGATAATAACTTGTCGTCCCTGCTGTTATTGATGTCACCGCTGATGTTGGTGAAGAATAGTCAACTCTGTACGGCCTACCGACTGCCAGAAAATCAGAAGGGTCTGACTGAGAATTCCCAGCGTTATCCACGGCTCTTACATGCACGTTATACGTGTTATTCCCCGGCGTAGAATACAGATTCGTGTTTGTGTATGTCCACGAATCCTGATAGACAGTAACATAGTTCCACGAAGATGACTCAGAATTATACCCGCTGCCATCCCAGAAATTACCTATTTGGTTTGCAATTGCGATTTGTATATAGTTGATCCCTGACACACCTTCATACATAGTACCTGAAATTGTTACGAGCGACTGGTACGCGACATTATTTGCGGGATAGGTCACAGTAGACTCGGCAACAGTATTATCAAAAACAAAAGTAAATGAGGATATCAATATATTTGCCGACGTATTACCCGCGCGGTCAGTTGCGCGCATGCGTACTAAATACGGGCCAGACCCTTCTGTTGACCAGTTTGGTACGTTGGTATATGTCGACGGATTAACCGACGTGTTACCCACCGCATAATTCAACCCGCTGACAGTTTGCCATGCGCTATCAGGATTGTTTTCATCAAAATTCGTGCCGTTCCAATACGCAGCGGCAGGCGGATTCTTTTGTATCAACACTTGAAGCGAATTAAACCCAGAGTTATTAGCGGAATCACCCAAATCTTTTGCCGTCCCAGAAATTGTTGTTAGAACCCGTTCATAATAAAGATTTGGTGTTGTAACTGCAGCTGTGGGATATTGCGTATCATATGTAAACTCTATTGTTGTAGCCGGCGACAAATTCCCGGTTATCGAATTATCATACGCCCGGGAGTTAATATAATACTTCTTTCCGCTTTCCCACGTAGGTATCTGTGTGTTATAATACCACGCAACAGTTCCCGTCCCCGACCCTACGCAGATCATCCAGGTTGACGGGTTTACTTCCCACGAATCGCCATCCCAATAATTCGATCCTTCACGTATACGAATATTAACGCGATTTATTCCCGATGTTGTATCGGTTGCCGTACCCGCAATCACGTTCACCTGTTTTGAACTACCACCATAATATTCTGTTGTAACAGGATATGTGGTATTCACCGTAGCATAACTTTTATCGCTGGTGAAATAAATAGTTTTTGGCGATGTTTCCGTATTATTGGGCCAGTCAAGCGCAACTGATTTCACCGCGTAATACTCACCATCAACTAAACCGCTAGATACAGCAAGCGACCACGATATCGTACCGGTTTCTTTGTTTTTAGACACCGTACGGAAATGCACATCTGTCGTCCAAGTGGAACCCGTATAATAATAATCAGTTCCCTCATCGCTATAGTAGAAATACACTTTTATTTCCCGCATCCCAGCCAACGCATCGCTACACGTTCCTTCAATTAGATTAGTGAACGAATCAATATAACTCCCGCTAGACGGATAATTAGTGAACGACGTTGGCGCGGTATTATCCCAGATAAATGTCCGGGTATTATAGTTAACCTCATAATTCCCTGCATTATCCTTTGCCCGTGCAATAATCTGGTAGGTACCATCCGCAGGGGTTGTGTTATTAATAAAAGTCCCAACCGTATTAGTCAGTCTTGTCCAAAGATAGGTTGTAGAATCATAATTTGTGGTATACCACTCGTGGGTAGCTTTTGTCCAGTCCCCGCCGCCCTGATAGAATCCAGACGCAGCCTTGAATGCGATATTAACACCATCATTCTGTGCTATCGCTGTAGAAACAACAGACACCCATTCACGTGCAGTGAAATCCCGCGCTGTTCCGGTTATCTGCGACAACTGAGTATAGTTCAACCTATCATCCGTTGTGGGTAAATTTACCGTCGATGTCGGAGCTTCAATATCGTACAAGAACTCATACCACGACCCTTCTGTCTCAACATTAGAAGCTTTATCAACCGCAATTTGTTTAACTCTATATTTATACCCCGAATTCCAGGTTATATTAGCATACGCCCAGGAGGTTGTGTATAGACGGTAATTAGTATCATTATCGCTCTCACCCGAGGATGTCCACCGTTCCGGCGTATCCCATCCCGCGAGCCCTTGCCAGTACCATGTATTATAAACCTCCAACACTTTCAACCTAATATTCTGCCACTTACCATCCGCCGGTGTATCATTAACTGTACCGCTAATAGACGACAAAGTGCTTACCAAATATGCTGAAGGATAAATCAATCCCGTTGTCGGTGAACTACGATCAATCACAAAACTTATCTCTGATGCAGGATCCTGTGTATTCCCAGACGGTACAGACTTATCTTTTGCCCGGCTGCGAATATAATAAGTACCTTCTGTTGCCCAGCATTCTGTTGGATATGTAACAGTATAAGTCCATGGGTCACTTGTGGTATCAAATGTCCCATCAACAGCTGATGCGGTCAACCATTGTTCCGCACCCTGTGCCCACGCAGCACCTGAGTAATACCAATCCGACCCACGGCGGATAGATAATTGTACGCTATCAACTTTCCCGGGTGTCGTATCAATCGCAGTTCCAGTGATTGTATACACAACCCTAGCAAAACTACCGGTAGAGGGTACTACAATATGGCTTAACGGTGCTGTACGGTCAATATAGAAATACCTGCTCCCCGGTGTCTCTGAACCAGCCGGGCCGTACCCTTTTGACTGTACTAAATACCGTATATTATCCACCCACGCATCGGATGACACTGGGATTGACCAATAATTTGCTCCATCGCTGAATGTTGTTTGGTTCCAATACGCAGCACCCCAACTCATTGCAGGTGTACTCCAGTAAGTAGTATACCCGGGTTCCGAACTTATCCTTACTTCCACAGCAACACCCGGTTTTATTGGATTATCCGACTTAGTATAATCATTAGCCGCACCTTCGAATGTTATGGTAGTCGCAAACTTATAATACTTATCATTCTCAGTCCCCGGCATTGTTACAGAGGTTACCGGCAACGGTGACTGAGCCCAAAATTCTATTGCAGCGGTAGACTGGTCTACGTTATACGCGCTGTCATACGGCAATATTTCAACTCTATACTTAACCCCATCCGCATCGCTCTCCCAGGAGACCGCTGTGGTATTGTAGTTCCACGTAATATTCCCGATATTAACCCACACACCTGTAGAACCCGGATCTGCAATCCATGATCCAGACTGACCAGATAAACCATTCCAGAACTTATCAACAATACTAGCTGTAGCATCAATACATTTGATAGATATTTTTACATTATTAACTTGCCCGGGAGACACATCACTCGCTGTCCCTGAAATACTCGTTAAGTACGCGATATCATAAACAGTATCATTAGTTGGATACTCAATTTCAGCATTCGGCGGGGTTATATCACAAATAAAAGTTGTGGATGTCCACCCGGTTTCGTAGTTAGCCGCATTATCCTTAGCTCTTGAGATTACCCAGTATGACGTTGTATCTTCCCATAATGCGGACCCGGGTATAGCTTTCCATGTAACGGAAGAGGTATACGTATCAACGATTGTTGCAGTTGCCCAGGTTTGGCTGTACCCATCATTAAAATTATTATTAACCCACCCACCCCACCATACAGTCGTTGCACCGGACAAACGCGCAATTGAAATATAAACAGTACTAACATCGCTTGCCATGGTGTTCAAATCCTCAGCAGTACCGGAAATAGTTGCGATATTTCGATCGTATGCCGATCCGCTGATTGGCGGTTTTGTTACTCTCGATGTTGGTGTGGTACTATCGTATGTAAATGTTGACCCGTAAACAGCAGATTCTGTTTTTACAGGACTTGTAAGATCCGTTGCACGGGTTTGAACTTCGTACTGATAATTATCTTCCACCGGGAAGTTCGGGGTAAGATTCCATACATAACGCCTATACAAAACATCCCCTGATGTACTGAATCCGGTAACGTTTATAGTGAATCCCGGATCATCCGTATAATCCGACTTTGAAGGTGACGACCATGACCCGCCGCCCTGCCAGAAAGTCCAGGTTGCCCAGTTATCGTTTGACCTCCTGACTTTAATCTTGATAAACCCAACCCCTGCACTTTCATACCCGCTGTTCCAGTCAGAACCATCCACTGCTGTACCTGTGATAGCTGTTAAAGAACTATTCGGCCCGACAGACGATAAACTCGCAGGCAATGTCATTCTGGATGTTGGTTCGGTATTATCAAACCTAAACTCATACCCGCCAACTGTAGGAATATCATACTCCAGATCATTCCCGGCATTATCATGAACTTCCGCCCAGATTTTGTATTTCCTATTACTTGTAAACGCTGCCGTAGCAGTAGACCACGTTACTGTCCCTAATACTGAAACACGTTCTATTGCATCCTGCCAATTATTATCATAGGTCGGAGAATATGTCCCTTTCCAGTACAACTGTGTCCCTAGGTCACGAACAACAACTTTTACATTGTTAACACCTGACGCATTAGCATTAGAATCGTTTGACGTACCGGTAATCGTAGGTAATGAACTATACGAGTTTATACCGGCAGCATATGCGGGAAGTTCTATCCCCAGAGTTGGCGTAGTTTGGTCTATGGTAAACGACGCGATTGTCGTTGCTACTGTCTGCCAGTTACCTGTGTATGTAACATCTGAAGTTTTCAATGCACGGTCACGCGTTTTTACTTCAATTGAATACAACTTATTATCAGACCACGTAACGTCCGCGGCACTCCATGAATACGGCAACCGCCACTCATTCGCTCCCGCATTCCAATCAGCATCACCTATAACTAATGTTGCTTTTATATATCCCAACGATGCATCTGTCTGCAAAGAATCCCATCCTGCGGAAGGCGACTTATTTGGGTTCCACTCCAGGTTACCCGCAATATCTATTACCCGTATCCACACCTTATCCGTACGTGAACCATTAGAATCGTAATCCACTGCTGTCCCGCTGATAGTTAATACAGACTGATATTTATTCCCATTAACAGGGTATAATATAGTACAAGAAGGAGTGGTTGTATCTTTAGTTACAGTAACACTGGTTTCTGATCCAACATTACTATTTCCCGCAGCGTCATATATACGGTAATAAAACTTGTAGTTAATATTACCTGTCATATACCCATAAAAATCGTCGTATTCCCATTTAGGTAATGTCAAAGTCGCTGTTGAATAAACCGCAGATTCAGAATTAAACGCGTTTGACCCGTTCCAATACTGATTATCGGACAACCGTTCAATAGCTACGGTAACAGAATCAATATACTGTCCCCACGACCCGGAATCTGTAGCCGTACCCGAAGTAATACCTAAGATATTCCAGTTTGACGATGCAACAGGAACATTCTGTGTTAAAGAAGGAGTTGTGTTATCCACAATACAAATGTTTGATGACACAACGACCTGTGTATTCCCTGCGAGATCAGTTGCCCGTGATTCCACAGCATACTTAACATCATTTTTCCACCCGCCGGTAGGCTGCCATGTGCTGGACCACACAACATTCCCCGCACCGGTTCCGCCATCTGCGTCATGCCAATTAATTACCGTCAGCCACTCAGAAGTTGCTACGTTCCAGCTGCTAACCTTTACTTCCACTTTTGACAACCCAGCAAGTGCCCCATTAGCAGTACCCGATACTGTATCTAACGTTACAGATTTATAAAATTTATTTTGTACAGGGAACTGTACCAGAGATACTGGCGGAGTGGTATCCACCATAAAATCATACCCAGCACCAAGTGTCCCTTCTTTCCCTGCATTATCGATACCTTTCGCCGAAATATTGTACCACTGATCCGACGGCAGGTCGTTAACTACCATCTGCCAATTGCTAGTATCAGGATCGTAGGTCGCTTCAGGTAAACTTCCAGGTTCGGTACCCTGCCACCCACTGCCATTCCAGTAACTCGTTGTCTCGTTTACAAACCGTTTGAGCCTTATCCTTACACCATCGGGATACACTACACCCGCGGGAACATCAGTTGCGGTACCTTCATAAGTCATACTCAACAAATTATACCTGCTCCCCGACCCGGGCGGATATGTGATTGTAACAACCGGCGCCTCGTTATCCCATTTAAACGTTACCGACGAATCGCCTGCTACATAAATGTACTGCGTATTCCCGCCGGGTAGGGCGTTATCAAATGCGGAAACCAGTATTGTGTACGACCTGTTATGCGTAAGTTTTGTCTGGTCAAATACCAAAGTCCATGAAGAATATGATATATTCGGCACCTCAACAGTACCAGTTACCCAAGTTGCACCTAAACCAAACGATGAACCTTTCCAATAATTCGGTGTAGCAATATTTTCCTTAATCTGTATCTTAACTTTTTCGTATAACGTACCTCTCAATACTCCGGTTCCCAGGTTGTCCCATGCAGTACCTGTAATTGTGGTTAACGCAGTGATTGTACTACCGTGTACTGGAACTATAATTTTTGCAGTTGGCGATGAAGTATCAAAAATAAAATCACGCTTATTCTGTGCTGCAATGTATCCGTTCTGAGCATTCCCAGCTTGATCCGTAACTTTTGACCATACCCTGTACTGTGTACCATCTACAAACGGTACGGAGGTTAGAATAACCTGCCAGTTATACGAAACGCCCTGTTCCGCAAGCGTCGCTGTATTGAACACAGCCTCGCTATCCGGCGGATCGTTATTCAATAACCATGATGAACTTGTTATTATCCAATAATTATTATCTGATGTCCGCTGGATTGCTACTTTTAAGGAATACAGTTTACCAAGGTTATTAGCATCAGCTGCAGTTCCGGTAATTGTTGCGAGCTCTTTATAATACGGCGTATTTGCAGCAGGTGTCACCAGCCATGAGTCAGGTTTACCCGTTGCGGGATCGTCATACATAAAAATATTAGTTTGCGGAGTTGCCTCATACCCATACGGCCCGAACCCGCGGGAGATTACCGTATAGGAAGTATTATGCACCCAACTGATTCCACTTGAGTCAAAAGTCCATAAATTCGGATTTGCTGCAGTGTAGGTAGCTGTACCTAACCATACATACTGGCTTGAGGTAGCACTAAACGACGTCCCGCACCAGTTATATGCAGTACTAGTTACCTGCACACACACATCAGTAAGGGTGGTATAACTATTTGCCGTACCTTCGATAGAGTTTATATCCACATTTGTGTGATAATATGGATCCTGGTACTGCGGTAGTGTTACCCGTGTAATCGGTGGAGGAGTTTCATACTTGAAGTCCACACCGTCAGACGGGTACGAACTAGTATTACTCGCAGCATCAACTGCATATGCGCGGATATCAAAACATTTGGCATTACCTTTTACCGCCCAAATAGAATTACACCCTGCCCCGCCGTTGTCATAATACCATGTAGTTCTGTCCGGCAATACCAGTGTTATAGAAGTTACAGGCAGCCAATACTCATCATTCTGCCAGTCAGTACCGTTCCAATACCCCGGCGCAACTGCTGCATCACCAAATGAGTTGCCGGTATACTTTATCTGCAACTTTACACCCGCAATTTGTCCCGGGCTTACGTCACTGCATGTACCCGAGATTGTAGGCAAACTATTAGAAGTAATCCCTTCATTCGGAAGTGTTATTGTAGACGATGGATTCTCAAAATCTGCACTAAACGTTATTGTAGTGGTATAAACCGCAGAATTTGAGAACATATTAGTAGCTTTATCGTATACCCGAATATCTACCTGATATGACTTATTATTTTCCCATGGCTGCGACCCGAACTGCCACCAGGTTGCGTTTGTACTCAGTGTTCCGGATGTTACCGCTGCGGTCCACGATATTTCGTTCCACACTTCCGGCGCGCCGGTGGTTGTCCATGAACCGCTGTTCACGTCCCAGTCCCAGTAATGACTATCATTTGTGCGCTTCAACCGCAGCATAACTTTCTGTACAATCCCGGGTGCAGAATCCGCGCAGGTGCCTTCAATTTTCCCGGTGTTAGCGATATACCATGGCGATGTTGGAGATGTAATAGTCCCCGTCGGTATTGCAGTATCGAACACATACCAATGCGTGGTACGGCTTACTTCATAATTTCCGGAACCTTCATTATTCCGTTGTGTATCATCCCACGCTTCAGTGTTTATACAATAAATAATATTGGGCACCCAGTTCGCTTCGGACTGCGGGCCGTTGAAATACCAATTTTCTGACTGTGAATTAAACGCACCATCTACTGCCGCAGCTTCCGGCCAGGTAACCGCGCTTGGTACACTCGCGATATCATTCCACGTATTCGTCCAATAACTCGTTGCGCTATCAGTGAACCTGCGGAATAACACTTTTACTTTATACAACTTACCGGTATCGTTATCTACCGAAGTACCGGACGAAGACATAATTTTTGTCCAATCATTTATATGATAATCACTTGATGGACTTGTTATATCAGACCCCGGGTTTTCCGGCGGGCCGCTTTGGTATTCGTCATAGTAAAACGTGACAGTGTTTAAATTAACTTCATAATTTTGCGCTTTATCCCACGCTTTTGATACTACACGATATTTTGCACCGTGTTCCCACCCGGGCTTAGTATCTCCGCCTGACGGATATGTCCACGTACCGCTTGAGTATCCCACAAAACTAGCCCCTCGCCAGTAGGCATTGGTTTGTAAATCACCGTCAGTCCATGCACCACCAGTCCAGGTCTTCATCGGTGTAGGTTCCAACCGTACAACATTCACTACAACATAAGTTACTTCAACGATAGAATATGAACTTGACTGATCGCTTGTAGTACCAGAAATTGTATCCAACGTTTTCTTATATGACAAATCGGTAACATTACTCACCCACGACTGCGGAGGGGTCTGGTCATAATAAAACGTCCGTACGTTAGGCGGCGCGCCGTACGACCATTCTACATTACCCGACAACGCAGTTTCCGCTCCAACCACCGTATCATCAATAGCCCGCGCGACAACTTCATATCTCGCATTATCTGTCCATACCCCTGAGAACGTATACCACCATTTCAGTACACCGCTGCCAAGGTCTTCAAAATTACCCCCGGGAATATCAGTATAATCCGCAGGTTCGCTTGTTTCCCATGAATCCCCATCCCAATACTCTACCGGCGGAGGAGACGCTTTCTTTAACCTTAACTCCACACGATTGATATCGGCTTTATTCGCACCGGCACCCAAAGGATCAGTGCATGTTCCGCTTATGGTAACAAAACCGGACTTTGTAACAGCGTTCTGACTTGGAACGTTTACCGTAGAAACAGGATTTGTGAAATCAGTCAATATATTTTCCATCATATCAGTCCCGCTGACTTGTGTAACATCGGTATTGCCAGGAAAATCAACTGCCCGTGCTTCAACCGTATACTTTTTCCCGCTGGTAAGGCTTGCTATCGGCATATTGTAGTACCAATTAACCGATGTCCCAGGTGTCCCGCCTGTACCTCCGGAAGTAATACTCCACGATGAGCCTTCCGCCCAGTAGGTTGTCCACCAATAAGTGTTGGAATAGGTTAAATCCTTAATTCTAATTTCCACGCGAGAAAGCTGACTGGTGGTATCCTTTGCAGTACCCGAAATCGTGGCGATAGTTTGTGTTGCCCACTCGTAATTCAACATTTTACCGTTGGTACCGGGTTTTTGTATCAATGTCGTTGGCGCAGTAGGGTCAATTTTAAAAGTTGACGTTGCGTATTTTACGGTTACATTCCCAGCCTTATCCGTCGCACGAACATTGATTTGATAATTAACATCAGGAGTCCATTCTGCGGGTAAGTTATTGTATAACTGCCAGACTTTATTCCACTGATTACCCGTATAACTATCCGCAAGATTCCATGTCTCCGGTAAACTTTCAACCCATGTTTGTGTTGCACAATCCCAGTACGTTGCGCCCTGGTACAACGCCTGGATACGTATCTGCACGGTATCATCTGTATTAAACCCTGCAGTTTGGTCCCAACTCGTCCCTGAAATAGTGGAGAGGGTAGACATCACGCTTTGATTTGGCATTGTAACCGCCACCGTTGGTTTTGAAACGTCATACCAGAACGATGACAACTGCGGGGTTTGTTCATTTGCAGCCTTATCTACGCACTTTATTGTTACATAATATGTAGTAGAGTCAGTCCATGATAATGAAGTATTACTATAATACCACACTTGTTCAGTCACACCGCCATCCATACTCTGCACAGACCGCCAGTCAGGTTCGGTATCCTCAACCCAACTACCACCGGGATAGCCTGTGTGTGTCCACCACCAGGTAGTTTCACCTACTTTGAAGTAAAGTTTTAGTTTCATATTGTCAACACTCGCAGGAACATCTTCATTCTGTGTCCCGCTACAGGTACCTGAAATCGTTACTATTGCCGTATTCTTATAAGCACCATCTAGCGGTACAGTAACCCTTGACGTAGGAGCAGAACGGTCGCAGTAGAACGTGCGGGTGGACCACACAACATCATAATTCCCTGCTTTATCATACGCCTTAACGCGCACGCGATACTGTTTCCCATCGGTAAAGTCTGTGTTTGCCATTGTGACATTCCACGTTGCTGAATCTGTCCAGGGTGTATAATTATTATTCCCGGTAAAACCTTCCAATACTACCCAAGTATCTTCTGCTGCGGTTTGAGTAATTTTATCTTCCCATGTAGTACCATTCCATGCATAAGTTTCACCTACACGCCAGATGTTTAGATACACCCCTCCGCTGGTACGCACCATTCCATCGGTATCTTTTATAGTACCGCTGATGGTATTAAGAGCAGAATTAATTTTTATACGCGTATCCCCGGCGGTAGGATACAGAATTAACGATGTCGGTGGTGTGGGGTCAAATATAAAACTTGTATACGGCGCTTCTCCCTGAGTAGGGTTAGGGTCGAACTCCTTATTTCCATTCCCCGCGGTCTGAGTTAACGCATCAATCGCATTATCTTTTGCACGGCTGCGAATACGGTACGTAAACCCAGTCTCAAACGGGCTACCGTTAACCGTGAATTTCCATTCTAGCCACCCACCGGAGACCGCGAGTGCGTCGTTCCATGTGGTCAACCCGGAAACCCATTCTTGTGTAGTATTATTCCACGACTGCGTATCCCCGCCTTTTGTTATTTGAACATAAACCTTATTAATCCCGGCATCATACGTTGTACCTGACGTATCATCATCATTAGTTGTACCGGAGATTGAAGGCAAGGATATATATGTATTACCATTCACGGGTAAAGTAACCAACGACGCCGGGGTACTGTTGTCGTAATAGAAATATTTTGTATCCCCCAAAGCTTCTGTCTCACTATTATTTTGTTTATCAATAGCGTAACACTTAACCATATACCTATGCCCTGCGGTAAAGGTAACATTTGGTATGGTCCATGGAGTCCAGGTTCCTGCAGTCGTCCATGTAGAGGAAGGATAATCTCCCCATTGGTTCAGATGCCCGCTCCAGTAGGTAGTTGAATACGCTAAATCTTTTATCTGTACATACACCTTATCCGGAGCTGCATCATACGCGGTACCGGAAATTGTTCCAATATCCTTAAAATACAAATCATCTGACGGAGGAAGGGTTACCATAGTATTCGGTGCAGTAGCGTCTACAGTCACTGTAATTGACGCAATATCTAAGGTAAACACGAACTGTTCATTCTCTGCGTTATCCTTTGCTTTACACACAATATTGTAATCACCTGACGTTAAATTCCCGTGGGTAGTGTAGTTGTACTGGAATGTCCAAGTCCCGTACGTAATATCATATTGCGCATTATTCCAACGTAACGCTTCACTCCATGCACCCCAGCCGTTGGTAGAGTTGTAATACGCACCATCGGATAAGCGCTGGAATACTACCTTAACCCCACCGGAAGTTGCTATTCCCGACAACGTATCTTCCATAATACCTTCGAACTTCAACGGCTGCGCTGGAACATATATACTTACATTAACATCAGGATAAGTGATAGTAGATGATGCGACCCCGCGGTCAAGCGTAAATGAGATTGTATTAAAAACAATTTCATAATTCGGCCCGCTGTAGGACGTACTAACAATATCCCGTGCTTTAGAAATAAAATCAAATGAAATATTATCCGGCCATAGGTTGGAATCCAACGCCGACGCAATTTTCGCTGCCCAGGTAGCGTTATAATACTTCCCTACTGCATTCGCACTACCGGATTCATGGATTTCAGTCCCCGGTATACTATTCCAATACTGATCTGTCTGCCAGTTATCTACAGCCCACCATTTATCGTTATAGGTACCGCCTTTACATTTGATAGCATACTTTACCCCGCCGTTGGTAAAATCTATCCCGCCGTAAAGGTTATCACTTGCCGTACCCTGGATACCTGTATCCTTTAACCAAGTCACACCGCGATACGCGCCATCAGCGGGTGCGGTAATCCGTGAGTTCGGGTATTCTGTAGGATCTGAATAATAATATGTATCATATACATACGTGGAAGTAGAGTATAAAGCAGATATGTTCTCAGCTATATCAACTGCACGGATATTTATAGTATAATACCTTCCAACTGTCCACGAACTCGCAGGGATGGTATACGACCACGGACCAGTATCTGTACAGACATTCCAGGCATACAGTTCAGACCCTACCCAACCAGTACCTTGTTGCCAGTAATCATAACTAATTTGATCCTGCACTTTTATCTGTACGCTGCTGATACCAAAACCGTAGGAATACGAGTTATCAACTGAAGTTCCGGTATAAGTAAACGTTTGACCTGAGAATAAGTTGTTTTGAGGAATTGAAATATTAGTAGTAGGCGGATCAGCGTCGTACCGGAAACTAACCCCGGAACCAATATTTTCGATACCACCATAACTATTCTTAGTTTTGCCGGTAATGTTATACAAACTATTTGCTGAGTCAAACCCCACACCTGTTGACCCGTAATTCCAAATATCCGCGGGGGTTACTGCTAACCATTCATTATCTCCTGACGGGCTGGTAGTCCATCCAGATCCTATCCAGTACTCATCATCACCAGCCAAGGTTTTCATCACTCTCACCCAGACAAAACTAGTTGACCCTCCCTTTGGGTCAGCAGTACCTGAAACTGTTGGCAGGCTTTTATAAATTTGACTTGCAGTGGGTAGGGTTATACCTGTAACAGGATAAGAACTAATAGTGAACGGTTCTTCGTCGTTTAGAGTTGAGTTTGCAAGCCTGCTGCATCTCAAAACCGTATTTGGAGCAACGGGAACTGTATAAGGAATATCTATCCTGCAAGTAATACTATCAACCCACATCTGAGTAGAATAAATATTTACTTCCGTAAGTTTAACACCATCACGATAGATTTCAATAACATCATCGCTCTGTAAGTCAGACCCTTTAATTCCCATAAGTTCATTTACACACCCCTGCCCCAACGTCGTCGGAACTATACTGGTAATATTTGGTGACGTGAAAAAATCCAGGTTTTGGTCTGATTTTCTTACATACACACCGGTAATATTGTAAAAGGTATTATAATTTTTATTAAACTGCGTATCAGCTACGCTATAATACTCTACTTCGAAAACAATAGTATCATTATCCTGTAAAGTAGTAGAACTTCCCCAAACATTATTAAAAGTATAAGTTGCCGTCGATGCAGCGTTACCAAACCCTGTCCCATGTGTAGTAGCGGGAATAATATCAAGCGCTTTTACACCACCGCGCCATACATACAGAGCAACACGTACATAGTTGTCATCTGTATTATCTGCATTATCGCATCCAGCCTTCACTGCAAATTCCCATACAGTACCACTGCTTAGCATCTGCGCTTTCAATGGTTCAGATACAAAAATATCCGACCCTCTATAAAACAAATCACCGGATGTTGTTTGATTATGCACAGCTATTTGTGGGCTAGACACGCCCGGGTCGGTTGTTACCATCTTTTTTATGGTATACGGCGTACCCCATGCGCTCCAACTCGCCCCTCGGCTTGTATCCGGTGTATTGGGCGAGGTAGGCGCGTCCGATGCACTTGTAGCACTTGGATACATCTTAGTTTCAGCGTAACTATTTTGCGGCAACAGTACGAGAACTAAAAACATGCATATTAAACTGAAAACTGCACGTTTTCTATCCATTTATCTCAACCTTCTTACCACCCTATTCCTGATTTCTTCATCAACATCATTTTTCATAATACTAACAGCACTTAACGCTTCTGAAGTACCCATTAAAAACAATCCGTTACATACAGCCAACCGGACCTCACGATCTTTATCATTAATTACCGCCTGCAACGCAGATATTGACTCCGGCAACCCGATATTTCCGATTGCTACTATCGCACGAAGTTTTAACTGTGCATCTTCCGACGACAATAACGGCCTTAATGCATTCACTGCATTTACACTCTTCACTTTCTCGAGGTTACGGACAGAGTACATCCTGTCACTCAGCGATGCGGTACTATCATTCGCTACACCCGCGAAATACGTTACTGCCTGCGGGTCTCCAAGTGTTATAAGCGCTTCCTGCGCAGCTACACCTACCATGGTGGAAGTATCCGCCGCGACAGCTTGCAACGTACTCACCGCAGAACTATCCCCGATATCCCCGAGTACTGTAATAGCAGCAATTTTTACCTCAATATTTTGTTCAGTTTTGATGAGGTTAACTATACCATTGACAGCGTCTTTATCGCCTTTATATTTCTTTAATTCAACCACAGCATCCATCCTGCGGGAAGCTTGTTTATCCTTCAACTGCACAGCTGCGGACTTACCTTTCCCGTCGAGAGCATATAAGCTTAACCCGCCGAACTGCAACGCGAATATGTTTAAAGCTATCATAGCGAATACCTGCACAGTTTTATTCTTTTTCCGGTAATCACCCCTGCGAAGTAAAACTTTGATAAGGTTCCCGGAGTACGCGACAAAACGTTCTGCCGGCCTCGCAACATCTTCCTGAGTGAATAACATCTCAAGATAAGCAAAGAATTTGCGGATAAACTCACCCAGTGACTTACATTTAAACGTGTGACTTATCAAGAACCCTATCCGTGAATGATACTTCACATACGCCCATTTCGCGAGTTTATCAACATCCGAGTTTTTGATATATTTCAACCACGGCCGCGGGAGTTCACGGTCAGTTTCTTTCCCGAGAATCCAATCCTGCCAATAATCCTTACCGGTATCCTTCACCACCTGTTTCCACATCGGAGTCAACGGTTTTGCCAGGAGCTTGGAAAACTGCACAAAATCAAGCCCGAGTTCTTTCGCAAACCTAACATTCCCGGCAACAGTTTTCTTAGTTTCTTCCGGTACGCCAACTAAGAAAAACCCGAGGTTCTGCATCCCAACCTGTTTAGACTGTTTCACAGTTTCACGTATTTGCTCAACGGTAATACCTTTGTTTAAACTATCAAGTACCGCCTGTGAAGAATGCTCAATCCCCCAGTATACCCTCCGGCATCCGGCATCGTGCATAAGTTTCAGGAGTTCACTGTCTACGGTATCAATCCTTGACCGGCAAGCCCACTGGATATCAAGCTTATTCTTAATCATGAGCTCGCATATTTCCTTCACCCGTGAACGCATTGCCGTGAATTCGTAATCAAAAATATCAATCTCGCGGATACCGTATTTTTCAACGCATTCCTTCATCTCAGCAACCACGGTCTCCGGCCGGCGCGGGTTATAAGCATACCCGCCTGCTTCACAGAACTCGCAGGTATACGGGCATCCCAGGGAGGTTATCATAACAGTAAAATTCTTGTGTTGGGTCGGAAATTCCGCGTATAAATCGTTAGGTAAAAGATCCCGTGCGGGTGATGGAAACTTGTCAAATTCAACCTTTTGCGGATGCGGGTTAATAACAATCTCAGCCCCGCGTTTCCACACTAAGCCCGGTACGGCAGAAAGATCACTCTTCCCTTGTTCCAGATGTTCGAATAACGATGGGACGGTATACTGCGCGTGTTCCACACAACCAAAATCGATTTCCGGGTGGCTTAACGATTCTTTGGGGTAAACACGCAGGTTATACCCTCCCACCAGCACTTTAGTTTTAATCCCGGCAGTATGGAGTTCCCCGTGTAAATACTTCAACCATTCCAGTGTCTCGGGGAACATATACGTTGTCATCATTGCACCGATAACATCAGGCTTAAACTGTTTTAACTGCGCAGCAACGTCCTGCATTGACAACCTCAACGTCCTTGCGTCGATGATGGTAACCTCATGCCCTGCAGTACGGGCAATAGCAGCAACCCAGGAAATAGATAACGGAGGAAACATCCCGAAGTACTTCTGGACTACCCTCAGGTTTTCTTCATGAACCTTATACTTAAACGGGTTGAACACTAAAGCTAATCTCATATAATCCTTTTACCTAACTTAATACAACCCTTTTGCCACATTTTCGTCAACTTATAACTCATAGTACGTAATTCATGGACATACTACACGACTTACATAAACAACCTACTATAAGATACAACGGTTTTACTGCAACACTACACTACTGTTTTTTTGGAAAAGCCGAAAGGGAAGCGCAAAACTTGTTAAAGCCTGAGGATTACCGAACTCAACACTACTTTCGAATATGGTAACAACATAACTGCACACAAGGAAACACATAAAGCAACAACAACGCTGCTGCTGCCGCTACTACCCGCCGCGGCGGTACTTAAGACATTCACCACCCGCCGGATAAACTCGTTCAATGACCGCAACACAATAATCATTGCTGCGGGCATACCGCCGGTAATAATTTTTTTCAGGGGAACACCGAAATGTTTTTTTAGTAACCCCAGAATTTCATTCATACGTTTGACATAGGCGGCGATTGAACGTAGTTCCGGATTCATGTAATTTGTAATAAATGATACCAAAAACAGGTTCCGGAGATCTTCAAGTACACTTGCGGTAGTAACCTTGTTTCCCTGCGCATCACGCGCATCAAAGTCAGTACAGTAAATTTCGGAAAATAAAAAACCGGGAAGGAATGCCTTAAACCCGGTTACTTCACTATTCGCCATCACCTGCATACTCCCAACAACATTCCCGCTGTAGAAACCGACAGATGACACGCAACCGAGTTCCTTCCCGGTTAACATTAACATCACTATTAAACTGTACTGTACTAACCTTTTCTTTACCATACCCGTCTACTTTCGGTAACCTAGCCGCCATATCCCATAAAACTGCACTCCTGGGACTTAGGCCCATATCTCAAATTATACTTGAGATGCCAGCCTTTCAGCTGACCGGCTTTGCGTCCCCCCCTTTCGGTAGGGTTTGCCGTTTCGAGTAAACTTGCTAAAAATTTACCTAAAACGCTATCACACACTCTACTACTGCTTCACTCTTCGATAACATTAATAGCAAGTTTTCTCAAAATGTCAAGTAAAATCACAGCTGGCGAGAGGGGTTGAACCTCCGACCTATGGTTTACGAAACCATTGCTCTACCACTGAGCTACGCCAGCAATGAGGTTATTCTATATTATCACGGGCATTATTTACAATAAGAAAATGTAAGAGAGTTATTGCTGTCAAGTTTTCGTATATTACCATATGCAATTCTACCTGCATATAGTAATTGGCCAAAATGTATGTTATTCGTTTAAGTAAATAGGAACATCTTTTATTCCTATTACCTGAAGGGTTAACCCTTCTATTTTAGTTTTATAGGGTTTCATACAATCCTGCGCAATAAGAATATTGTTTCCTACAGGATATCGCTTACGAAATATTTTAAGGTTACCCGTTTCAAATTTTGATGCTTGCCATTTACATTCAACCGCCACCGGTTCATCGGGATTCGTATATAAAACAAAATCGACCTCGTGCCCGGCTTTATCACGCCAATAATGTATTTTTGTAGACTGCTGTACTGCAACAAGTTCATTTAACACCAACTGTTCCCATAAAACACCAGCTTCTTCAGTATGTATTTCGTTAATACCTTTGACAAAAACTACAAACCCGGTATCAAACCCGTATATTTTTGGCGCAGAAACAATTTCAGCAGATTTCCGGGACGAAAACGGGCGTATGACATAAATCAGCGATGTCAGTTCAAGCGCTGTCAAATACGAATACAATGTTGCACGCGATACCTCACAGGTTTGCGCATATTTTGTGGCTTCAAAAATCCCGCCGTTGTTAAGAAACAGAAGTTCAATAAATTTTAAGTATGAATACCGTTTTTCGAAATGAAATATTTCCTGTATATCTTTTACCCAGTAAGAATCAAGCCATTCTGAATACTGGTTTACATCGTATTGAGGAGCCGCCATAAACCCAGGCAACCCGCCGCGGAATAGCCGCATTTTTGTTGAGGTTATACCAAAATCGGCTGATTCATCACTCATCGCAGGGGTTAGATATAAATCGTACTTACGTCCTGTAAGCATATCCTTAAACCGTTTGTAAGCTCCTAAAGTAGAAGAACCTGTAGCAACAATTTTTGTACCCGGATAGTAATCCGCTGCGATCTTCAATAATTCCGAAGGATTGCCGAGTTTATGGATTTCGTCCAATACCAAAACGCTGTTTTTGTTTTCTTCAAGAAAATTTTCTGACTCGACTTCGCGCCTTATCGCTGGAAGTTCACAATCATAATATTTTGCGTTCGGGATTGATTTGCATAAACAAGTTTTACCAGCGCGGCGGACCCCGTGCAGCCAAATAATATTGCGTTTTTTAAACAAACGGCTAATCAATCCTAACCAATGAGTACGTTTAATCATAGTAACCTAAGTTTACATTTAGTAATACCATTTGTCAAGTATATATTCATAGTTCTGATGAAAGGTGAACCTCTTAACTGGGTCATAATTCAATGTTATTTTGCAAGTATCCTTTTCAGTATGATAAAAAGAACTTAATTGGTTTCAGTACAAAAATCCGAACAAGTATAACGGCACCTTTTTCCCATGTCCGATTTCTATGCGGTCCGCAGCAATATACGCGTTGTTCACGTTAGCCACCTGCGACCCGTCTTTGTTTTTACCCCCGATTTCAATCGTATACTTATCATCTACGGCGAAATCGCCTTTTTCGCTGTACGACACTTTATGTTGTTGGCCGAGTTGGTTAACAAAAAACGTTTCCCGTACCGTCCCTTGCTCACTTTCGGACCGTAACGCGCCACACAGCGCAGCTAGTAGGTTCGTGTTTTCCACAAACAACTTCGCAGGTTTACGGATAAGTTTATACCCTTTCCCTTCGGCGTACACACCAGCAAGCACACCGGCATCCTGCAAGTATTCCAGGTAATCATAAAGGTACGATTTTGACACGCCGGTTTCCCGGCTGAGCTTGTCAATATTGACGGTAAAAGGCGTAGACGTAGCAATTATCCAAAGAAGCTTTTTTATCGTAACAACATTTTTGCGTTTAAGATTTCCTACCACCGCGATATCTTCATAAAACACTTTTTCTATTATCCCCAACACTTTTTGGAGATACGTCCCGATCCCTTCCGTAACAAACGGGTAATATCCATACTGCAGGTACTCATTAAAATGTTTTAACACCTGTGTTTGTTTTAGTACTCCCTGCGCGATTTTTACGTGTTCCCGCAAGATGGTAGCCAACGGTACTGATGCAAATCCTGTGTTTTTTGTGAGGTTAAGATATTCACGAAACGACATCCCGCGAAGGTCGTAGTACGCCATCCTCCGGGACAGGTCCGCTTTACCCTTTTTTATCGATAGTGATGAACTGCCGGAAACAATTATTTGTTTGTCTTTGAAAGTGTCAACAATATTTTTTAGTTCTACCTGCCACGCGGGATATTTATGGATTTCGTCGATAACCAATGTTTTCCCGCCGTAACTAAAGTATTCTCCTGCAATATTGTACAGCCCCGCAGCAGACACTTCGACATTATCTGCAGAAAGGTATAAACATTCTTCTACGTCAGGTTGGTGTTCCTGTATATATTGAAGCAACAACGTAGTTTTCCCTGTCCCTCGCGCGCCTGTAATACAGATACAGCGCGCCTGCCAGTCTACCGCGGCATACAGGTAACGTTTAAACTTTAACGGCGCAGTTTTTACCGTGTTTTTATGTATAAAATACAGTTTATCAAGCATACTCGCAACCTCCTTCAAACTTCGGACACTTTTAAGAATCGTACAGTATAGTATACGATTATTGGCATAAATAATCAAGTACTGTTTACAGTCAAAACAGGGTATTACTGCAAATTAACCTGATCCTTACTTTTATTTACCGACGGTAGTATTATAGACCCCTCCGGGTTAGAATTCAATATTCTTGATTCCAGTTTATTGCGCGGGTAATTCTGAATCAATGATGCCAACCAGGTTGTAAACGTTACGGTTAACCTGCGCCATACGCCCAAGCAACGGTATGTATTCCTGATACTTAATATCAACAATACCTTTATTAGAATCCCTGCTTCCCACCGGCGCTTTTGGATCTTCCGGATCGTTATCAATATACCGGAACCAATGCCAGCCGACACACACTTTTGATTCCAGGAGTTTTAACACAAAATTCTGGTAAAAAATCCCGCGCTCATCCTGTGTCGGGACAATCCACCCTGCACCGTCGACATTACCAAGCCCGCTATCCCCGCCTTTAACATAAAACTCGCTGATGATCACAGGCTTACCGCCCCAGGATTCCCAAGTACGCAGCTGCGTAACATCAGGTTCCCACCGGCCGTAATAGTTTACGGATATAGCGTCAAGATACTTCCCGGATAACTCAAAAACCTTAGGGTTGCGTTTATTATTCGTATGAAACCTCGCACCGACGATCATATGTTTACTGTCATACTTACGGATTACACGGGTCACAATTTCAAAGTACTTACCGTAAATATACCCCATAAACTCGGTACGGTCTTCGGGATTAATATCCTGCAAACTAACATCCTGTTTCCCTTTACGTTCACGCAGCCATGTCCATGCAGCATCGTACTGTGGTTTAAAATCCGGGTTTGACGAGTCCAATGCGAGATAACCATCCAACATTTTCACTGGCGCAGGGAGTTCATTATCCGTGAAATATCCTAAAAGATAAGGATCAGCATCAAATAATTTTATATTTTCACGGACAAGCTCATCGCAAAAAAGTTCAAACCCCGGATGGAACAACAAAATCGCGTCATTAGGAAAACCCGTATGCCCGGGCTGAGTGATTGAAAGCTTCAACTTTTTTGCAAACCTTGCCATAAACGCCCAGTTATATGTATACGCCAACGGGGTATCCACTCTGCGAAGATAACTGTAGTTTGACCATGAACCAAGGCCATTGAAACCATTTTGTTGCAGCATTGTTACCGTATACTCCGCCCATGCCTGTGTTGTGACAAATACCTTCTGGAATTCCGACTTTGCATTAACCGAACTTGCGGGTGCAACGGTACACACACCGATATGGATAAACGGATTCCCATCGGGAGTAATAATCCACCACCGTTCCCCAACTTTTTTTGTATAAAAAAACCCGGTTGCAGGATAGACATTATCCCCTACTAAACCACCGTAGTTATCGAGGATGGTATTGGGTTCAGCCTCAACTTCTTTTATTAACAAATCAGCGGTAACCGCGGGGAACTCTTTCCACACTCCTTCAGCCAATGCTTTAGCTTTTACCTTAACCTCACCCATTGCATAAGGACTGACAATATTTTCTGTATTCACCCCGCCGACGCTATCAAGCGGATCACCTGCATTTACTTGAGACAAATTTAACGTTATCACACATACTATCGCAGCCGGTAAAACTACAAGCTTGCACGACTCATATATTCTCACCTTCAACCCTCCGTCACAGGAACAGATACACCTTCGGGGCTATTCCCTTGCCTATCATTAGTGATCAAACTTATCAAAAACACAAGCGTAACGCTTACAACAAACCCTAATAGTTTTGTGGGATATTCCGCCGGAAATAATAATCCTCCGGCAATCCACGCGATAAATCCGCCCACTGCACCTGCGATAACTCCCGCGGAGGTTGTACGTTTCCAGAACAAGCCAAACGCCAGCGGCGCGGTAAAGGACGTGAGCAATACCGTCCATGATTCCAAGCAAAGTTCGTATATATTCTGGAAATATAACGCCATAAATAAGGATACTATCCCGAGTATAGGCACCATAATTTTACACCAAAAAAGTTTTGTTTTATCATCAACATCTTTCACGAAGAACGGCACAACATTATTCCCGATAATACTCGCTGGAGCAAGCATCGCGGTATCTACACTGCTCATAATAGCGGATAACAACCCTCCTACCATTAAAGCCACAAGTGGTAACGGCAAGTATTGTATGCTAAGATCTATGAGTATAGACTCACCAGTATAGTTAGGAAGAAGTATAAACCCAACAATCCCAAGCATTACCGGCAACAATCCTACAGTCCAATACAAAATCCCCGCAATGACAGAACTCCACCTTGCAACTGTAACATTTTTTGCGGACATTATACGTGACACCAAATCCTGCCCGCCAAGCGAACCAAACCCAACGATAATCCAAGCTTCAATATACTTCATCCACTCAAGGCCGCTAGTAGTATGAGGATAAAAGTGTAATTTTTCCTTCGGTATCTGCTGAATAATATTAATTAACCCGCCATTAGTGGAAGATATATTATAAACCACTATCCCAAAACATACGATTATGAACCCCATCTGCACAAAATCCGTTACAGCATCAGCCCACATCCCGCCGGAGTATGTGTATATAATTACTACCAATGCACTGATAAATATCGCAGGTTCTATCCCCAACCCGGTCAACGCGTGAAGTACAGTCCCGAATGCAAGCATCTGCGCACCAATCCAGCCAATATATACCGGGACATAGAAGAGAGAGACCAGCATCCCAACGCGTTTACTGAACCGTAATTCAAAAAAATCAATTACTGTCTTGATTTTAAGTTTATAGAAATGCCCGGCAAAAAAAACACCTGAGATAATGAGGCATAACCCCGCACCAAACGGGTCAGCGATCACACCGAGGATACCTTTGCTATACGCTGTGGTAGCGGAACCCATACAAGTTTCCGCACCAAACCAAGTCGCAAAGATTGTCCCGATTGACAACCCCCAGGATAACCTTTGCCCAGCGATGATATAATCAGCTGTATCTTTAACTTTCCGGCTTGCCCAGAACCCGATCCCCAGCATTATTGCCATGTAAAAGACAACACCAACAATAATCCATACTTGTTGAAGAGACAATGTTTACCTCACTTTCTCTATTTTTTCAGATACCAAATTTTATCCGGTGCAATCTTCAGGGATTCAACTATATCCTCAATTTTGCATAGGTTCCCGGAATACCCGTCAAAATGAGAGTCCGACCCAAATGAAAACGTTACACCCTGTTCTTTCATAAACTGTAAGTATTCAATATACTGTTTCTTAAAACTATCAGAGTATCTATGGTTAACAAACATTGCCTGTGCGTTAATCTCTACAGCTTTCTTATTCTCGATACACGCCCGTGCGAATTCCTGATGCATAGATTTAGGGATAACATTAAAATCATCAAACCACGGTAAGGTTCGATAATTTTTATCCTCTTCCGCCCACGGGCCGTTCCACCACCATGGATGCACTACGATATCAATTAACGGATGCCTAGCGCAAAACATGTTCTGCCGGTGGTAGCACTTAATCATTTCTTCGCGTACCAGCGGCGTACCAAGTATCATATGCGCCCCGCCGATGACATACTCAAACCCCATTTCTTCCTTAAACTCCGGGGTAAGGTAGAACATATACTCATTTTCTTCAGCAGTAGTCGCCTGTATACTAAAAGTTTTGCTATCCCACCCGTGTTTTTGAAAACATATATCATCAAACTTGCGCAGGACGGGTACTTCCACCGCAAAATGTGTTATTAATCCATCAGGTTTCGGTGTAGCATCATATTCCGCGCGTGAGGCTTTTATTAATGGTACACAATACTCATGATTTAAATGGTCAGTAATCCCGAGTTCCCTAATCCCTGCATCCATTGCCTGGTTAAACACCGCAGACATAGTCCCGCGATGTTTCCCGCACATAGAATGCCGTGTGTGCATGTGCCAGTCATGAACAAATTTCATATTACATTTACTCCTTTTTACCTAAATTTTTTATCTTTTGTGCATCCATACATCATTTTCTTTAAGGCCTAATATATCAAACACATCGGTTATCTTATGTAAATCATCGGAATACCCCGGTTGGTGAGAGTCCGACCCTAACGAAAACGTAACTCCCTCCTGTTTCAGTAACTTAAGGTAGTCCATATACTTAACCCTGAATTGCGGGGGATACCAGCGGTTAAGGATTATATCCTTAGCATTAATTTCTATGGCCTTACCATTTTTTTTGCATACCCCCGCGAACTCCAGGTGTTTATTCACGGGTATGATAGCAAAATCTTCAAGCCATGGCTGGCCATGATACAACAACGTATCCTTATCCCTGAACCACGGCCAGTTCCAGCACCAGGGATGCCCTATAATATTAACTTTAGGCTGACTTGCGAGAAATATAAGTTGGTTATGATAACAGTTGATAAGCGAATCCGTCTCTTCCCGCGCACCTATCGGGAAATGAGCGGAACCTATTAAATAATCTATTTTCAGGGTTGAAATAAACTCCTCCGGCCAGTAAATTCTCAACTCCTCACCTTTTGCAGTTCCCGCGGGTTTTGTCAGAACCTGTGACGGCACCCAGCCTAGTTTCTCAAACTGTTCAAGGTCAAACTTCCGTAACGCGGATATCTCCAACCCAAACCTCATGGAAAAAGGTTTTTTTGTAGCTACGTATTCAGCATAACACGCTGCAATCATAGGAATATGATGCCGCCAGTGCATATGGTCGGTAACACCAAAATCCTCGATCCCCGCGGCGGTAACTTCCTTTGCAAGCACTGCAATTGTAGCAGGATGCTTCCCGCAGGAAGAATGGCGGGAATGCATATGCCAATCAGTTTTTACTTTCACTCTAGTACTTTATACTCCCTTGCTAATCTTAACAATTCCTTCTTATTATTACACCCGGGATTATCCATCACGCATTCCAGTAAATAATCCAAAACTTTACCTACTATCGGGCTAGAGGGTATCCCCATGGTTTTCATTATATCATAACCATCAACCACGAGTGATGACACAGTAACCGCGACCTTATTCTCAACTTCCTGACTGATCCGTTTCTTTAATTCACGCAGTTTATAATCCACGCCCTTAGTTCCGCTGGCTTGACGGTCAGCAATACGTAACGCGAACATATCCTCAAGATTTTCAAGCCCAACCTTTGCGATAAACCGCCTTACCGCCGCAGAAGTCCAGTTGTTTGTATACTCAAACATATGATACTTAATCAAATGCGTTACTTTACGGATAACATCATTTGAATATCTTAAACGGTTAAGTATACCTTCCGCCTGTTTTACGCTTAACTGTTCATGATTATAAAACACAACGCGGTAATGCCCAGTTTTTTTATCCTTAACCTTTTTTTTCTCACCAACTTTTCCAATATCATGCAATAACGCAGTGAGGCGTACCACAATATTATCCTGCGGTGCGTAATCACAGGAGTACAGGTTATGCAGGAACACGTCATACTTATGGAACTCATTCTGTATAACACCGCTTCCGATAGTAAGTTCAGGGATAATGTGTTCCAATAACCCTGTATCCTGCATTAACTTAAACCCATAACTTGGCGTCCCGGATTTCAGTAATAACTTATTAATTTCTTCCTGTACACGCTCATTTGAGACTGTCTTCACAAGTTTTGAGTGTAACTGCATTGCAGATAATGTACTTTTTTCTATCTTAAACCCAAACCTCGCAGCGAACTGCGCAGCACGCAGCATGCGCAACGGGTCATCCACAAAACTTTTTGGTGTTATCATACGGATAAGTTTACGTTTAATATCTGCTCTTCCATTAAGCGGATCAACCAACTCTCCGGTTTCCAGGTTATACGCCATAGCATTAATCGTGAAATCACGGCGGGTAAGGTCAGCCTCTATCGGCAACTCATGGCTGTATTTAACAACAAAATCGCGGTGCCCAAGCCCAACGGAATACTCTTCCCGGGGTAACGCAATATCTACAGTATTACTCCCAAAACCGTTTTGAGTAAATTTAATCACCCCGAATGACTTACCTACAAGTTCAACTCTCCCGTATTCTTTCAACAATGCAACCAGTTTTTTCATTGGAATATTTGTTACGAGATAATCACTGTCCTTAGTCATCATCCTGGGATTAATAATTTTATCACGTACAGCACCGCCGACGAGGTACACCCCGCCGTTCAACGCAAAAACTTTTTTCTGCCAGCCAGGCAGTTTACCGCCAATCTTTTTACTAATACTCAAACCTTATCTCCCCGAACAACAGAGGTTCATGGAACTTATGTTCCAACGGTGACCAACTGCTAAACTGTTTACTTATAGTATCATTACGGCAAACATTCAATCCCCACGCATCACCGATCTTTATACCCTCACGCACAAGGCCTGTGATCAATATCCTCGCTTCCCCCACCCACTGTGAAGACTGGGTTGATGTCTTAACATCCCAGTTCGCGTTCCATGACATCCTACGCGGTGACTGCGCATCATATTTCCCACCCATAAAGTTATAAACCAACTGGTAATACGACGTAAAGTTATATAACGGATCAATGAATAGTTCAATTGAATCATTAAGATATACACTACTATCACGCTGTACCACATAATCCTTCTCAGCTTCATACCGCTCAACGTCTGTTACAGACATAATATAAATATACTTATCGTCATACATCAACTTCACAAGTGTATTATGCACAGGAGCCGTACCGCCTACTGGACTTCCTACCACGGAAAAACTTGTGAACGTACAAGCATACCTGCTATTCCATATATCATCAATACTACCGTCGATAACCGGCGGGGATGCTTCTTTCCCCAATTTTTTTACTACCGCGCTTTTGCGGTTAAGGTACAGCTGCCCGAACTTCATCGCGGGTTCATAAAACCGTATTTTAACCTGATACGCGATATCTGTCCCGCTGATATTTCTAGAAATTTCCTTCATCCAGAATGACAGTTCATTGATAACCTGCCGCATCTCCTCACGCGCTAATGCTGATGCAACGATAACATCCTTATCCGCGCTTGTCATACGTTTTTTTATCTCGCCATATTTTTCATAAGTATCCCTGAACTTTGTTATAGGTTCATACATCACCTCGTTAAGATAACTTGAGATCGCGTTCTTATAGGATTTCTCAGGTTCATACTTTGCAGGGTTCCACATATAATCCGCAGCCATTAGGTATCCTATCCTGTCATTTGAACGATTAACAAAACCATTAACCATTACACCACGGTAAGCTGTTACTTTCTCAAATCCCGGATAAAACTTTGTCACCCACGGTTTAAACCCCTGGGGTAATGTATTATCCCAGAGATAAAGCTTATGTTTTTTTACGTACCGCGAATATATCTCAACCTCCTTTTTTGTGAGGTCACGTGTACGGTCGGTGTATCCGGTCCAGATGATAGGTATCTGGGGATAAACCTTTTTACCGATAGTATCAAGGTACTCAACCGCGCTTTTACGGTCAGTCGTCCAACCATCAACCTGATAACGCTGGTAATAAGCGTTAACAAACGAAAGTTCCATCACTGGGTATAACGGTTTAAGTTTATCATAAACAGCATTAACCAATACCGCCTGTGCATTACCCAGGGTACCAAATTTATTTATATCCCCCGGATTATCAAGTATAAAAACTTTATTTTTGTATGTAACCCAATCATCCGCGCAGATCATCACATACTTAACTCCAAGGTCAAGCGCGGATTTTAATGACTGGACATACTTTTCGATATCCCCGTCATTGGATACAACAATTTTGCGGGTATCCCCTTCTTTCATTTTGTAGGGATTCAACATAAACCCGTGTTCTACAATCATCTTCTTCTTAATATTCCCTGCTGATAACGCAACATACTCCTTGATTTTACCGTCGGGTTCAAGCCAGTTAAGCGGGCCATATGAGTTATAGAAAACATTAAGTTTGTACTGCCCCATCCAATCAACACTTTCAGAGCTTAATGTCCAGTCATCCACTGCACGGTGTTTATACACAGGCCAGTCATCAACCTCAACCTTACGGACTGACAGTTTCCCGTCGGACATCAATAACAACTGCTTTAACGACTGAATGCTGTAATAACTCCCCATCGCGTCATATCCGGTACAGATAACAAACATTTTCCCGGACTCTTCTACAAACCGAAGTATATACCCTTGTTCACCAGGATACCCGGGTTTAACCACCTTTTTTTTGTTATTAAACCTTTTATTCACGGCATTACTACCCGGAGTCCCGATTGTTATCACTGTACTATATGCCGAAGTATCAATTTTGTCATCCATAATATTAAGTAAGGTTCCGGTATGAAACTCAATTCTACGTGCAAGCTCTTCCGCAGCAACTTTTTCCTGTACCACAGCAGCAGTACCAACTATAATCACGCATTTATCGAGATCCTCAATCCTGTGAAACTCTTCAAAATACTTAACCTTTTGCGGGCATGGTATTATCACACCGGTATAATGCGGCCATAACGGCACCACTGCGTTTACTACCTCAACTGCCAGGATAGTTACCGTTATAATACTAATTCCCAGTTTTTTGATTACACTTCTAATCACGCCTCCCGCCTTCCTCACTTTTTAATCTAAACATTGTTTTTAATAACATACTTCCCCTGCACAAAATCACAGATATCATCATACACCGCACGGTCTTCCGCAGCAACAGCAGCCCTTGTTCTAATAAACCCGTCTCTACTAAGATACCACGCGATAATGGACTCTGTCATATACCCATACTTAACCCCACAGTTAAGATATTCCCGGAACCTCATACGCCGAAGTTCCGCCCGCCCTACGGATTCATGATCACTCAACGCGTATTCTATCTCAATCCCGGCATGCCTTTTTTTTGCAGCCATTGCTGCGTGCTCAATCCCGGTATAGCGTTTATAAAACAAAAAGTTCGGCTGGTAAAACGCGCAATCAAAATAGTAGTTCTCGTAATCATCAAGGACATGTTCATTGTACGAACAAAAGTACGGTATCCAAAATAATTTATGCCCCGAGGAATTAATCACAGGCTTAACTGTTTTCAATAATACATGATCGTCGATATCCCAACTACGGAATACCGTCTCAAACGGCCAGTAGAATCCAAGTAAATTAATGTTTACGTACTTTTTATCATTCCATCTGGTTACGCACTCGTTTACAAACCAGCGTACTGCTTCAATCCTCTGTGCAGTCGCGCGTTCAAGATTCTGTTTAACTGTAGTAAAATCAAGATTATCCCCAAACCGTTCCTGCTTAATACTTGGATATGGTATTGTCAGAATTACATTAACCTTTTCTCTTATAGCACCGGGCAACTTTTTGTTTTTTAGAACACCCGCAGTATGATTTAGATTATCAAGATTCCGTCCTTTATCAAAATAGAAACCTATGATATCCTCCCAATCACTTTTCTCCATAGGATTTGGTACGGGTACAGCATGGAAGTTGCCTTCCCCGCAGCGGGTAGTACCTGCATTAACATCAGCAAGAAGTGTTCTCTTCCTTCCGCTGTTTAACGGAAAAAACAGTAGTGAATCATACAACCAACTCACCTCAGTATCGGCAGAATCCATCCTTACAAGATGAATTTTAAACTCGCCGGGGGTCCAGTCTATCCCGGTATTCCCCTGATACAACAACGCAAGGTGACGCATAAAATTATATTCTTTTTTACAAGGTTCAAAGTATTTCATTACCAGTTTTTTACAACTTTCCCAACCATTTAAGTATATTAAGCATAAACCCAGTATGCTCAAACATTTGCACACCATGGCCTGAAGGCTGAACATCAAGAGTTACACGGCTACTGTTATTCTCAAAAATACTTTTTATTTCATTCGAACTGCCATAAGAGTAATTATCCGTCTGTGATACCCCAATGAATACCTGTCGTTTTCCATATATCATAGCCGGGGTAGAGCATTCAATCCCGGCATAAACCATCCCCGGAGATAATAAGATTAATGCATCAATATTTTTATTCACCGCCGCGGTATTAAGACAAATATTAGCACCGATACTTGCCCCGCAGAGAATTATATTA
>Ga0265292_1000753_pt1 | contig 37598 bp, 42 predicted proteins | sample Munlanlewell296A_FD_189080 | JGI IMG/M metagenome (GOLD analysis project Ga0265292, IMG submission 189080) | Leachate microbial communities from a municipal landfill in Southern Ontario, Canada - Leachate well 296A | ecosystem: Engineered > Solid waste > Landfill > Unclassified | place: Canada... | reverse complement strand
TATCCGTAAATCAGGATTATCAGTAATCGGTAAGTATCCGTAAATCAGGATTATCAGTAATCGGTAAGTATCCGTAAATCAGGATTATCAGTAATCGGTAAGTATCCGTAAATCAGGATTATCAGTAATCGGTAAGTATCCGTAAATCAGGATTATCAGTAATCGGTAAGTATCCGTAAATCAGGATTATCCGTTATCCGTAAGTTAAACTTTGGCATTCTTAACCGCATTCAACACATTCACCAACCCCCGCAAGTTCCCCGCGAGAACATTCACCAATCCCGACACCGGCGCGTTGATGGAACCAACCAATCGTGCGTACAACTCTTGCCTCCCGGGCACTTTCGCTAGTTCGGCTACTTTGGCCGCGTCTATAAATTTACCTTCCAAAACACCTCCAAAAATCTTAACTAGTTCGTGTTTCTTGGCAAAATTAGCAACGATTTGCGCCGGCGACACCTCATCTTCTTGACCCAAAACTACAGCAATACCGCCGTCAAAATTTTTGAGATCAACATCATACCCGGCATTGATCAAAATTTTTTTAAGCAAAGTTTTCTTACTAGCCGAATAAGAAACGTTTTGATCACGACACTGTTGGCGCAACTCTTCTGACTCTTTTACCTTTAAACCTTGAAAGTTAGCCAAAACCGCGCCCTTGGCAGTCTTTAGCCATTCGGTTAATTCTTGAACATGCTGTTCTTTGGTTTGTCTGCTTTTAGCCATAAAGCATTGATTACACTGAGTAAAAACATTGATTACACTGAGTAAACATACTTTCAATTCTGTGAAATCATTATTAGTCTGCGTAATCAATGATTAAAAAAATGTGGTTTTTCACCACAGACCAAAGGCTTTACGACCTTTAACTTAGTCAACTTAGTTTACTTGAATAAACTTGGCCAACTTAGCATTACCTCGGTAGCGTATTTAATCCCGACTAGGTCGGGAGGCTACTGTCTGTGGTATATTTTTATTATTGACAATATAATAACAGATAGCTAAAAATCTGTCAAGACGCATATCAACAGTTATTGATTTTGTATTGCAATTCGATTTCTCTAACGTGGTGAACAATGCTCGGACAATTCTTTTTTTTCGGTGAAATTAGCAAGCATGCCAATATTATCGGAAACCAAAATTATTTTTCACCCTCAACTAAGCTAGAGTTATGCATCCAAACAAAGTACCATGCGAAAATCCAAGCGAAAACGAAGAGGTAAAAGGCGCCGAGAATCACGCTTCCGATATTTATCCAGGTGAATCCAGGGAGGGTCTCAAATATCGCGTGGTGCAATTCCATACCTCTCGCGCTGCGCAAAGGAAGCAACCCGCCAAGAAGACAAACAAAATAAACTACTTCTGCGCCCAGTACGCATTTCCAGCCGTATTTTTTGAGAGATAGTTGTTCCATATATTTTGGACTTAGTTTAGTAAACGATTTCTCCGCGCTTCTCAAGCATCATATGATGAATTGTTGCGATCTGAATCCAGATAGCGGCAAGAAGGGATGTTATAGCACACAGTAGCATTACTTCTCTCGTCAATCCCCACCAAACAACTCCGGCAGGCCAAAAAAGAACAGCTGAAGCTGACATAACAACCCCAACAAGTCCAGCGATAATAGAAATAACGTGCAATATTTTTGATAATTTCATAGATTTTAAATTATTAATTAAATATTTTCGACCTTTTTATTTTATCATGTTTTTAGATGTGGCTCAATGCGTTTTAATGAAACAGCATTTATTGCAACAATTATTGATGATGCCGACATTAATAACGCTGAAATTTCCGGACGTAAAGAAATACCAAATGAAGTATAAAATACTCCGGCCGCAACTGGGATTGCAAGCACATTATAAATCGCCGCCCAAAAAAGATTTTGCTTCATTTTAGCAACGGTTGCTTTGCTCAAAATTATAGCCCTCACAATATCATAGGGGTCGGACTTCATTAGCACAATATTGCCGGTTTCTATGGCAACATCAGTACCCGCGCCGATAGCAATGCCGATATCGGCTTGAGCAAGAGCGGGTGCGTCATTTATACCATCGCCGACCATCGCGACAAATTTTCCTTCTTCTTGAAGTTTTTTAACATATTTTGCTTTGTCTTCCGGCAACACTTGCGCAAAGTAGCGATTTATTCCCAAATCATTGGCAACTTTTTTCGCTACTTCTTCATGATCACCGGTTATCATGGCTACTTCAATTCTCATCTCCTGCAACTTCGCTACCGTTGCCTTCGCCGTTGATTTAATTTCATCAGCAATACCCACCGCGCCAATAATTTTTCCATCAACAGCCACGATGCTAATAGTGTTCCCATTAGACAAAAGCCGGCTTATTTCCGCTTTCATTTTTCCGAAATCAACTTTATTGTCAATCATTAAGCGCTCAGTCCCAGCCAAAACTATTTTCCCTTCAATTACCGCTTTTATTCCATGCCCGCCGATAGCTTCAAACTTTTCCGTTTTTCTATTCCTAAATTCCAGTTTTTTATTTTCAGCTTCTTTAATAAGGGCGGCGCTGATAGGGTGATTAGAGTTAATCTCCACTATCGCGGCTATTTCCAAAACCTGATTTTGCTCATAACCTTCTGCTGCCACAATCTCTGTTACTCTTGGTTTTCCCTCTGTAAGCGTCCCTGTTTTGTCGAGAACAATAGCGGTTAATTTTGAGGTATTTTCAAGCGTGGCTGCGTCTTTGATTAAAATATTATGTTTGGCGCCAATTCCCGTGCCAACGGCTACGGCGGTCGGCGTAGCCAGCCCCAAAGCATCCGGACAAGCAATCACGATAGTGGAAACAGCGAAAGTAAGCGCGATAATAAGAGTTGCTCCGGCAATAAAATACCACCCGAAAAAAGTTGCGAGTCCCGAGCCAATAGCCAAAATAACCAGCCACGCCGCGGCTTTGTCGGCGATTCTTTGCCCCGGCGCTTTAGAATTTTGCGCGGTTTCCACCATTTTAATTATTTGAGCCAAAACCGTATCGTCGCCAACTTTAATCGCTTTAAATTTGATTGCTCCGGTTTGATTTATTGATCCGCCGATAACTTTGTCGTTGATTTTTTTCACAACGGGAATTGACTCGCCGGTAACCAACGACTCATCAATTGATGAGTCGCCCTCCACAACTTCGCCGTCAACCGGAACTTTATCGCCGGGTTTAAGTATTACAATATCTCCCACAACGATTTCAGCACTTGAGATAATAACTTCCTTGCCGGCGCGCAAAACCTTCGCTTGCGGAGGAACTAAATCAAATAACGCCCGCAAAGAGTCTGAAGTGCCGCGACGCGACTTCATTTCCATCCAATGCCCGAACAAAACAAAAGTCACTAGTAGCGCCGCAGCTTCATAAAATGTTTCCGCTCCCGGCCGCATCACGGTCAAAATAATACTAAAAAGATACGCCGCCAAAACACCGGTTGATACCAAAACCGACATATTCAGCTTTTTGTTTTTGAGCGAATAATAAGTTCCAGTAATAAAAATGGAGCCAGCCCAAAAAACAATCGGAGTGGTGAGAATAAAAAGAAGCCAATTAACGGAGATAGGTGTTGGTAGATTGAGTTTGAAAAAATTAATTCCAACTGGCGAATATAAAAATATCGGAATGGATAAAATTACAGAAATCCAAAATCGGCGGCGCATATCCGCTTCCATCGCCTTTGCCATTTGAGGATTGGTCATGGCCATCTCATGATCCATATGGCTCATTTTCCGCATATCATGGCCGGCGTGATTTTTTGTGTGACTATGACCGGCTGGCTGCCCGACAACTTTTTTATCGGACGCGCGTTTATGCTCTTGATGTCGCAACTTATTCGTCAAGTTATATTCGTACTGCTTAGCTTCCATGGCGCAACCGCAATTAACGGCTAATTTTTCCGACTCGCAAACCGAGCAGCCGCAATTACCGGCGCCTTTATTTTGTCCAGCGACGGCTGGCTGATTTTGATTAGTGTGATTATGGTGATTCATAAGCTAGATGGTAAAGGTGGATTTTATTGAGCTAACGGTTCCGGTGATTTATTTTTATTTGCTTTGATGAAATTAATTATGGCTTCTTCGTCAAACTGTTCAAGTTTTTGCAACCGACCCCACGAAGCCAAAGCAATTTTCGCGTCATTTTTTTCACGCGGCGTTATAATGACGCTTTGGGAAAAACGGCGGCCAATATCCTCAAGTTTTATTTTTGTGTCTTCATCAATGTCTTTATAGGAAATCCAAATACTGCCGTGTTCAAGATTGTGCAAAACCTGTTCGTCAGGCAATTCATTTTCATAGAATCCACCGTTGGCAGGCGCCGCGTAATGCCAGCCTGAGGTTGGAGGATTAGAATTATATTTTGGATGCTCAGCGCCAACAGCAACATGCTGCGCGCCTTGAAGAGAAACAGCTTCACCAGGCCTGCCAGCTTCTGACTTTTGAGCTGACTTTGCCAACCAGTAAACAAGTCCGACAGTAAGAATTATAATTACAATCCAAATAACAATTTTTTTATTCATAATTTTATAAAATAATTAATTATCTATATTTTTGCTCATTCTCGTAGAAAATCCAATCAATGCTCCTTTTTGAACGTCTTCCAAATGTCACGGTTGATTTTGGGTTTGGTAAAGCTAAACGCAAAAATAAGAACAACAACGGAATTGATTATCACGAGCGGCCATAAGCCATAGCCGGACGATGTTTGATTCATATTATTTTAAATCCCAAACAAACAATCGCTCGGAAATATCACCCACATCTTTTATTTTTAATTCTATCTGTTTTGGCATCGGGTCAATCGGGTCAAAAATTAAAATCCCGCTCCGATGATGTCCGCCCGGTTCATCACCGGTCCAATTAATTGGTGGAAAATAATTAGATTGATCATCTGCCAAAACCGACTGCTCTGTTAAATCGTCGTCCAATTCCATTGAATGCGTGTCAAAGCTTGCTTCAAATTGCCACGGCGCGTTTGGTTCAATTTTTATCGGCCGGACTTCCACGGTAACCTCGCCTTGATAATCAAAACGGCTCTCTAATGTTTCGCTGGTTGGCGCAATTGCCGCCGTGTCAGACAGGGTGGCGGGTTTTTTGAATATAAATATATGATGCAAACCAAAATAAATGAACAGCGCTCCGGCGCCTAACAAAGAAATTCCGAGTAATAAAACGCGTGATTTCATACTGATTTTTGAAACTTAAACAATCTTCTGGCAATAAAAATTATTCCGCCCAAATTAAATACCAATCCCGCCCAAAACAATTCTATCTGGTATTGCGCAACTATGCTAATGGCGCCCGCGATTCCCAATACTGGCAAAATATTTACTAAATAATGAGCGCAACACGATATCATGGCAACAGTGGACGTGGCGCCAGACACCGCCAACACCTTGCCAGACCCGCGCTGGTTATGTACGACGTTCTTTAGATATACATACAAGCATATTTGTACGCCAAACCCAATCGTTAAACTGATAAGATAGTACCAATATTGAAAAAACTGCTCTCTGGCAAAATTCCAGCCGGACACAAAAGTGATTAGGGAAAAATAAAAAGTAATCAGCAGCAAACCAGCTAACAAACCATAAAATATTGACTTGATTAACATTTGTTTGTTTAACATGAATTTTTAATTTTATCTTAATTCAACTTCGCTAACTCATCCACGAGCTGATTGTTGTGGATCGCCATTCGAGGATCGTCATAAACATGTCTGACGACGCCCTCTTTGTCTATAATCACATAAGTATGTCCGGGTAAAGATCCATAATGCATGGAAGATGGCGTGGTTAAGACGCCGAATTTGGCGGAAACTTCCCGGTTAGTGTCAAAGACGACCGTTGCTTTAGCCAATTCCGGCATTTTGTCAACCGCTCTTTGCCAATCTTTGACTGGATCCACCATCACCGACAAAATCACGGTGTTTTCATCATTTAATCTGCTGTCCGAGGCCAATTGAGCGATTTGATCCCAACACGCCGGATAACACATCAAGCCTTCGTTGAAAAAAAGAATGACATTTTTTCCTTTGAGGTTATCTTTGCTATAGAGATTGCCCTCTCTATCAGAGAGCGTAAAATCAGGCGCCGGTTTCCCGACCAAGGCGTCAAGAGCCGTAGTGGACGCTTTGCTGTTGCCGCTGGAATGATGGCTGGTCATGCTGTCCGGCGATTCTTGCGCTGCAGCGGAATTGGCTGCAACGGAATTACTGGTGGAATTATTATCAGTCCGCGCCTCCGCGCGGCTCAAGAACCAGATCACGGCGACTACTATAATCGTAAAACTGACAATGCCCGCGAGAATAATAGTATTCTCATTTCTACTGTTGATTGTCTTTTGGCTCATATTTTTCTTTTTTAAATAAATAAATGGTTTTGGTTATTAAACCGATTAATAAAAGTAAAAAAATAATCGCCCACCCGTATTCCGGCAACAACGTTACTGCCGCGCGTATGGAATTGAATAGTTTGGTCAAATATATATTTATATCAATTTGATAGGCGGAATGAACATTGAGCTTGTTGGAAAATGCCAAACTCATGGTAACAACAGCCATGATGATAAACATAACACCGGAAATAAATTCGCCAATAGTTAAACTTATCTTAATAGAACCTAATGAGTAGGATATGGGCTTGCGCACCCGCATCAATTTTTTCGTTATCGCGCTTTTGTCCAAAAAAGATGCTATAAAAAAAAGCGGAGTTACCATGCCGAGCACGTAACTAAGCGTGTACATTACCCCCAAAAAAATTGACCCAGGCAGAACTGACAGCGCCAGCACTCCAGCCAGCACCGGCGCGCAACAGGTGGTCGCGATTCCGGAAAATACGCCGAGTGTGAAAACGGAGAACGGATGGTGGCTTTTGAGCGTGGGATTGACATGAAAAGGCAGGGAAACATGCCGTCCGGACAGTAACACCAAACCGAGGATTAACAAAAAAATACTGCCGAAAATAAAAATAACGTTGTGATATCTGCTTAACAATTGCCCAAAGGCGGCCGAACCAAGACCTAGGGGCAAAAAAACCAATAGAATTCCTAAAAAAAAGATAAAGGTCATTACAAAGACTTTTCTCCGTTCCCGAAATATTGAGCCGAGATACGACGGCAAAAGCACGGTAATGCAACAGGGCGCGAATAGCGCCGCCATGCCGGCGATAAACGCCGCTGCTAATGATGTGCCTACAAGCAGATCCATAAATTATTTTTTATCCTGTTTATGATCGCCAGACGCATGGCAATCGGCATGACCTGAATGATTATCAGAATGATTATCAGCTTGAGCGTCATTTGCGCCATGGCCATGGCCTTTCATCATAAAAAGATGCATCAGCGGACAGGCTAACAGAAGCAGCCAGACGAAGTTGCCGCCGAGACCGGGAAATATTCTCGGCAAAATAATTATGGCAGCTATCACCGCCGCGCAGATTGCTAATAAAGTTGAAAGTTTTGGCATTTTCATAGAAAAAATTATAAATTATTTTTTAAAATTGGAGCGTTAATTTTACACGCGCGCGCTAATTGTTTATATACACTTTCCGCGAGCGAATAGATTGATAAAAAAATTAAAATTACGCTCAATACTTTTATCTCTAACCCCTTAAATGGCAAAGACATCAAAGCGAGCGGTGCGCCAAACAGGGCAAGCAGCGGCGCGCCGCAGGTTGGACAGCCAGCCGCTAACAACCCGCCAAGCGCGCCGCTCGCGCTCAACGCGATATGGCCGGCTTTTTTTCTCGCTTTCATTATGTCGCGCCTAAACAGCCACACCCCCGAGTATAAACCAAACATTATTGAAATAAGCGCGGTGAGCGCCACCGAACCGATTGTATGCCACGCGCCATTCATGTAAGCATACGCCGCCATGCTCTTATCCGTAATATTAAATAACATTAGATAATACGCTAACGCGAACATTGCCAACGCCGCGCCGGCAGCTGTCAATAAATATCTTTTACGCTTCAAAATTGGGGCGATTATTATGAGTAGCATACTGGCGCGGCGGCGCGATTATTTTTTGGTCGTCGTAACGCTTGGCTGATTCGCTGTTTGCTTCGGATTAATTATCTTGCCAGTTTTTAAATCTTTATAAACGCCCATTAACGGCACGCCCTGGACAAAAATATACGCGTCATCTTTGACAATTCCCGCTTGCGGCCAAACCTCAAGAAATATCGGATATTCCTCCACTTCACCAGTGAGAACAAATGTCGGTATCAGGGAAATTTTATATTTATTAATAAGCGATTTGGCTTCCGGCGAATTAACGTCAACGACCTTTATCTTGGGGTTAAAGCCAAACCCGAAAAGTATTGCTTGGTGTTGCTTTACGTCATAGCATTCACCGCAAGCCGAGTCGCCAATCAGCGTCAGTTCAGTTTTGCCTTTGATCTCGCCGGTGGCGGCAGACACATAAGGACCGTTGATTTGCCGAAGCACAAAAGTGTCGCCGTTTATATCGCCGGCTCGCGCGAGCAATGTCTTTAAATCAACATTTTTTTGCACTTCTCCGCGCAGAATGATCGTAGGCAATTTTTCTATGGCGTACTTGGCGATCAATGTTTTGGCCTCATCGTCAGCCCGATCAAGAATCCGTTTGGAGATTAATTTTACATTCGCGCTTTCAAGATTCGCGAATATTGGCGTTACGTCAAAACATTCTTGGCAATCTTTATCATTTATCGCGATGGCCTCAATGTTAGCCGGCCGCGCGGCCTCTCTGTTTTCCGCTATTTTGGCTTTAACAATGGAATTGGCGCGCGTTAAATACAGCGCCCCCAAACCAACACTGCCAAAAACAATGGCAAAAAAAATTGCTAACAGCCAAAAAGATATTTTAACTTTGGTCTCGGAATTTTCCATACAAAAATTTTAATATTTAAGACACGAAAAACATTAGCAGCCTCCGACCTGATTAGGAAGACTGGAAGCAGATCCGCTGGCAGGGACAGCAGCCGTTGCCGACGGTTTAAGATCGCCTAATTTTAATTTATTGTACAATGACACTGATTGCGCGACTTGGACCAAAGAAACTAAAACCAATAATCCGAGCGCCACGCTTATGGTAACACTGCCAAAAGATAAAGGCGCTCGCCGCCGGCCGCTGATTGTCTGCAAAATTTCTTCTTCCAAATGTTTCAAAACGGCGCTGTTTCCAACTTGTTCTGCTGGTGTCGCCGGTGTATCTAAGGCATCTAGCGCATCTAATGGCGCCGTTTTCTGTCCATCCCTTGGTTGCGCGCAACAGGATGGTTGCTCTTCATGTCCATGGTGTTGTTCGTGATTTGTCATAAATTTTAATATTAAAAAAATTAATTGATTCTTTGCTTAACAACCTCCCACTTGACCTGGTAATTTAATATCGCTCGGCAAAGGAGCGCTCTTGCTGTCGCCGCTGTATTTGGGAACCTTCATATCCAAGAGCATTGCCGCGATATCAGGTGTATATTCACCGCTGACAAGTTGATTGGAAATTTTATCAACCATTGCTTTGGGAAAATAACTTCCCTTCCAACGAGCCAGTTCGCGCAGAATTTGATCATCCGTATACTCGGAAGCGTGATTCTGCAATAGATATGCCGCCAAACCGCGCATCGCTTGAGAGTGCGCGCAACCGCACGCCGCCTCGCCGTCTTGCCTAATGATCGCGGCAACACCGCAACAAAATTCGCAGGAAATTTTCAAACCAACATCTATATATCTTTTTAATAAATCGCCGGAAAGCTTTACTTTTTTACTCCCATAAGTCGGGTCAAATTCTTTCATTATATTCATCGCTTGCTCTACCTGAGCGAAATCCACCCCGAGTTCACTGCCATACACCTCCGGCGCGCCTTGCGCCAAAGCCAGCTTTAGGGCATCTTTACCAAGATCTCCGCTAAGGCCAGAACCTCCGCCACTACTTAATTTTAGAGTCAATTTTGTTAAAAAATCATTAGACTGTACGCCGGCGAATTCTCTGTTTTTTGACAACACCGCTTGATTGGTTATAAGTGAAGCGGCTAAAATTCCCAGCAAACCGATATTTATTATAATTATAAAACGCGAATTTTTATTAATAAGCATAATTCAATTTTTAAAAAATAATTAAATTACCTACTACAGATTGTAGTAGGTAATAGAATATTTGTCAATACTTATCTTATCCACAGATCAAACCAACCTTATCAACATTGATTTTGAAAAAAATTTTGGTGCGTCATGATACAATTATTAGAGTCGTTTTTTGGTTCGCAAACAACAATTTGAGCAAGCTTTCGCGCCTCCGTTTCCGCCAAATTGCAAGTTTTAGAATGGGTATGCGAAGTTAGAGAATTTTGAATAACGCGTGAAGACAAAAAGGCGTTCGCGCCCGCAAAAAACGCCAGAGCGCAAAAAACGCCTGCCAATATTTTTTTAGTAATCCAAGCTGATGAAGGAATATATGAATCGTCTGTGAGCTTGCGCACCCGCTCCTCGGTAATTGAACTGAAAAAAGACAGGGCAAACATTCTGCCCATGGCGCTCTTCTGCTCCCAGCCGATTATTTTATGAAGCGCTTGAGCTAGGGGAATTTTATTCGTAAACCCAACCGTCGCGGCTTCGTCCGCCGCCAGCTCGGAAAAAGTTATATACTTGCCGACGAGTAATTTAATGCCGGGGACAAAAAAGAAAAGCAGAGAAATAATTCTAACGACTAAGAGCTTGGCTGGTTCGCGCGCGTTCAGATGAAATTTCTCATGCAAGAGCACTGCCAACAACTCGCTGTCAGACAAACGCTCTGCCAAAGCAGAGGAGACGCAAATTTTGGGATGCCTATATCCATAGCAAAATACTATTGGTTCTTCTGATTCACTCTCTATCACTCTATCGGCAATACCCAAGTCGCGGCTAACCACTAACAACTTATCGGATTTATGGCGCTTTTGGCGCTGTAAATTATAACGCACGAATTTACCCGTTCTAAAACACAAACGCAGCACAATGCTTATTGCCAAACTTAAGACGGCTAGTAAAAATAAACCCCCAAATAATAACGCGCTAAATAACCAAGGATGGGTGGAAAAAGTGACTGCGGACAGGCATCCGCAAACAGAATTAATCTTGCCAAAAAAAAGTTGAGCGGCAACGTAGATACCATTGGAAAACTTTACCACCAGAATACCAATGCCGCCTACAACCAACATGGTGATGGCGATAATTTGAAAAAAAACCCTGTCAGCCGTTTTCCGCAGAGTATGACCGCGCGAATTTTTAAAAAAATCATTAATCATCGTGGGAGTAAATCAAAGGTATGAACCCCAGAGCAAACTCTGAACTCTTGTCCGCCTTTTGGGCGGATTAAACCACCTTCTTGTCCGGCCCGTCTTCGCCCGCCGAATTTAGCGGGCTACGCCGGGTAAACTCCGTCAACAGGGGGCGGAAACGGAACTTGTCCGGCCCGTCTTCGCCCCTGTGGGGGCTACGCCGGGTAAACTCCATCAACGGGCGGAGACGGAACTTGTCCGGCGCAGCCCACAGGCGGAGACGGATTAAAATTAAATTGAATCCATAATATTATTCAACGATCTTATGTATTTTTTTCCGCCATTCCTCTGACTGTTTAAACTCATCGCTATTTAAAATATCAACAAATCTCGCTACCGCCACATCGCCATAATTTTTAAGCATTTTGGTGATTAAATCTCCGGACACCCGCGCGAAAAATTCCTCTTTTGTCTGCCGAGGAAAATATCTGTACGCGCCGCTTGCATCCGCTCGGCGGCGCAACAGGCTTTTTTCATAAAGCCTGCTCATAATGGTCATTATGGTCGTATAGGCGATTTTCTTTTTCTTCTGAATCTGGCCAAGTATTGAACGAACCGTCCCCTCTTTCTGCTTCCAGATTATCTCCATAACTTCGGCCTCAAGCTCGCCCAACGACATTTTCAATTGATTGGTCATAATTGACTAAAAAAGCTACTACACAACGTAGTATATCATAATCTTAAAAAAAGGCAAATACGCGCGAGCTCCAGTATCGCCGCTGAACACAAGTATTGACTAACTGCGCTATATATGAACTTGTAGCGAGTTATTTTAAATCAATTTATTCCCCATAAGCTTGCTCTGGGGTTTCCTTGCAAGGAAGAGTTTGAGAAACCATCGGTTTCTCAATAATGTACTTCCTTTTGGGATACCCCGTCAGCTTGCTGCGGGGTCGTTCATTATTTTGGACAAGCCGGCAGTAAGCACGACGCGAAAAGAATTGATATTAGATATACGGAAAAATGGAGTGAAGAATGATGGCTAAGCGTAATACGAAAGAGTTATCCATGGCAGTTGTCGAATATTAATAAAAAATGGTATACTTATATTTTTATTGGACCGATTCCGAAATACAAGGAGTTGTACAAGTATCTTCAAGAGTGCGGTTTTATTTTATTGTTGAAGCGTACCAAATTTTGTCAACCCGTTCATTACTCTAACTCCAACATCGTGGCAGGAAGCGGCTGATGAGTGAGCAGTGTGTATAATTCTCGTATGAGTAATAAAAATCAACAAAAAATCGCCCACAGCCAAAAATCGCAAATCGCCATATATCACAACATTGATGATGGGCAAAAAATTCGTGTTGTTATTGAAGATGAAAATGTTTGGCTCACACAAAAATTGATCGCGGAGCTGTTTGATATCAGTGTTCCAACCGTGAATGAACACCTGAAAAATGTTTTTGAGAGTAAAGAATTGGACGAAAAATCAGTTATTCGGAGTTTCCGAATAACTGCCGCCGACGCAAAAAAATATGATGCAAAACATTATAATCTGGATGCTATTCTCGCGATCGGCTATCGCGTGCGATCCGATAAGGGAACGCAATTTCGTAAATGGGCAACGGAGAGGTTGCGGGAGTATTTAATCAAGGGGTTTACCATGGACGATGAACGACTTAAGCAGGGCGGCGGGCGAGTTCGTTATTTTCAGGAATTGCTTCAGCGGATTCGTGATGTCCGCAGCAGTGAACGGATGTTTTATCAGAAAGTCACGGATATTTACGCGACAAGTATTGATTATAGTAATGATGACAAACTAACCCATGAATTTTTTGCCACAGTGCAAAACAAAATGCACTATGCCGTGCATGGGCATACCGCGGCAGAAGTTGTAGCTCTGCGCGTAAATAGTAAAAAGCCTTTAATGGGACTTACCAGTTTTAAAAGCGATTATATTATCGCAAGCGACATAACGATTGCTAAAAATTATTTAAACGAAAAGGAAATAAATCAGCTAAATTTGATTGTCTCGCTCTATATTGATTTCGCTGAGTTGCAGGCATCGAGCGGCCGCTTGATGAAAATGCGGGATTGGATAACTAAACTTGATGAGTTTTTAACTATCTCTGAAAAAAAATTGTTGTATACGTCTGGTAAGGTGAGTGCGAAACGGGCTGAGGAAAAGGCGCTTCAGGAATACGAAAAATATAGAAAGGGCCAGGACAAAAACTATATTTCCGACTTCGACCGCGAAGTGAAAAAATTGCTTAACGGTCGGAAGAAGAAATAAATATGAGACTGTAGAAAACCTGTCATCCCGGGTAGAAATGGCTACGGAAAGCGGAAAAAACAGAAAAACTTTAGTTGGAAATCCGGAACATCTTTTCAGGATTATCCAGTCTATTCCAAGCAAAAAAGCCGAGCCGATAAAACTTTGGTTGGCGCGAGTTGGTTACGAACGAGTGAAGGAAATTGAAGACCCAGAACTTGCCACGAAAAGAACAAGGGCTTTATACAAATTTTTACTATGCTTGGCGAGCGGGCAACAACTGAAATTCATCGCAATGAGAATTCGCGGGGCATACCAAAGCTCACAAGCGATGCCAAAGCAGGCGGCGATATTGCCGGCGGCGCGAGAAAGAAGCTGGAAAAACGACTTGGACGATCAGTGGTGTCAAAGAAAAACTTCCTGCCTTGCCGGCCACGCCCCGCCAAAGGCGAGGATCCGCCACAGCGGGGCCATGGGCAGGCAGGCTTGAAAAATCCGGAAGCCCTGCCTCGCCGATAAACACCACAAAAATTGTTGTTAATAGCTAATTTTGCGGTATACTATATCTGTACCAAAAGTTATGTCCATAGCTAAACACCATATTCAAACGAGAGAGAGTAAACGACGCTCCAAAATTTTTAATTTTAGCAAATCTTTGCCGCTTTTTAAGCGGCGGGGTTGGCAGAGATTTTAAAAAAGCGCGGGGTTTATGAAAAAGAATAACAAACAAATTACAATTTTTGAAGGCAAAAAAATCCGCCGTCATTGGGATAAAAAACAAGAAAAATGGTATTTTTCGATTATTGATATTATCGCCATTCTTACTGAACAGCCCGATTTCAAAAAGGCGCAAAGCTATTGGACAACACTAAAAAGTCGTTTAAAACAAGAGGGAAATGAGTCTGTCACAAAATGTGACAAACTGAAATTGCAGTCTGCCGATGGAAAGTATTATAAAACCGATGTTGCGGATGTAGAAACGTTATTGCGCCTTATTCAATCGGTTCCCAGCCCTAAGGCCGAGCCAGTTAAACTTTGGCTAGCTCGTGTTGGCTACGAAAGAATAGAAGAAATAAACGACCCGGAAAAGGCGCTTAATCGTAGCCGAGATTACTGGCAAAAATTAGGTAGAAGCGAAAAATGGATTCAGCAAAGAATGATGGGGCAGGAAATCAGAAATAAATTAACGGATTATTGGAAAGACAATGAAGTTAAAGAAAAAGACGAATACGCTATTTTGACGAATATTATTCATAAAGAGTGGAGTAATTTGTCCGTAAAACAACATAAGCAGTTAAAAAATCTGAAGTCAGAAAATTTGCGCGACCACATGTCTGACGCGGAATTGGTTTTTACAGCGTTAGCGGAACTTTCTACTCGCCAGATTGCGGAAACGGAACAAACCCGAGGACTTGAGGAAAATAAAATACCGGCGCGTAAAGGCGGGCGAATTGCCAAAAACGCGCGGTTGGAGTTAGAACAAAAAACCGGCAAGCGAGTGGTAAGCGGAGAAAATTTTAAATTGCCCGACGGCAAAAACCCAAAAAGATTAACATAATGTGCTATACTATACCCATAAGAAATTATAACTATGCCGCTTAATAAACTTGATCATCTTGGCGGACGAGTCGCCGTATTTATAGACGCGGCCAATATTATTTACTGCCGCAAAGATTTGGGGTGGAAGGTTGATTTTAAAAAGTTAAAGAAATATTTTGAAACGAAGTGTAATTTGGTGGCAATTTATTATTATAGCGCCTATCTTGAAGAATCAATAGCGCAACAGTCGTTTTTTGAAATGATAAGCCGAAAAGGTTACATTCTGCGACTCAAACGTCTACGGAAGATTTTAAATGATGACGGGACGATTACCCTGAAAGGAAATTGTGATACTGATCTGGTAGTGGACGCGGTGGCGCGGATGCATGAGTATGACACAGCAGTCATTATGAGCGGGGATAGCGATTTTGTGTCGTTGATTAATCTTTTGAAGGGGCAGAAAAAGCGAGTCGTGGTGATTTCAACTCGTTGGCATATTGCAAAAGATTTGGTTGATGCCGCGGATTTTTATTTTGATCTTAAAAAATTTAAAGGTCACTGGCAATTAGACGAACCTATGAAAACATGCTAAAATCACAAAAGACCCTTGCGGGCCTTTCGGATGACTTATCTAAAATAATAATATCATGGGCATAAGGATATGTCAAGAGCAAGTTATCCACAATCAATTTGATATTATGTTCACAACCAGACACACAACTAGTAGAGAGAGAGAGAGAGAGAGAGAGAGAGAGTAAAACGCCCTCAAATTTTGTATTTAATAAACCCCGGCTGTTTGTAAATAGCGGGGTTTTAAATTTTCATTTATTATGCCCACATCCAAAAACTGCGCCGGCAAGACAATTTTAGTAAATGAAAGAGAGCGAGAATAGGCAATTAAAGTTGTTTTGAAACTATGTCTAAAAGTCAAAAAATTATTGTTCAGGGGTTAAAAATTGTAATTTTTAAGAAAATTGAGTCTGATTTTATTTCACTGACCGATATTGCCAGAATGAAAAACAAAGATGCGCCCGCTGATGTTGTAAAAAATTGGATGAGAACCTACTCTACAATAGAATTTCTTGGTTTATGGGAGAAAATAAATAACTCAAATTTTAAACTGGTCGAATTCGATGGGTTTAGAAATGAAGCTGGAAGCAATTCGTTTGTGCTTTCTCCCCAAAAATGGATCAAAACTACAGGAGCGATTGGCATAATTTCTAAATCAGGCAGGTATGGCGGCGGCACTTTTGCTCATAAAGACATAGCTTTTGAGTTTGCTTCGTGGATAAGCGTAGAGTTCAAATTATTTCTTATCAAAGAGTTTCAACGGCTTAAAGAAGAAGAAAATAAAAGGTTGACTCTTGGGTGGGATGTTAAAAGGGCTTTAACAAAAATTAATTATAAAATCCATACTGATGCAATTCAAACACATTTAATTCCTCTTCAGCTTACGAAACAATCAGCAGACATAATTTACGCCAACGAGGCCGACGTATTGAATATGGCGTTATTTGGAAAAACTGCGAAAGAGTGGCGGGATAATAATTCTGATAAAGACGGCAACATCCGTGATTACGCGGATGTTACTCAGCTGGTGGTGCTGGCAAATTTGGAAGGGATAAATGCGGAATTTATCCGCCGCGGGCTGTCTCAAAGCGAGCGATTATTACAACTCAATAGTATCGCTATCTCCCAAATGCAGTCTCTTGTTGGAAATCAATCAATAAAAAGATTGAAATAGCAACCCCTTTTGTGGTATACTATCTGTCTATGTTAAAAAATCTTATGTCTATAGCTAAATACCCGCATTCACACGAGAGAGAGAGAGAGAGAGAGAGAGAGTAAAACGCCCTCAAATTTTGTATTTAAAAAATTCCGGCTGTAAATAAACAGCGATTTTTAAAGATTTAAGATTGCAGATTATGACGAAAGAAAAACCAAACAATTATGCTTATATTGATGGAGCGAACCTGCACAAAGGCGTAGCATGTTCAAATTGGCAACTAGATTACAAGAGATTTCGCATTTGGTTATCTGAAAAGTACGGAGTTCGCACCGCATACTTATTTATTGGTTTAATACCGAAATATAAAGATCTTTAATTGAGTTATCCACAAAGTCCAAAAGAGAAAAGTTGTTCGAAGAGTCACTTTTGGCAAGGGCATTTGCTGAAATTATGCCGGAAGTGAAATTTATAGATGCCACACCAAGAACGGGTGGCGACATTGCCGGCGGTGCGAAAAAAAACTGGAAAAGCGTCTTGGACGATCGGCGGTGTCAAAGAAAAACTTCTTGAAAAATCCAAAGAGGAATTTGCTAATCTGACAACAGGGTAAAATTATGCCAAGTGATGTAACCCTTGCTAAAAATTATTTGGATAAAAAAGAACTCACTCATCTAAACCGTATCGGTAATATGTATTTGGATTATGCGCAAAAAAATTGATCATGATATATTTGAGGATATTGAATATTCTCATGATTCTTTTGCATCGCATAAGGAGATTGCCAGAAGGATTAAAAACAAAAAACCTTACACAATTACTATTATTATTGAAACACTAGATCCCAAATTGTGGAACAAAAAAGAATATGTTAAAAAAACAAAGCGGGAGATAGCGCCTCTTTATATTGGTCTTCTTTACGAGAGTTTTTCTGAGGAGTACGGAGAAAGGAAAGGGAATAACCGATATGCCAAATGGCTGAAAAAATACCGCAATATTTGGAAAAAATCAGGCAGATATAAAACAATAGACGACTATATTATAAATCATGAATTAGAGCGCCGTTATCGGCGTGCTATTATGAAGCGGCATAAAAATATCGCCAGGTTGAAAGCGCCGCGCGTCATTACCGAAAGAGAGCGCTATTACCGGCTGCCGGAGCCATTTTCGCGCGTTGACTGGCGCAACCCGTATGACAACATCTTTATTTGGCATGATAAGAATAAAAAGCTCGCCCTCCGAGGAGGCAGCGGCTCATCCGGGCAGAGAGAAACAAATAGCAAGTTTATTCTCGGCTTTGCCTTAATTAACCAAAAACAGCCAGTCCCATCTCATCTTTTTATATACACAAGCGAAAATAAACTGAAATTTGTTAAAAGTTTTCGTTCTTTGCGCGTTCCTATATATGATATAGGGTCTAATTATTTCCTATCCTCAGGCGAGCAGGAAAAGATATTGCGGGGTGTTAAACTAATAGAATGGAAAGATTTTTTTAAAGTTGAGAAGATTGATTATAGGAATTATTCAACGCTCTCATCATATTGATTTCAGATTTATGATAAAAGAAGTGGAAACTACCCAGGGATATATTGAAGTGTCCGAAAAAATCGGACAGTGCTTGGTGAGCGGGCAACCACGGAAATTCATCGCAATGAGAGTTCGCAGGGCGTGCCCAAACTCAAGAGTGATGCCAAAGCAGGCAGGCTTGAAAAATCCAAAGAAGAATTTACCAGTCTATCAATGGCGATTCTGAAAGTACTCGCGGCGTATTAAAGCTTTATGAATAAAAAAATCCACAAAAAATTACTTTGTTTATCTATGCCGATGCCTTGCGCAAAGTTAAATTAGATGGTGTTACTCTTTATTAACATGAAAAAGGACAATCCACAATCACAAATCATTTTATATCAGACGGAAGACGGCCAAACTCGTGTTGAAGTTCGTTTTGAACACGAAAATGTGTGGCTATCGCAAAAACTCATGGCGGATCTTTTTGGAACAACGGTTGCAAATATTAACATACATCTCAAAAATATATTTCAGAGTCGGGAACTTGGACAAAATTCAGTTATTAAGGAATTCTTAATAACTGCGGCGGACGGGAAAAAATATAGTACAAAGCAGTAACCGGAAGAACTGCGGCGGAGCTTATTGCCGAGCGCGCAGATAGCAAAAAAATACTTATGGGGCTTACCAATTTTTCTGGTTTCCAAATGATTCGGCGCGATATTTACATCGCCAAAAATTATTTGAACGAAAAGGAGCTTCTGTTGCTCAATCGTATTGTAGATGCCTATTTGTCATTTGCCGAGATTCAAGCCAAAAGTGAAAACGCTATGGCCATGAAAGATTGGATAGGTAAGCTTGATGAGTACATGGCGCTTTTAGGGAAAGGCGTTTTGAAAAATGCCGGTAAAGTGCGCGCCGAAGAGGCCGAGGAAACGGCTAATCAGGAATATGAAAAATATCGCAAAGAGCAAGATAAAAATTATATTTCTGATTTTGACCGCGCGGTGAAAAAAATATTAAAATTTAAAAAGAAATAAAATTATTAATTCGCAGATTCGCCTATGCTTAAAGCTATGGCTAGCCAAAAAAAATTAACCCAAAAAGAAAATTTTCTACTAAAAACACCCAGCTTCTCGCGAGAAGCTGGGTGTTTTTTGATGCCGGAATTATTTTGATAACCATTTATGGAGCGATGATTTTGCTTTCCACTTCGGCACACGACCCTTCTACTTCCACGCCGTTTATATTGCAAGTTTGTCTGGCCGGTTGCGCTTCTTTTCGCGGCAAAAATTTTTCCATTGTCGGCGACATCTTTATTTCTTTAAATTGCGGCACGCCTTTTTCCCAAGGCAACTCCACATTATCACCGCGCAATTCCGCCATCAGGTTGTCAAATTCCTGCCCCAAATCTTCCAACTCTTCCATCAAGGTGATAACATTTTCATAATCCACAGGCTTAGTTTTCATCGCGGTTTTTACTTCATTGCCTTTGTTTATAGCTTGATTCAATATTTCTTCAACTCCGGTCGTATCTATTTTCTTGCGCTTCAAAACTTTTATTTCTTGTTTACCCTGATTTATTTCCCGTTGAAAATTGGCGTTGAATTGGCCGAGGTTGCTCATCGTCATAATAATCTTATGCTCCTGCCAAACATCTTCCAATTGGCCAAAAAAGTCATTTTGCAATAATTCCAGCGCCTCCTCCACTTCGCCAGCAGCCATTTTGGCTTCCGCATCGGCTTTTACCGCCTTCACGCGCTCCACTTCAGCCGTAAATTTCTCCAAATTGACCGACAAATCCAGTCCTTTTTTAATCAGCCGCGCGACCGTTATTTTAACTTTTTTCAGTTCAATTTCTAATCGTTTGATTTCACGGTTGACATCTTTCAGAGTCTGCGGCCAGCGTGAAAGCATTTCCAAAGTCTGGCGGTCTTGATTCATCTCTTCCATTAAATCCCAGATGTCTTCAGCATTCTCAATTTGTCCGCCTTTGATTTCGGCGATTTTTGTCTTTACTTTTTCCACATTTTCTTTAATTCCGGCCGGAACCGTCATTTTGGCCTTTTCCAGTTTAGCGATTTGCTGGCTAAATCTCTTGATCTCGCTTTCAATCCGTTTCATCTCCCGCGTAATGTTTTCCATCCGTTCCAGACTCTGCCGCTCTTCTTCTAACTCACGCATCGTGTTCCACATTCCGTTCATATCCAATTCCTCGGCTTCTTCCGGCGAAGTGATGCTTTGCAATTTGGCAATGTCGGTTTTTAATGACTCTACTTTGGTTTTAACACCATCAGAAATCATCAATCCTCCTTTTTCAAAACGCGTCAAGAGTGTGATGAATTTATTAAGTTGACGCGCTAAATCGCGCGCGCCGCGTTTGATGTCCAACAAGTGGCGGGCGTTATCTTGCTCGTTATTCGGCGATTCTTTTTTATTTTCCGACTGAAAAACAGGTGTCGCTTCAGATGATTGCGGCTCGCGGCTTGGCTGATCTGTTCTCTGTTCGGTTGGTTGCGACGGCGCCGCGCCAGAATCATCGCCAATGATTGGCTGGACAACCTGCGCCGGTTCGGTTGGTTGGATGATCATCTCACTGGCAGCTTGCGCTCGCGCCACTGATTTTAAGGATTGCACCGCTTTCTCCAAAGCGGGCGGGAGTTTGAAATAAAAGGCTTGGGCCGGCTGGGCCGCGAACAATACAGCCGCGACTGCGATTATCCCGATAAACGCGGCGCGACGAGGTTGAATGCGCATATTTCAACTAGATTAAAAATAAACTTTTGGCGGATGTTGCCGCCTTGATATTATTATGAACTCATTTGGGGTTTCTCCAATTGTCATTCTTAAAAAGACGCTGGCATTATTATACCACACTTTGGCATGATTAACACTATCAAAAACAAATACAACCACCATACCGCTCTACCAGCTAAAACAACGTTCTCGATTTCTGCTGTTCGCTAAGCTCGCGCAAAAATTTGCCGACAAACTCCTGTGGAGCGCCGCCGGCCTCCACAAAATCGTAGAGGATCAAAGCGACGGTGATAACAACGTGATATTCTTCCCAACGCTGGGAGACGGCGTGCGGCCAAGACGGATGACCGGTGTTTATATACACCGTGTCCTCCACTACCCGCCCCAGCAAATCACGCTCGCCCTCGCCCGAAAACGGCTCCAAGGCGATTTTTAACCCGGGTTTCTTGACTCGTTTTTTATATTCTCCGCTTTCGTCGGGTTCTGTTTTCAAGTGAGGTTTTTTTTCTCCTTGTTTTGGTCCAACCGCGTCAGCGCTTACCGCTTCAAGCCGCAACTTTGGCAGGTTATAAGTTTTGCCATCTGCCCGATTTTTTTCCGCTTCGCTGGCATTAACCTTGGCGCTCCGTGAGGCGATAACCGAGGCAAGCTCTGGAAAATCCACAACGAGCGCGTCCAATGCCCCCTCTATCTGGCGCGAGAGCGGCTTCATGTAGGCCTGCGGCGGTTTGGCTTCCGCCATTTGTCTGTCTTCACCGAAATATTTCAATGTCGGCAGAATCGCCGCTTGAATCGCTTTGCGATAACGGTAATATTTTTTTAAACTGGCCGAGTCGCTCAAAAAATTATCCTTATTAGTGGTTAAAAGTTCGGACATTGCCGGCACTTCCACGATGCCAACTAATTGATAAGGGGATTTTGGCGCGATGCCCACCCACTCCCATCCGGACTTGATCACCTTGCCGTACGTGGAAATCGTCAGCCCGGAACTCAAAGAAAGCGGCGCGGGTTTGCCGCCGGTTATTTTATCCAACCAGCCGGCGGACGCGTCTTTCAAAGCCAAAAAGCCGAATCCGACCGGCCGCCTCTGTTTGCCGAGTTTTATTTCAAACCATTGATCGTTGTGACGCTTAACATCTTCTGGCAAAGCCACCAGCCGGCCGTTGACGTAAAATTCCACGCCCTTCTTATATAGATAGCGTAAAATTTTTTCGTGCAACTCGCGGTTAAGCAAAGAATAAAAATGTTTGACAATGGCTTCGGCGATAAATTTTTCATCCAAAAGTTTGGTCTGGCGCGCTGTCAAAAACACGCTGACGCTGGTGCCGCGCCGATGCTTGATTATATCAGTGGAAGGCCGGTATTTCCATGGCGCTTTGTGCGGACTCGCGAGCTTCCAAAGCGACGCGCACCTGCCGCCATGCGGACCTTTGGTTTCGGTAATCACCTCGCTGGCCAAAAGCAATGCGAGTTTCGCGCCCACGCCGGCAAAACCGATGCCTTGTCCGCGGATTTTGCTGGAAGACGCGATATTGTGGTATTCTCTAAATTGCGCCCGCGTCATGCCGCGGCCATTGTCTAGACAAGTTAGCGACTGCATGCCATAATCAACGATAAAATCCACGCGGGTAGCGCCAGAATCCAGAGAGTTGGCCGCGAGTTCGGTAATAATCACCTCTTCTATTGGCGATGAGTAACTGTCGCGGATATCTTCCAGTAAATGTTTTAGATTTATTCTGGTTTCATTGGACATATTTATCTGCCTCTTTGGTATTGTTACCACCCGTGATTATTCCGTCAAGATTTACCAATTCCTTTGAATTACGAAACTCTTAAAACTGTCATCAAATTGTCATTCCCGCCCCCGCCTGCGCGAGGATAAACTCCGGCGGGAATCCAGCAATCGAGCCAGATTCACCTTGCGACTGGATTCCTCCGCCAGCTGGCGGACGGGAATGACAGTTTACGCCTGTTTCGTAATTCAAAGTACATTAGAATAACCAACCCTAGTTGCAATACAACGGTGGGTAGAACGATCTAAAACATACATTTCTAAAATTCTAGCTTTCTTTTTTTGCCACACTTTTTTACCTAGAAATGTATGGCCGCATTATTTGCATTTTCGTCTCCTTTTTCCCTATTTGTTAATTGTAGCGCTACGGGGAATCGAACCCCGATTACCAGGATGAAAACCTGGTGTCCTAACCATTAGACGATAGCGCCATTGCAGGCGGAACGATAGCGCCTCAAAATCAGCAACATTATAACTAAATTAGACAGCCCTGTCAAGGTTGATTTATCTCCCATTTTGCGTTAGAATGAAAGCAAACTCTAAAATAGCTAATATGGACTGTGTTTTAACTAAAAACCAGATCACTTCCTTTATCCAAACCCAAGTCGGCGACAAGCCGGCCGTTATCGGCCTCTCCGGCGGGCTGGACTCTTCGGTCGTAGCTTGGTTAGCTACCGAAGCTCTGGGAAAAGAAAAAATCCGCGCCTTGATACTCCCCTCTTCCAGTAATACAGAAGATGAAATTAAAAGAGCAAAACAAATCACAACAATCTTCAATCTTCAATCTTTAATCTTTAATCTTGATCCCATTATCGAAAGTTACCAACAAAACACCGACCTGTTCACCGCCAAAAAATCCCTCGGCAACCTCAAAGCCCGCATCCGCATGTCCATACTGTATGGTAAAGCTAACGAGCTAAATGGTGTCGTCCTCGGCACCGGCAACAAAACCGAAATTATGACCGGCTATTTTACCAAATACGGCGACGCTGGCGTGGACGTTTTGCCGATTGGCGATTTGTATAAAACCGAAGTGAGAGAACTGGCGAAACATCTCGGTGTACCCCAAGAAATCATTGACGCCCCGCCCACGGCCGGACTGTGGGAAGGGCAGACGGACGAGGGCGAACTGGGCATTACGTATGAAAAACTTGACGCGATTTTAAGGGCGATTGAGAAAGGAATTGATTTGAATGAATTTGATCAAAAAGAAGTCGCGCTTGTCCAAAAACTTATTAATAATTCAGAACATAAACGATCGCTACCGCCAATTTGTAAGATTAAAGAATGAAGATTGAAGATTTTAATCTTTAATCTTTAATCTTTAATCTTTCGCATGAAAGCACTCTTCATCGGCCGCTTCCAACCCTTTCACCTCGGCCATCTGTCTGTCTTGGCAGACATTGACAAAACGCCGGAAATAGCTAAGATACTTATAGGTATCGGCAGTTCGCAGTATCACGGGACCGAAGACAATCCTCTTACTTTTGAAAAAAGAAAGGAAATGATTGAGATTGCCATTAAAAATGAAATTAAAAAACCCTGTCAAATTTATGCCGTACCTGATATTCATGACGACCAATTCTGGGTAAGCCATGTAAAAGAAATAGTCGGGGATTTTGATCTGGTTTATTCGGGTAATTCCCGAGTAACTAAATTATTTAAACAGGCGGAATGCGAGGTAAAGCCGGTGGAATTCAAATACGATATTTCCGGCACAAAATTAAGAAAAATGATAAAAGAAAACCATCCGGAATGGAAAAAGTTTATTCCCAAATCAATCACAAACACAATCGCTCAATAATCATTGACAATCATGGCAATCCTGGAAATCTGTGTGCTATCTAGCGATCGTTAGATAGGCCACAGATTTCCAAGATTGCCATGATTTACCAAGATAACGATATGAAACCGACGAGTGAACAACTCCAAAAAGAAACCACGCGCTTGTACGAAAAGCTGCGGCGAACCTGCTGGACCGAAGAGCGGTGCGGCGCTATCGCTCCGCTTACTTTGGAAATCAATGAACTGAAAAAACAGCAAAACGCCGTCATCCTCGCCCACTCTTACCAAACGCCCGACATTATGTACGGCGTGGCGGATCACATCGGCGATTCTTACGGCCTCTCCCAAATCGCGGCGCAAAGCAACGCAGATAAAATAATTTTCTGCTCGGTCTATTTCATGGGTGAAACCGCGAAGATCCTAAATCCCGATAAAGAAGTTTTGGTTCCGGTGATTTCCGGCTGTTCGCTCGCCGAATCCATTACCGCGGCTGACGTAAAAAATCTCAAAAAACAACATCCCAACGCTCCGGTTGTCTGCTATATCAATACTTACGCCGAAGTAAAAGCCGAAGCCGATGTCTGCTGCACCTCGGCCAACGCGCTAAAGGTGATTGAATCTCTGCCGGAAGAAGAAATAATTTTTGTGCCGGATAAACTGATGGGGCAAAATTTGCAAAAACTTATAACTAAAAAACTAATCCTCTGGGACGGCGCCTGTGTTGTACACGAGGAATTTAACGCCGAGAGTATTATCAAGGTGCGCCAGCAATACCCTGATGCCAAAATACTAGTCCACACCGAATGCAACCCGGCCGTAGTGGGCTTGGCCGACCTCGCCGGCAGCACCAATGATATTTTGGAGTATGTAAAAAATACCAATGCCAAAAACGTTATGCTAATTACCGAGTGCGGCATCACGGACAGAATAAAAACGGAATTTAAAAATAAAAACATCGTCGGCGCGTGCAATCTGTGCCCGTACATGAAAAAAATCAAGCTGGAAGATATTTTAACCGCGTTAAAAAATCCGCGCGAGGACCAGATTGTAAAAATTCCAGAAGAGATAATAAAAAAAGCCAATCTAGTTGTTAATAAAATGTTGAATATATAAATCATGGATAATCCTGGAAATCATGGTAATCTGTGTGCTATCTAGCGATCGTTAAATAGGCCACAGATTTCCAAGATTACCAGGATTTACCAAGATAATTTTTAAAATGACCAAACATCAAAAAATCCAAAAGTACTTCAACCAAAAATCAAAGCTAACCATAAAAAATCCAAAGTATCTGCGCCAGCTAAAAACTTTGACCGATTTTATGTTGCGGGAAGATCTGGATAGCAAAGGCGACCTCACCACCAACCGGTTAATTAAACAAAACAAAAAAACAAAAGCGCAAATTATCGCCAAAGAAAACGGCATCCTGGCGGGGATAGAAGAAACATTGTGGTTTTTGCGAAGGCATAAGGTTACAGGCATAAGACATAAGAAAGACGGCGACATGATTAAGAAAGACGATGTATTTTTGAGCCTAAGCGGCGGCATCAAAGACATTTTGAAAACCGAAAGAGTGGCGTTGAATTTACTGCAGCGCCTGTCCGGCATCGCCACACAGACAAATAAACTAATTAAAAAAACAAAAAACAAAATCCTCATCTGTCCCACCCGCAAAACCCAGTGGGGACTGCTGGACAAAAAAGCGGTCGCGGTCGGCGGCGGCGGAACGCACCGACTTGGACTGTACGATTGGGTGCTTGTAAAGGATAATCATTTATCTCAATGTCCCCTTTCCTCTTTCCCCTTTCCTCTTTCCCCCTCATTTTGGGAAATAGAAGTGAACACGTCAAAGGAAGCGTCTGAATTTTCTAAATACCAACCAGATGCCATTATGTTTGATAATTTTAAATCAAAACAAATCAAAAAAATGATTCCTAAATTAAATTCACAGATTATTTTTGAGGCCTCGGGCGGGATTAACGAGTTCAACCTCGCAGAGTATGCCAAAACCGGAGTGGATGTAATATCGATCGGGGCGTTAACTCATTCTGCCAGGGCGTTGGATATTTCACTAGAACTAAACGCGACAAACGTTAGATAGATACACGAATGAAACGAATTGAACGAATTAGAACGAATATAAAATCCGTTAAAATTCGTTTAATCCGTTCAATCCGCGCCTGCGTCTAGACTGCGGCGGGCAGGCGCGTATCTATTTGACGATATTCAAAAGTATAAATGTGTCTAAACAAAAACAGCAGAAAAAATTTGATTATTTAATAATAGGATCAGGAATAGCTGGCCTCAATTTCGCGCTGGAAGCGGCCAAGTCCGGCTCGGTCGCTATCGTTACCAAAAAAGAACTGATGGAAAGCAACTCCAACTACGCCCAGGGCGGCATCGCGGCCGTGCTGGATAAACACGACAGCTTCGCGAGCCATATCAAGGACACGATGATGGCCGGCTGTTATCTGAATGATAAAAAGGCGGTGGAGATCTTGGTCAAAGAAGGTCCGGCGCAGATCAAAAAATTGATTGCCATCGGCGTAGGATTCAATCGCGATGGAAACAAACTATGCCTGACCCAAGAAGGCGCGCATTCTCACAAAAGAATCGCCCATGTCAAAGACGCCACCGGCCGAGAAATTGAACGCGCCCTCTTGCACGGCGTGCGGCATAATAAAAAAATTACCATTTTTGAATCGCATCTGGCGATTGATTTAATCTGTTCGTGTCATTCCAAAGCCGCATTGCGGCTGAGGAATCCATTTCTTACCGACAGTCATTTTTTAGCGAAGCGTAAAGATAAAGAAACTCATAACAAACAAACACGCTGCCTCGGCGCGGTTGTCTTGGACATTGATAAACAAAAAACAATCGTCTTCCAAAGCAAAGCGACTATTTTGGCCACCGGCGGCGCCGGGCAGGTTTATGAGCGGAATTGCAACCCCAAAATCGCCACAGGCGACGGCGTCGCCATGGCCAGCCGCGCCGGAGCGAAAATTCAGGATATGGAATTTATCCAATTTCATCCTACCGCTCTCGCCAAAAAAGGCCGGCCCGCTTTTTTGATTTCCGAGACCGTGCGCGGCGAAGGAGGAATTTTGAAAAACCACAAAAAACGCCCGTTCATGAAAAAATATCACCGACTCGCTGAACTGGCCACCCGCGATGTCGTCAGCCGAGCGATTTTCGCGGAAATGAAAAAAGGGCCAGTTTATTTGGACATTAGAAAAAAAGGCGCACAGTTTATCAAACAACGCTTTCCCTATATTTACAACGAGCTCTGGTGGTTCGGAATTAAACTGGATAAAGACCTTGTGCCAGTCGCGCCCGCGGCCCATTATCTGTGCGGCGGCGTTCATACCAGTATCAACGGCGAAACTAATATCAAAGGACTTTACGCCTTCGGCGAAGTGGCGCATACTGGAGTGCATGGCGCCAACCGGCTGGCGTCCAACTCACTGTTAGAATGCATGGTCTTTAGTTCGCGCGCCTTAAAATCTGCAAAAAAATACATTGCCGATTGCCGATTGCCGATTGCCGATTGCCGATTGCCAAAAATGAACAAAAAAATAAACCGCCGCATTAAAATTCTAAAATATCAAATTCAATCTTTAATGTGGAATAATGTTGGCATTATTAGAAAAAAAGAGAATATGGAAGCCGCGTTAAGAAAATTAAACAAAATTGAACGGGAATTAGACAAAATTTATGAACGAGGGGTTAATAAAAATATAATTGAAGCGAAAAATCTTTGTACCGTGGCAATTCTTATTACTCAAGCGGCGATAAAAAGAAAAAAGAGTGTGGGCGCACATTTTGTGAAACAAAAAAATCTGTAAATCAGGATTATCCGTTATCCGTAAGCACAAATCATTCTTATCTTTGCAAATAAATAGTATGCCCAAAATCGGAATCATCGGCGGGTCAGGGTTGGACAATCCTGATATCCTGGAAAATATCACGGATAAAAAAACAGAAAATAAATACGGCGCACCCTCGTCTTCTTTAAAGACAGGGAGAATAAAAGGCGTTGATGTCGTTCTCCTCTCCCGCCATGGGCGAGAACATACTATTCCGCCCACGCAAGTGAACTTTCGCGCCAATATCTACGCTCTCAAACAGGAGGGCTGTACCCACATTCTCGCCACCACGGCAGTCGGTTCTTTGCGCGAAGAAATCGGCCGGGGCGATCTGGTTATTCTGGATCAGTTTATTGATTTCACCCGCCACCGGTTTTCAACCTTCTACGAACAATTTGAACCGCGCCAGCCAAAACACTGCCCCATGGCCGAACCGTTTTCCGCTGAATTAAGAAAACTGTTGATTGCATCCTGCCGTGAGCTAAATCTCAAACACCACGAAAAAGGCACGGTGATTACGATTGAAGGACCGCGCTTCTCCACCAAAGCGGAAAGTAAAATGTTTAGAATTTGGGGAGCGGATGTGATTAACATGAGCATCGCGCCGGAAGCGGCTCTGGCCAACGAAGCTGGCATCCCCTACGCCGCCGTAGCGATGTCAACCGACTATGACTGCTGGAAAGAAGATGAGGAGCCGGTAACATGGGAAGCAGTGATGGAAATCTTTAAACAGAATGCGGAGAATGTTACCAACCTCTTAATTAATGTCATTCCAAAAGTCAAATGTCATTCCGAGCGAAGTGAATGAGCTCGCGCGAGTGAACGCAGCCGAGGAATCCCTTAACGAGTGAATATACAACACCTTCTAAATATAACATACGATAAGGGATTCCTCGGCTTCGTCCCGATGCGAATCGGAACTTCGCTCGGAATGACAACGAGTATGCCAAACACCCTAAAATCCAAAATCAGAACCATCCCCGACTGGCCAAAGCCCGGCATTATGTTTCGCGACATCACCACTTTATTAAAAGACGCCGCGGGCTTCCGCCACACTATTGATTTGCTGTTTGAGCGGTATAAAGATACCAAAATTGACCTGGTGGCGGGAATAGAATCGCGCGGTTTTATTACTGGATCAGCTCTGGCCCACCGTTTGGGCGTGGGATTTGTGCCCATTAGAAAAAAAGGCAAACTGCCGGCCGAAACAGAATCCGAAGAATATAAATTAGAATACGGCACAGACAAAATTGAAATCCATAAAGACGCGATAGAATCCGGCAACAAGGTTTTGTTGGTTGACGACCTGATTGCTACTGGCGGCACAGCTCTCGCTGCGTGTAATTTGATTAAAAAACTAGGCGGAAAAATTATAGAATTTTCTGTTATCATTGACTTGCCGAATTTGGGAGGGAAGAAAAAATTGGAACAGGCCGGGTATAAAGTTTTTAATTTGGTGGAGTTTGAGGGGGAGTAATCGCGTCCATTGTCATTCCGACCGGAGTCCCGCCCTTCGCGAATGGCGGGACGGAGTGGAGGAATCCCTTTTTTACCTACAACTATTCATTAGCGAAGCGTATAGATAAAAGAGACATGTTGACGCGTTAAAAAGGGATTCCTCCCCGCAGTGTGCGGGGCTCGGAATGACAATGTGTTAACTATGTTAATCCTCGGCATAGAATCATCCTGCGACGACACGTCGGTCGCGCTGGTGGAAGCAAATAAAAACGAGATTAAAATCCTGGCAGAAAAAACCGCGAGCCAAATTGAAGTACACAAAAAATACGGCGGCGTGGTGCCGGAAATAGCGGGCAGAAAACACGCGGAAAAAATTCTTCCTTTAATTGAAGCGGTAATGGATGGACAAAATAAACCCGATGTGATCGCCGTAACTGCCGGCCCGGGATTAATGACCGGCCTCTTGGTAGGCGTAACCGCCGCGCAAACGCTATCATATTTGTGGAATGTTCCCGTAACGCCAATAAATCACATTGAAGGACACATATACTCTGTTTTATTAGACAAAAAACAAGGCAACAATATCCGTAAATCAGGGTTATCCGTTATCCGTAAGGAAATTATCTTCCCCGCTCTTTGTCTAATAGTCAGCGGCGGCCACACTGAACTTATTCTCATGAAAAACCACGGCAAATACGAACTTGTCGGGAAAACAAGAGACGACGCGGCCGGCGAATGTTTTGACAAGGTAGCCAAACTGCTCGGCCTTGACTACCCGGGCGGTCCACAAATATCTAAGCTGGCTGAATCAGGAAACCCCAGCGCCATTCCCCTTCCCCGTCCAATGCTTGCCCGGCGTAGCCCCACTCGGGGCGAAGACGAGTTGGACAATGACTCGTTTGATTTCAGTTTTTCCGGTCTTAAAACTGCAGCACTATATTGGTTGCGAGACAACGCAAAAAAACAAGTTACAAGTTACAAGTTATCCCGCCACAGCGGGATCCCGCTCGCTGCGGGACAAGTTACAAGACAAAACGATTTCTGCGCCTCCTTCCAACAAGCCATCATCGACGTCCTCGTTGCCAAAACAATCAGAGCGGCAAAAAAATACAATCCTAAAACAATCATCTTGGCCGGCGGCGTCAGCGCCAATAAAAAACTCAAAGAAACTCTTAAAAAAGAAATTGAAAGACGACTTCCTCTTTCCTCTTTCCTCTTTCCTCTTTCCTCGTACTCAATGGACAACGCGGCAATGATAGCAATGGCTGGATATATCCACGCTATCAAAAACGACTTCACCCCCTGGCAACAGTTAACTGCCGATCCCAATTGGAAAATTTACCAACAATCAAAAGCTGTGGTATAATATCTTTGATAAAAAATAAGCCAAACAATATGAATCTAAAAATCATCGGCGGGTCTAGCCACAAGGGATTCACTCAAGCGGTTTGCAAATATCTGAGGATTAAAGAAACAAGAACGACCAGTTTGGTATTTAGCAATGACAATCGTTTTGTAACAATTGATGAGCCGGTTCGGGGCGACGACGTGTTTGTAATCCAGACGCAGGTTCCGCCGGTGGATTCCCATGTAATGGAACTCTTGATTATTGTTCGGGCCCTGCGAGACGCTTCGGCTGAACGAATTACCGCGGTAATGCCATATTTCCCTTATATCCGGTCGGATAAAAAAGATCAGCCGCGCATCGCCATTACCGCTCGGCTCTTGGCTGATATGCTTCATACCGCCGGAGCCAGTCGCGCGCTAATCATGGATATGCACTCTCCTCAAGTGCAAGGTTTTTTTTCTATGCCTTGCGACCACCTGCTGGCCGCCCCGGAAATTGTAAGGTATTTAAAAAAAAACTGGAATTTAAAAAATTACTGTCTCGTGGCCGGAGACGCGGGCGCGGCCAAAATGCTCAAGCTTTTTGCCGACGGACTCAATCTGCCGGTGGCGATTATGGATAAGAGACGCGAAGGGAACGAAGAAAATGTGATCATCAAAGGCGTGATCGGCGACGTAAAAAATAAAAAAGCCCTGATTATTGATGATGAAACCCAGACCGGCGGCACCTTAACCAAAGACGCCAAATATTTAATAAAAAAAGCCGGTGCGATTTCGGTTGACGCTTGCTTTGTGCACGCCGCCCTTGGCCTGGAAGCGGAGGAAAAATTGAATAAATCCCCAATCAAAAAATTCGTCACCACCGACACCATCCCCCTAGAGGGACATAACTTAAAAAATTGCGCAGTCGTTTCCGTAACCAAAAAATTCGCCGAGTGCATCGGGCGAATTCACGAAGGGAAGAGTATAAAATCACTTAATGATTTATAACTATTGACATCTCCCGCCGGGCGATCTATAATTCTTCTACATGTATATGGAAAACCAAAATACCCAACCCAAAGAAACTACTCTAGACGATGTCCTCCTTGCGGTCAAGGATGGTTTTGATGGAGTAAGCGAAGAATTAAATGAAGTAAAAGCCGACGTCTCTACGCTAAAGGCCGACGTTTCCAGTATGAAAAATACCATAAATACACTGCCGACAAAATCATACCTGGATGACAAAAATGCTGATTTAGCGGCGGAAATCGGCAGACGAATTGAGCGCTCAATTCAAAGAGAGAAACAATTTCATCTCAAAATTCTTGACTTGCTTGGGCGCTATAATATCGGCCGACCCGAAGAAATCAAAGAGTTGGAAGCGATGGTATAAAAAATCATTCATAAACCTCCACCTTTCCCTCTCCCACAATCTCCTCCAATTTATCCAACACCTCCGAGTTCCAGTCAATCATTGACTGGGCTTTTATTTTTTTGTTGCCTACAACCACATAAACTTGATATTCTCCTGGATAATCATCAAATAATTTTTTAAGCGCGCCGGCCGCTTGTTTCATTTCTGATTTATTCAAACTGATTTGCACTGCCTTATTTTCTTGCAACTGCGGGGCGTAATCTTTGACTGAAGTGCCAAATGACAAGCCCCGGCACACTTGGACCGCGTTTTCTTTGGTGATCACACTGGCTTTTTCTACAAAAATTTTATTATCTCCATCTTCTTTTGGCGTCCTGCCAACCACACAGATAATATTCCCCTCTTGCCAAATTGACTGTGTCTTTTCATAAGTTTTTGGAAATACCAAGAGCTCAATCGAGCCTGTCATGTCGGCAATTGTCGCAAACATCATTATTTCTCCTCGTTTAGTAATTTTCTTTTTTAATGAATCTACAATGCCGCCAACCACCACCCAGGCATCTCTTGGATTATGTTCTGCTTCCGATAATGAAATCAACGCATCTTTTAATAGATTCTGAAAGTACGCAAATGGATGCGAAGAAACATAAAGTCCAAGCAAGCTTTTTTCCCAAATTAATTTCTGGTCCATCGTGGCATCAACGGCATCTTTCAATATTACCTTCCTGTCCAGCGCTATATCTGTCCCGAAAAACAGAGAATCTTGCTGCGTCGTTTCTTTCTCTCGGATATTCCGGAGGAAAAATAATATATTTTCAATATTCGCCAAGAGCAATCCGCGATCATGGCCAAAACAATCAAGCGCCCCAGCTTGAATCAAGCTTTCAAGCGACTTCTTATTCAAATCTTTATCTTTTACCCGTTCCAAAAAATCCTCCAGGTCTTTATATTGTCCACGCTCTTTCCGCTCACGATAAATAACCTCGCAGATATGGTCGCCGACATTTTTGATCGCTGTCAGACCAAAACGGATTCTGCCGGATTCTCCGGTCTTGCTGACCATGGCGAAATTTCTAAAACTTTCATTAATATCCGATGGCAAAACTTCTATCCCCATGCGCCGGCACTCGTGGACAATGGAAGCCACCTTGTCCGCATCCCCTGCCTCTGCCTGAAGCGCGGCTGTCATATACTGCACCGGATAATGCGCTTTCATATAAGAAGTCTGGTAAGCTACCATGCCATAACTTGCGGCGTGCGCTTTATTGAAACCATAGGCCGCAAACGGCTCAATCAATTCCCACAATCGATGGATTTTGATCTCCGGAAGTTTTCCATAATTTTTGCACCCTTCAAAAAATTTCTGCTTTTGCTTTTCCATTTCTTCCGGAATTTTTTTGCCAATCGCTTTTCTAAATTTATCCGCCTCCATCCAATCATATCCGGCCAGCTTAACAGCTGTCAAAAGCACATCATCTTGATATACCAAAAGGCCAAAGGACGCGTCCAGATATTCCGCCATTCTTTCATCAAGATAAGAAATCAGCTCAGGGTTGTGTTTGCGTCTAATATAATCAGGGATAGAATCCATCGGACCCGGCCGATAAAGCGCCACCATTGCCATAATGTCATTAATTGTGGAAGGTTTCAACTCCTTGATCCATCGCGTCATGCCAGAGCCGCCAAGCTGAAACGTGCCCATCGTTTCTCCGCGCGAAAGCATCTCAAAAGTCTCTTTGTCATCAAGCGGTAAAATATAAATATTCACTTCTTCGCCCGTCGTGGCTTTTACTATTTCCACCGCTTTTCCCAAAATAGATAAATTTCTTATCCCCAAAAAATCCATCTTTAGCAATCCGGCAGATTCTACTGAATGCATCTCATATTGGGTAATGATTTTCTCTCCACCTGTCTCTCGTTGTACCGGAGTAAAATCAGTCAGCGCCGTTGGAGAAATAACAACCCCCGCCGCGTGAATAGACGCGTGTCTGGCGCAACCTTCCACCTTTTGCGCCAAATCAAGCAGCCGCTTCACATCAGCATTTGTTTCGTATAATTTTTTTAAATCCGGTTCCTCTTTCAAAGCGCGTTTTATGGTCATGGGAAATCCTTGCGCGCCAAATGGTATTAACTTGGCAACCTGATCGCAAAAACTATAAGATAAGCCCAGCGCCCGTCCGACATCCCGCACACTGCCGCGCGCCGCCATCGTACCAAAGGTTATAATTTGCGCCACTTTATCTTCGCCATATTTATTGGTAACATACTCAATCATCTCATCACGCCGGTCATCGGCAAAATCAGTATCAATATCCGGCGGACTCGGGCGAAATGGATTTAGAAAACGTTCAAATGGAATCTTGAACCGCATTGGATCGACTGTCGTAATTCCAATTGCATACGAGACCAGCGATCCCCCGGCCGAGCCGCGAGTCGTTTCAACAATGCCATTATCCTTAGCGTATCTGACATAATCGGCGACGCAAAGAAAGTAAGGAGCATATCCCTTTTTCTCAATGATGCCAAGTTCATACTCCAAGCGATCCTTAACTTCGGGAGTAAATTCCATAAATTTTTCAACATCCGCATAAACCATTCCTCGCAATACTTCATTTTCATTCTTTCCCGGCGGCAAATCAACCGGAGCAAAATGCCAGGCATCAAGTTCAATTTCAATATTTACTCTCTCTGCAATTTTATTTGTATTTTCGATCGCTTCTTTGACATGACGGAATCGAGAAAAAATGTCTTTTGCGGAATTCAACGAACGATCAATATGGCGATAGTCCGAACGATTGGGCTGGTTTACCTTCCATCCTTCCCGTATACAGCGCAAAATATCTTGGACTTCCGCATCTTCTGAATCCAGATAATGGACATCTCGCGTAACAACAAGAGGGATGCCGGTTTCTTGTGAAAGCGCAATAAGCTTGGTATTGACATCCACCTGCCCCTCAATCGCCGGGTGATCCTGAAGTTCCAGATAAAAATTGTTAGCCCCAAAAATATCATTGTATTCCAAGGCAACTCTTTTTGCCTCGACGTTCTTGCCATCTTTCAGCAATTTTGGTATTTCTCCATAAATCGGACCTGACAAGGCAATGATTGAATTGCCAAACTGCCTGATTGCTTCTTTGTCAATGCGGGGTTTTCCATCAAAAAATCCTTCTAAATGTCCAATCGAAGACAATTTCATGAGGCTTTTATATCCCTCGTAATTCTCTGCCAGCAAAATCAAATGATGATAATTTTTATCAGTTTGCGGATCTTTGTCGCGCCTTGACCGCGGAGCAATAAAAGCTTCAAAACCGATAATCGGTTTTATATTTTCTTTTTTGCAAGTTTTATAAAACTCAATCGCGCCATACAGCGCGCCATAGTCTGTAAGCGCCAACGCCGTAAATCCTCTCTCTTTGGCGGCCCTAACCAAAGGCTTGATCTTCGTCAAACCGCTTAGCAAGGAGTAATGGGAGTGGACGTGAAGGTGTACAAAATTTGACATAATCATTAAAATATCCTACTTATCTTATAGCATTATAAAATATAAATCAATATTGACCAAAAAACAAAAATAGTTTAAAATTAAAATAATTAACAAGATAGGCTTGGTATTATTAAATCAACTTAAAAAATTATGATTGAAAACAACCACAACCGAGATACATTGGAACAAACTGACCCGTTTAATTTATCCGCCCTATTTGATAATGCGATAGAAGGTCTTGTGCCGCCAGATTTATTATCTGTTATTGCCGACAACAAGCAGTCGATTATAGACGAAGTTTTAAAAAAAATAAAATTAGCGCTTAAATACACGGCTGAACTGAATGCCACTGGCGTGTCCAACCTGCTTGAATCAGCAATTAAAGATTGGATTGAAAAAAAACAGAAAGATCAATATTATGAGGCATACAAACAAACAATGATATCACAAAAATTTGAGTATCTAACAGTAACAGAGCTTGAAAAGCGTAATTACAATCGACAGTATAGACTCTGGAATCTATGGGTATTGATAATAAAAAAAAATATAAAAGTCGGATCCAAAGTAATGTTGACAAACCCCCGAGGAACTGGAAAAACTTGGATGGTCCAATCTGTTACTAGCGATTGTCAGCTCAACTTTAGGGGTTCAGATAAAGGGAAAAAAAATCCCCGGAACTACGAATTGGCAGAATGACATACCCCGGGGCAGAGCCCTGAGGAATTAGTTGATTTAAAGATGATAATAGGGTAGCATTTTTATAATTAAGGGTCAATAAACAAAAAACCCGCGTTTTTCGCGGGTGTCTGATTTCGTAATTTAGTATTCTTTCGTATTTCGTATCTTATTTCTTTTTCTTAACCGTCTTCTTTCCCTTCATCTTCTCAATCTTATCTTCCAGCTTCGCCGACAATTTTCCCAACACAAACCTATCCACGAGGCCGGTCGCTACTTTACTCACAATCCCCATGTGGCTGGAGACATTATCAACTTTCTGGCGCATAAACTCCACCGCGTCGGCGATTAATTCCAGCTTATGGGTCAGATTTTCAATGATGGCGTTAGCATTCTTCAACACTCTGGCCGCCTGATACAAAAGCCAGCATAGAAAAACCGTAAACCACAAAATACAAAGCGACAAGACGATGTATAAAAGATCTTGCGAAGTTTCAAAATACATATTGCCTCCTAATTTCCACGAACACCGACAGGAACGTTCATGGGGAGATTAAAAATAAGTAATTATATTATAGCACATTCTTATCACGAATCACAAGACACGCATCACAAACCATACAATTTTATTCCTTCATTTCTCTATTCACACATTTCACACATTCAATTTCAAATTTCTTATTTCATTATTTCTCTTGGATTCAACTTTTTAACGCAACAATACTATCTGTAATTGTCATAAGGAGTGCCGAATTGAACGTCGCAGTGAAATTCGGCTGGCAAATCAGCAAAAGGGTCA
>Ga0265292_1000752_pt1 | contig 37638 bp, 37 predicted proteins | sample Munlanlewell296A_FD_189080 | JGI IMG/M metagenome (GOLD analysis project Ga0265292, IMG submission 189080) | Leachate microbial communities from a municipal landfill in Southern Ontario, Canada - Leachate well 296A | ecosystem: Engineered > Solid waste > Landfill > Unclassified | place: Canada... | reverse complement strand
ATTACTTTTATCGTGTTGCCGCTTTGCAGTAGAGCAAAGGAGGGGACCAGGTGCCGTTCTTCGCCGCCAAATGCCGACCCCGGCCGCGGATTAAGGTTGCCCTTGATGAACGCGGCCACCTGCTTAACGCCTTCTTCGCGGATGTTTAAGGCGGCTGCGATTTTGGAAAAATTTGCCGCGGCCAAATCTTCCAGGTATTTTTCGATTATCGTTTCGATGATTTCCTGCAAGGCCGCATTTTCAAAATTATGCTCTGCCAGCTGAATTTGCAAACATTCTTTTAAATTGCGGGCACCCACGCCGTCGGGCTCAAAGGCCTGGATAATTTTCAAAACCTTGTCCACGGTGGGGCGCGAAACTTGCAGTTCTTTTTCGATTTGTTCGCGTACCGCGGGGTAATCCTGTAAATATCCGTCGTTATTTAAGGCGCCAATTAACTTTTCTGCAATTTGGCATTGCAGCGGGGGCAATTTTTCAAGGGTCAGCTGGTTCAGCAGATATTGCGGGAGTGTTTGTTGCGCGTTCCCGACATTTTCCAGCCCAGGGAGGGCCTTAAAATCAACTTCTTTTTTTATTTTTTTGTTGGAGTTTAAATACTGCACCATTTCCAAAAAATCATCTTGGTGTTCAACTTCCAGCATCACATTTTCTTCGGATTCTTTCTGGATTTCGGCCAGCAGTTCCTGGTAGGGAAGGTTGAGCAGCTTGAGCATGGTCAGCATTTTGGGAGTCAGGGTCAGCTCCAGCGTTTGCCGGATCTGGGGAGATAATGTTTGGTTTAATGAAAGATCCATGGTTTTGCCTTATAATTTTGATCCCGTTTATTTTATCACTTTGCAAATGGCGCGGCTATCGATCGCGTTAGCCGTCCATATCTGATATTGCGGCAGTTGCTGGATAACCAAGTCCACCCTGGTTAACATGCTTAATAAAATTTTCAACCCTTCTGCGTTGCAGCGCTGATTTGACAGAAGTAGTTACACTTAAAAAGAGAGTGTCGTCTGCCGTAATATTTGAAGCCGCACTATAAGGGACTCTCGAAGTCTCGGGGCATAATATTAGCCGAAGAGCATTTCCGGTATCATTTATTGCATCCACTTCTCCTCTTTTGGTGTTGGAGAAATAATAAACTACGAATTCAATCTCTACCTCCGGGGTATGGCTGTCCGGAGAATTTGTGATTCGATCAAATCTTATGAGGTCGGCAACAATTTCTTCCGCAGAAACCGTGCCGGAACAAACACGTTCCCAAAGCATGGCGGGGGTTGTTCTCTCGGTGAGGATTTGCGGAACCAGTTCCTGCCAATCACTTAATGAAAGGTGATAAGGTTTTAATGCTTCAGTCATGGCCGCTTCCGCGTATCGTTGGCGGATAATTGGCTCTTGTGCTTCCAGCCATTCCCTTAAGTGACGCCGGGCCACTGGATCCTGCATATGGGCAAGGTGGTCGCCGAAAATTAACTCTGCTTGTGTGGCGAGGGTTATCATTCCAGGCTTTTTTCCTGAGACTTGGGTATCGATTGCCGCAGAAGGTATGATTGTGGCCCCGAAACGATTCCCCTCAGGAGCCAAATGCATTCCGGTATCTCCTCCGCCAACAATAAAAGCTACTTCTCGAGCAGTTTTTCCCGGAGGCAGGATGGTGGAGACAGAGTTGGGAACATGATTGCCGACTGTAACTACGGTAACTTTAGAGGCCTCGGTCAATTGAGCTAGAATATCAAAACGACCTTCGGGTGAATGACTAGGGTCGAGCAGTTCCCATAAATATGGAGAATTAAGCCAAGGCAGGTTTGGGGGCGTGAATTTTCCAGCGTGATAAGCGGTTGCCATTAGGCCCCGTTCCGCAACTTCATGCATTGGTTCGGTTCGAGCTATGACTTTTACAATTACTGTGCCTTGCGGGGTGATTACTTGGATAGCCGTGTGCATTGATTGATAGCCGTTTAGATTGGCGTCAGCCACGCGGTCCTGGATTCGTCCATCGCAGGGATGAATTTCGATATCCGAAATATTTAGTCTATGGACAATATCAAATATAATATCGGAGCAAGCGGTATCCTCCTGGACAATTATCTGCAGCATCATGATGTCTTGGTCGGGATTGATGGGGGAGGGTTTTCCGGTTTCTGCTTCATGGTGTTTTTCGATTAAGTGCATTTCATAAGGAGTACGGAAAGTTCTCCTGATCTTCAATATTTTTACTGTTCCATGGGGATGTTTTTGGGCGGCAAGCCGAATACCATCTTCGAGGGTTTGTAAAAGGCCCGCATATTTTTCTCTTGTTTCGTGGCGAATGCGCAGCAGCCTTTCGTATTGGTTGTTTGGTGAAGCTTCCTCAACCCTGCGGAAGGCCTCATTGGACAGTCTTCTGGCGGCCAGCATACACCCAAAAAGATAAGCCGGCGGATAAAGGTACTGTAAAGTGGCTTCTCCTTTTTCCTTATATTTTTGCCGGGTTAATCCCTTTTCATGTAGCACACAGCCTCGGTCCGCCGCCGCCAGCAAAATAACCCGCGGGTCAATTAAGGAATATAAAATTAATTTAATTTGCGAAGAAATGAGGTGTTTTTCCCCAGGATGTGCCGCAATTTCTTTTTGGTAACGTCTCAATAAGGTTTGTATTGAGTGAGGGATTTGCGATAAGCGTTTTTCAATTTGGGCCAACACTGCGCTGATCTCAACTGTTTCATCTGAGATTTTAGTTTTTGCATCTACCAGAAAAGCAATTTCTTCACCAAAGTCAGCTTCCAGATCAGCAATTGAATAAGGGCCGTGAATTGTGCCCTCTTTGCCGGCATCTTCCACTACATCGTGCAGTTTGGCGGCGGTCAGCAAAGTTCCATCGCATTCGTGCATGACATCGAGCAGCAATTCGCAAGTTTCACAACCATGGAGAACGTCCGCTTTCTCATGGTCGCCTTTCCTGGTTCTTCCTTCAAGATAATAGGTTGCCACGCCATCGGCAAACATGGCTTGGTGACGACTAAATCTTTCTTCCCCCCGTGCGGCGGCTGGCGCGGCGCGATTACAAAAGTCCAGCAACCGTTGGCGGTGTGGACTGCCCAAGGCAATTTTGACAAACAGAGCTTCTCTTAAGACCTTTGCCGTAATTGGGGGCCGTACAAAAGTGGGGTTGGAAGGGGCCGCTACATAACCTACTGTGGCTGTTGATTTTGCTGACGCAGAAGCACAACCTCTGCAATGTGTAATTGAGGTTCGACTTGATCTGCTCGGCCTGACAATTCCTGGGAAGCGTACATTTGGTACCATAAACTACCTTCGCCAAAAACTTGCGCCGATTTCACATTGAAGCCCGGTTTTTTTGGTGATATAATCAAAAATTATTAAAGCCGCCGGGGCGGCTTTTTATGTTTTTCTTCGATCGGGCTCATGACCCGAGAGAGAACTTTGAATATTTAATAGATTTCCAAAAAGGCGGCGAAGAAAATACTTCTGTTCCCGCTCGCGGGGTAGAGCAGCCTGGTAGCTCGTCGGGCTCATAACCCGAAGGTCCTTGGTTCAAATCCAAGCCCCGCTAGCGGGAAATGGTGAGGTTTAATCGCCGCCTTTTTGGCGATGAAGTTTTAGCTCGTCGGGCGATAACCCGAGCGGTTCAAATCCGAGCGTAGCGAGCCCCGCTAAACGAGTCGCAAACCGCGCGCCCAATCCTCTACCGCAGCGATAATCTTTTTCGGATTTTTCTTGATAGGCAAATTAATTTCTAGCGCGCCGATGAATTGGTTGTCCGGGAGCAGATTTTTCATGTGTTGTAGGGTGTGTCCGGGAACGCCTTCGTGAGTGCAAAACAGCCCGATTTTTTTGCCGATGATTTTGTTTTCAGAAAGAAAAGTGCGCAGCGGCGGTGCAAAGGTAAAGGCCCAAACCGGCGTGCCAATAATTAAGGTGTCATAATCGTTCGGGTTTTTATCCAGCGGCAATAGCGTGGGCGTTTCCCGCATTACCACTTGCCGGCCGCCCCATAAGTATTTCATGAAATTACCGGCATTGATTTCTTTTTGGGGTTGGATTTTTAAAATGTCGGCACGCAAGATTGCGGCAATGGTTTCAGCCACAAATTGGGTGTTACCTTCGAGAGAATAGTAAACGACCAGGGTTTTAGTGTGCATATAAATTCCTCCAATCTATTAAAAACGGGAATTCGGTAAAATTAATTATAAAGAAAAGTGAAATTTATTACAAATTATGCCGAAAGTAAAGGGTTGAAGGGAGGAACTAAAAATGGGACTACGTACTGCACTAATTAGAAAAGATGTCGGTTTGATTTTTTTTGCTCGCAGCGCGAATCGATTGGTAAGAGCTGCCGCCATGGAGCGATTGCGGCATGAGATACAAACTAATTTACCCAAAACCGCTGCCCGAGGGACATTTTTACCGATATTTTCGCTTCCAGAAAATTTGCGCATATTGGGGATATTAAAGCAGGAATTTGGGATCGATAAAACAATGAATATTGTATTGGGTAAGACCCAGGTTCAACTGTTTCGCCGAAAAGAAAAAGAGAGCTGCCAAGACTTTACTGTTGTTTCAGGTGAAGGCAACGCTCCTGATTTTAACCCCGCTTATAAAAAAACATGGACCGATGTTTTCTACGCGCTTGAGTTTGCAGGAAGGCGTATTGAGTTAAGTCCTCCGATTAGCATTCAACGGGAATATTCTTCGCTATTTGTGGCGGGGGAAGAGTATTGGGCTAGCCCAACGCATGTGTTTTTTCGTTAGTTTTTACTATACAATTGTGGTATGCGCCTAAATCTCCGCGTGATCCCCAACGCCAAACAGAATAAAATTATCGAGGAAAACGGCCGCTACAAGGTTTACTTAACGGCACCCGCCATTGAAGGCCGCGCCAATGCCGCCCTCATTGATTTTTTGGCCGAACATTTTAAGGTGAAACGCCGGCAGGTTAAAATTATCCACGGCGAAAAAAGCCGGGATAAATTGATTGAAATTCTTCTAAAATAACCCCTCCCCAAACTGAAATTTATTGCTGACTTTACCGATAAATATGTAGGAGAGAGATATTATGCAAGACACAGGAATGGCAAATAATAGTGGTTATGCCGGTGGCGGCGGTTACGGCGCCCCGCGTTATAACCCTACCATGAGCAAAGAATCAATCAGCCAGTATTATCGGGCGGATGTGGCGGTAATTGCCGGCAAACCCAAACGCATTGATGGCGACCTAAGCTCAATTGAAAAAGACAAGCCCGGCCAATTTGTCAATCTTTTGCACCAACTGTTTAAATCAGCCGGCATGGATTCTTAAGTAAAGTTAACTTTACGGGAAGCGAGAGTGGTTTTATGGACCGCCAGAGCGAAACCAACGTTATGCAGGCCTTAAACCAGTTTGCGGTTGCCAGTTATGTCCAGCACCTCTTGATTGCGCGCTACACCAAAATCACTTTGTTTTCTGCCATGCCTTTCACCGGAGCGGCCAACGTTTCCGATGCCGTTAATATTTTAATCCTCAAAGAGATGCCTTCGCTGTTTGCCTTGTTTGGAAAAAACGCAGAAAATTAGTTTACCCCAGCTTGCTTCTTAGCTTTGCAAAAAAGTCATACGGGCTTAACCGCGCAAACTTTGCACACAATTTTGATTTTTCAATAAAGATTTTATCATGGTCCTGCAGATAGATTTTTTGCTGGCCGTCGGCGGTGAGGATCGCCTGCTTTTTTCCTGGAGTTTTCTTGACGATAATTTCCAGCCCTTTGGCGTCCAGGACAATCGGGCGGCTGCCGGATTTGATGGGGCAGATTGGAGTAATAATAAGATTTGAGGTATCCGGCGCCAAAATGGGCCCTCCCGCCGAATAATTGTGGCCGGTGGAGCCGGTGGGGGTTGAAATAATTAATCCGTCAGAGCGGTAAGAATAAATTTTGTGGTTTTGGTAAAAAACATCCAGCGAAACCGTGCGCGCGATGTCGCATTTGCCGATTACAATATCGTTTAACGCTAAGACCTTGCCGACAATTTTACCTTTACGAATTACGTGCGCCTCAATTAATATCCGGTTATCGACGTGAAAATCATTATCCAGCAATTTGCGGATGGCCGGCAGGCGGTCATTCAGCTCAATTTCGTTCAAAAAACCTAAACCGCCCATATGTATTCCCAGCACCGGACATTTTTTGGCCGCGGCGATTTTGGCGGCGCGCAACAGGGTGCCGTCCCCGCCCAAAGAAACCACCGCGCAATCTTTGGATATTTTTTCAATATCGATTTTTATTCCGAAGGCCTTTTTGGCTTCGTGCACCAGTTTTTTTGCTTCCCGGCTGATTTCCTTGTCTTCTTTTTTATAAAACAGCACAATTTTTTTCATATTAAAACCTCACTCTCAATTGATAGCCCATCCAAATTAGTATGAACAACAGCAATGCGATAATTGCAATCGCAGCGATTTTGACGATTAATGAATCGGAGGCATATTTTGGGAATGAAAATTTTACCGAGTAGATTTTTTGGTCCAGCATGTTTACCAACAGCAGGCCGTCGGGCTTATAAACATAATCATATTCCAAAAGCTGGCGGCGGGTGGCGGGCTCGGTGGGATCAATCCCCAACTGTCCGGATTTGACTTCGGCCACATAGGTCTTTTTGCCTTTTTGCACCAGGTAATCGCAGGCGACATAACCCAGATGGTCTTGTCCGTCGACGTTGGTGATGACATTGGCTCGGACGTGCTTGCCGATAATATTATAGCCGTGACGCTGCAAGAGGGCTTCCGCTTCGGCCTCGGAAAATTGCGCAAACTCTGCCCGATTTTGATAATCTTTGCCGCGAAAAAATCGGCTAGCCAGGTTGAACAAATAGGCGCCGGCGATCAGGCCAACGCAGAGAATTAGTATATATATGTATGGGTGGTCCATTGACGCCAATCCGTTAAATTTAGTTGATATATAATAATCTAATTTTTTAACAAATACATCAAATATTCGACATTGCCGTCCATACCTTGAATTGGCGATTCGGTTGTTCCCATTACTTTAAACTTGCAATCTTCGGCGGCCGCCGTAGTTGCGGCCAGCACTTCCCGGATTATTTTTTTGTTGCGCACAATTCCGCCTTTGCCCACTTTATTGCGGCCGGCTTCAAACTGGGGTTTAACCAGCGCGATAACTTCGGCATTTTCGCGCAGTAAATTATAGACGGCCGGAAAAATTTTTGACAGAGAGATAAAAGAAACGTCAATGACGGCCAGGGCGATGGCGGAAAAGGCCTGTCCGGGAGCATGCTTTTCGGCCGCTTGGAGCAAAGTTTCCAGAGTTAAATAGCGCGCGTTGGTTTTATCCACGCGGATTACGCGCGGGTCTTTTTGCAGTTTCCAATTCAGCTGTCCATGGCCAACGTCAACCGCATAAACCATTGCGGCGCCGTTTTGCAATAAGCAATCAGTAAATCCGCCGGCTGAGGCGCCGATGTCCAAACAAATCCGGCCGCTCGGGCTTACCTTAAATTCTGTTAGCGCTTTCTCCAGCTTTAGTCCGCCGCGCGAAACATATTTTGGCTTTTCGCCGCGGATTTCAACATTGGCTTCAGGCGAAATGGCGGTGCCGGCCTTTTCCACCTTTTGTCCATCCACAAATATTTGCCCGGCCATGATCGCGGCCTGCGCTTTCGCGCGCGATTCAAAAAGGCCTTTTTCGGTTAAGAGTACGTCTAAGCGGGATTTGGGCATAGGTGGATTTTAACATTTGCGGCAACAATGTGCGTCAGCTGAATTGTCAGCTGATTTTACAAAAAGGCAACGATTAAGTTGCGTTTAAATATTGATTTTTGTGTTAGAATTATAATTATAATATTTGTAAAGAAGGTTAGCTTTAATGGATAAGGTGGCAAATTCAATCAATTATCAAAAACCGGGGATTGTCGATTTTAAGGTAAGCAGTTCTCTTGGCGCGGCTTGCGCTGACGGCGATACGGCAAATTATGGAAGTTCTTGCGGCGCGGGCAGTGGACTATCGGCTTGCAGGACGGGGACTTTTGCCAGTCCAGAATGTGGCAACGGGACAACGCCTAACCCTCTTTGTAATTCAGGCTCGAACATATCTTAATTTTTTATCATTAGTTGCCCGCCTTTTTTGCCTGCGCTATACTTACAGACAACTTGAACAGAAAAACTTGCCAAAAATTTTCCCCCGGCCAAAAATTTGAACGCCTGGTCAATGTAGTTGCCAAACTCCAGACCAAAGACGGCTGTCCCTGGGACCGGGAACAAACCCATGCAACCTTAAAGCCCTACATGGTTGAAGAAGTTTACGAGGCCATGGAGGCGATTGACGAGAAGGATTATTCCAGATTGGCCGAAGAGCTGGGCGACATGCTCTTACATATATGTATGCACGCCGAGATGGGCCGCCGCGCGAAGAAATTTACAATTGAACAGGTAATTGATTCCATCGCCGATAAAATGATTCGCCGGCATCCGCACGTGTTTGCCAAAAAAGAAACTAAAGACGTAGCGGCGGTATGGAAAAAATGGGAAGAAATCAAGGCGGAAGAAAAAGCCGCCGGCAGGCCGCGGCAAGCCGTCGCCCGGGGAGGGGCAGGGAGAAAAGAAAAGGCGAAAATAACGGGAATGCTTGAAACCATACCTAAAAACTTGCCGGCGCTGTACCGGGCCGAGCGGGTGCAAAAGCGGGCGGCGCGGGTGGGGTTTGATTGGGACCAGGTGGCGGGGGCGTGGGATAAGGTTTATGAAGAGTTGGAAGAAGTGCATGAGCTTATTGGGCTGAAGACTAATGACCAAAGACGACAGATCGGCCGCAAGCCCCGCCCCGGCGGGTGCCGCCGCGTGGCCGCGCGTGTCGAAAGAATTAAAGAAGAAATTGGCGACCTGATTTTTTCAGTAGTAAATGTTGCGCGCAAATTAGACATCAACCCGGAAGAAGCCCTGCAGGAAGCGACCGCCAAATTTATCCGCCGGTTTCACCCGATTGAAGCCGCGCTGAAAAAGCGCCAGTTAACCCTGCCTGAGATGGATGCAATTTGGGAGCGGCAGAAATGAATAAGCAAAAAAAGCATGCGCGGGCTTTAGATGTTATGGCGCAGGCCGAGCACTATGCCCAATGGATTCATGCTGAATTTAAGCCGTATTTGAAAGGTAAAATATTAGAAATTGGCTGTGGGATAGGCACGTTCTCCCATTTGTTGGAGAATTATGCGGCCTTGGATTGCGTAGATTTGTTGCCGGAATGTATTGCTGCCGCACGCGCAAAAATAAAAGATTTATCCCTGGTTAGATTTATGGCGGGGGATTTTTTGACGTTAGCCCTGCCGGCCGCAAATTATGACACCGTAATTTGTATTAATGTGCTGGAGCATATTGAGCCGGATTTGGCCGCACTGGAAAAAATGAGAGGTTTGTTGGCGGGCAAGGGAAATTTATTATTGATGGTGCCGGCCTTCCACGGCCTGTATGGTTCGATGGATAAAGCGCTCGGGCATTGCCGCCGTTACGACAAAAAAGAATTGTTGCAAAAACTGCTGCGTGCGGGATTTAATAATGTTACTTGTCGTTATTTAAATTCGCTGGGGGTTTTTGGGTGGTGGTTTAACGGGAAAATATTGCGCCGGGATAATTTGTCCGAAAGCCAGGCCATCTTTTATGACCGGCTGGTAATTCCGGTTTTGGCAAAGGTAGAAAAAATAATGCGTCCGCCGTTCGGGATGTCGCTGTTGATAATTGCCCAAAAATAATCATGTTAAATCATTAAAATTTTATGGCGAAACAGAAGAAAATCAAAATTAAAGCTCAATCTGGCCACCCCGTTTCTCCTGACAAAAAAATATTTTATTGGTTTTCTGTTTTATTGTTTGCGGCAGGATTGATTGGGCTTTGTCTGGCCTTTTCCCCGGAAGAAGAAAAAGTTTTTGATTTTTCCCGTCCCGATTTTCGCTGGGAGGTGTCTGCGGGGACAAAAATACTAAATTCCGCAGCCGGGATTACTTTTTCCAAAGGCGGTCCGCAGCTTTATGTGGTTATCCCGGGCAATTACGTTGATGCTGATAATTTTGATGTTTGTGATATTGAGCTTGCGACCCCCATTGCTTACGAAGATATTCAGCTGCTTTTTGTCTCGCCCTACAATCCGGAATTTAAGTTGGAAAACGGGGTAAATTTTGATTCCGGGCCGGCCCGCCGTTTCAACCATGACTGGCTGAACCTGCGCCATCATCCTGCCTGGCAAGGCGCGGTGACGGGTATATTGTTATTGCCGTCAGATAAAATTCAAAGTTTTAGTTTGAAAAAAATTAGGTTTGTTCGGGCCAACCTATGGCATAGGTGCCTTGCGGTTTGGCGTGATTTTACGCGTTTTTATGATCCCAAATTAGGAACGTGTTTTTCAATGGCTTCTCCGTTATTTATTAATAGCAGCTTCAACGGTTTTTTTGTGCCGTTTTTGTGGATATTGACCGCGAGCGTTCTTTTGGTGGCCATCGTTGATTTTGCATTTAAGTTGGATCCTAGGGTTAGGACGTTTGCATGGGTAGTTTTTTTGGTTTTAGCAGGCAGTGTGTGGGGCTTGTTGGATTTGCGCAATAACCAGTTTTATCTGAAAGGCATGGGCCGGGACATTAATCTTTACTGGGGAAAATCCCTTTCTGAAAAAAGGGGGATAGTAGTCGGCGACCCGGAGTTTGTCCGGTTTATGGAATTTTGCGATCAAAATATTCCTTTGGATGCAAACGTGATTAATGGTGTGCCGGTAAATTTGCCGGGAACCCCGGCTAATTATTTATCTGCTACTCAAGTGGGGTATATTTTGCGCCCGCGGCTGGCGGCAGGATTAAAGGCCGCGGCGCCAGATGAAAAAACTTATTATATTTTTTATAAAAATCCGGAGCACAAATTGGCTGACGGCAAAAGTGCTATCAATTTAAAGATGTTTAAGGTATTTAACGCAGAAGCATCTATCCTGGTGCCGGCAAAAACCGGAAAGGATTTAAAGTAGATAAAATGCTATTCGGATTATGCCTTGGGCTATTTTTGATTTTCGTATTGGGGTGGGGAATCGTTTGGTTGCTGGATCGTGCCCGGGTTTTGCGCGGCATGGAAAAACTGGCGATCAGTTTTTTATTGGGGCAAATTGGCACCACCTTACTGTTTTTTGGCTTTTTGGTTTTTCGCCTGCCGCAACCGGCTTTTGGGGAGGCGCTTTTGCTGGGGACATTGTCTTTGTTGATTATATTTTTCGAACGCAAAAATATTTTGGCCGGGATTTTACGGATTGTGCCGGCAATTAAGCAAGGTTTGGTTTGGCGTCCGTTTAACGGAGCAACCTTCAAGCGATGGCTGCTGGTGATTTTGCTTTTATTGATTGGGCTTAAATTAGCTTATGCTTTGGTGGAAACTGGCAGTAAGCCAGAATATGCATGGGATGCTTCTGGTAACTGGACCGCTTGCGGGAAAGGGTTATATTACGTGACTTTGGAGCAGCCCTCCCGTTTGCCGCAGTTTTGGGCGAGCCAAGGCAATAATTATCCCAAGCATGTGTCTCTGATGCATGGTTGGTTGTTTAGCCTGATGCAACAGGCCAACGACCAATGGTCAAAAATTTTCTTCTGGCTTAACTTGCTTTGTTTGGTTATGATTTTTTACCAAACCGTGTCCGCTACCGGCACCCGCTGGCGCGCGCTCTTTTTTACTTATTTTCTTCTTTCCGGCCCGTATTTTATTTATATGTCTACCATTGGCTATGCTGATTTTACCCTGATGGTATATTTTTCGGTGGGGATTGTATATTTTTATCAATGGGTGCGGACAAAACAGGAGACCTATTTCTACCTTTTTTCTTTGTTTTTGGCCGCGACCACCTGGATCAAGCTGGAAGGAAAGCCCTATGCGGTTTTAGGGATGATCTTGGTTGGTTTATTTGTTTGGCTTGATAAAAGTTATGCATTAAAAGCAAAATGCATTAAAACGGCGCAATACATTGGTGCCGGTTTGATCATTGGCTTACCCTGGCAGTGCTTTGCGCTGGCGCAGCCTTGGGGTTCCAGGGAAAGGTTGGCCCTGCATTTGCCGCAAGCCCTGGAATTACTCCGGCTGATTTACGGAAAAATGTTTATCGAAGGCACTTGGGGAATTTTTTGGATTATTGCGATTGCCGGTGTGCTGTTGAGTTGGAGAAAAATAAAAAGGCGGGAAATTTTGGCGTTGGCGGTGGCGGTTTTGCTGTTTTTCGCCGTACTGTTGTCGATTTTTTTGTTTACCGAAGATGCCTTGGGTTGGTTTGAGGTTTCTTTTAATCGTATTTTGCTTTCCGTTTACCCGGTGGTGGTTTTGTTGCTTTCCTTACTGTAATTGCGTATAATTTACCTTGAAAATCACCGGTGAACAAAGGTTTCTTAAGGGAAAAAATTGGCCAGCAACTGGAAAAATATACTTTTATACATAATTATCGTGCTTGCCGGCATTTTGCTGCTTTTGCCGCTGTTTAATGTTCCGGTTGGGCCAAAAGAAATATCTTTTTCTGACTTTTTAAACCAGGTTGACCATGGAAAAATTGCCGAAGTTACCCTTCGCGGTGAAATGGTAGAAGGTAAATTTTCCGACAAAAAGTTATTTTCTACGCGCGCCATAAATTATCCGCAGTTGGTTCCCCTGCTGCGCGAAAAAAACGTTAATTTTAAGATAGAATCGCCGGCGGATTCTGCATGGTTTTGGAATTTATTCTGGCAGATACTGGCGCCGATTGCGGTGTTTGGCCTGCTCTGGTTTTTGCTGATGCGCCAGGCGCAAAACGCCAATTCCCAGGCCATGGCGTTTGGCCGGTCGCGCGTCAAACCCCTGATGGGAAAAGTAAACGTCACGTTCAAAGATGTTGCCGGGGTGGATGAAGCTAAAGAAGAATTGCAAGAGATTGTTGAGTTTTTAAAGACGCCCGATAAGTTCCAGGCCTTAGGTGCGCGGATACCAAAGGGATTATTGCTGGTGGGCGCACCCGGCACGGGGAAAACCTTACTGGCGCGGGCCATTGCCGGGGAAGCCGATGTGCCGTTCTTTTCGCTGTCGGGGTCAGATTTTGTGGAGATGTTTGTCGGTGTCGGGGCAAGCAGGGTTCGAGACCTCTTTACCCAGGCCAAAAAACAAAGTCCCGCAATTATTTTTATGGACGAAATCGATGCTGTGGGAAGGCACCGCGGGGCGGGGGTGGGTGGAGGACATGACGAAAGAGAGCAAACGTTAAATCAATTATTAGTGGAGATGGATGGCTTTGATCCTAAGGCTAATGTAATTGTCGTGGCGGCCACTAACCGTCCGGATATCCTGGACCCGGCGCTTTTGCGTCCGGGCCGTTTTGACCGGCAGGTTACTTTGGACAAACCGGATATTAAGGGGCGGCGGGGGATTTTGGATATTCACGCCAAAGGCAAACCGTTGGCGGAAGATGTGAATTTAGATGTGGTGGCGCGACGCACCCCCGGCTTTACCGGTGCCGATCTGGAAAATGTGATGAACGAATCCGCCATTTTGGCGGCCCGCGAAAATAAGACCCAAATTACCATGGCAGAAGTGGAGGAGGCCATTGACCGCGTCATAGCCGGCCCGCAAAAAAAGAGCCGTGTGATTTCGGAGCACGAGAAAAATGTGGTGGCACACCACGAGGTTGGGCACGCCTTGCTTTCACACTTGTTGCCCAAGGCCGACCCGGTCCACAAAATTTCGATTTTGCCCCGGGGTTTGGCGCTGGGGTACACCTTGCAACTGCCGGAACAGGATCGACATTTGGTTTCCAAGGCCGAGGCGCTGGATCAAATTACGGTCATGCTGGGGGGAAGAGTGGCCGAAGAAATGATGTACGGTGGAAGCGAAATTACTTCCGGTGCGCAAAACGATCTGCAGCGCGCGACGGAATTGGCCAAACAAATGGTGTGCGAATACGGCATGAGCGAGTTGGGGAGTCGTACTTTTGGCCGGAAAGACCGTCAGATATTTTTGGGCCGCGACATTGGCGAGATGAAGGACTACGGCGAAAAAACGGCGGATGCGATTGATGCTGAAATTGGAAAAATTATTGAAGAATGCCATCTCCGCGCCCGGGAAGTTTTGGGAAAAAACCGGGGCCATTTAGTGAAATTAGCCAACCAATTGATCGAGAAGGAATCGCTGGAAGGTGAAGAGCTGGCCGCATTATTGGCAGAAATAAAATGAAACAATTTTTCTTTAATTTGGTTTTATTGGGCGTCCTATCCCTTATGGTGGGGTGTGGGCAGGTTGCGGGAGGCGGCGGCGGAGGAGGTTCACTGGCAGCACCTACCTTTGTTTTGACTGCCGGTTCTTACGAAGTTAATTCTTTGACGGTTACAATTGAAACCGCCGCTGCCGGCGCATCAATTTATTATACGACCAATGGAGATACGCCAACGCGCAGCTCCACTTTGTACACCGGATCTTTTTCAATTGAAGTTTCGTCCACGGTTAAAGCTATTTCGGCTACCGGGGCGGATTTGAGTTCGGTTTCAGCTGCCGCGTATGATTTATATTGGTGGCAGGCGCTGGTCGGCGGGTTGAATGCCCAGGGACGAGCGCTGGCGGTGGATAGCGCAGGAAATGTATACGTTGGTGGGGACTTTACCACTGCTGGTGGAGTTAGCGCCAACCGAATAGCAAAGTGGGACGGGACAACCTGGGAAGCGCTGGGCAGCGGTTGCGATGAAGCAGTCTATTCTTCGGTTTGTGACAGTGACGGTAATTTGTATATTGGCGGTTATTTTATGAATGCGGGAGGAAGTGCTGCCGGCGGGGTCGCAAAATGGGTAGCCGTTTCGTCAACTTGGCAGGATATCGGGGCAAATCTGCAATACTCATATTATGGGAATGGGACCGCCTACACGTTGGCTTTGGGTGCAGCAGATAAATTATACGTTGGAGGAATGTTTGTTTCCGCGGGCGGCCAAAGCGCCAATTATATTGCTGCTTGGGACGGGACAACCTGGGAAGCGCTGGGTAGCGGCTTGGATGCGCAGGCGTATACAATACTGCATTATACCGGAGAGCAAATCTATGCGGGTGGATTTTTTGAATCTGCGGGAGGCTCAACGGCAGGCAGGATGGCGGCTTGGAATGGTTCGGCATGGGCATCTTTTGGCAGCGAAATCGGGAGTTCACATCAGACTATTTCTGCTTTGGCGAAAGATACCTCCGGGAATATTTTTGCCGGAGGAAGTTTTACTGTAGCCGGCGGCATTACCGTGAATCGCATTGCGTTATGGAACGGGTCCCAATGGTTAGCTTTAAGCAGTGGTTTTAATCAGCAAGTAGATGCCTTGGCCGTGGACGCTGCCGGAAGAATCTATGCGGGAGGCACTTTTACTTTAACCGGAGGAACCAGCGTAAATTATATAGCTAAATGGGACGGCAGTAGTTGGGTGGCTTTAGGAGGCGGGATGAACAGCAGCGTTAGGGCGTTAGCTTTTGACAGCCAAGGAAATTTGTTTGCCGCAGGTGCCTTTACCGAGGCCGGTGGGGTAAGTGCCAACCGAATTGCCAAATGGGGCAAAAAATAATTTAAGGGAGGCCGGACTTGTACATTAAGACCTTGTCGCTCCGCGGTTTTAAGACGTTTGCCGACAAGACCGACATTGAGCTTGCCCCCACCGGCGGCGTGTGTGCCATTGTCGGGCCCAACGGCTGCGGCAAGAGCAACATTGTGGATTCCATCCGCTGGGTTTTAGGCGAGCAAAGCTCCAAGTCAATCCGCACCGAAAACCTGGAAGAAGTTATTTTTGCCGGATCAAATTTGCGCAAGCCCCTTTCCCTGGCCGAGGTTGCGCTCCTGCTTGAAAACGAAGACGGCCTCCTGCCGATTGAATTTTCCGAGGTTTCCATCAAACGCCGCGTGTTCCGCGACTCCGAAAGTGAATTTTTTATCAACAAGTCCCCTTGCCGCCTGAAGGATATCAAAGACCTGTTTTTGGATACAGGACTGGGGGGCGGTTCCTATTCAATTATTAGTCAGGGGCAGGTGGATGCGATCCTGTCTTCCAAGCCCGAAGACCGGCGCGCTATTTTTGAGGAGGCGGCGGGGATCAATAAATATAAAACTCGAAAAAGCGCGGCCGAGCGCAAACTCTTAGCCGCAGAGCAAAATTTATTGCGCGTCTCAGACTTGAAATCCGAAGTTAGCCAGCAGCTGTCCACCCTGGAAGAGCAGGCGCAAAAAGCCAGCCGGTATGTTGAGCTGAAAGCACGTTTGAAAGAAGTTGAAATTGGGCTGTGCAAAAGGCAGTTGGGCCGATTCTGGGAGCTTAAGGCGCAGCTTTTATCGCAGATTGAAGAATTTAAAAAGCAAGCGGAACAAAATTTAGCCGGACAGCGCCAGCTTGAGCAGCAAAAGCTGGAAATGCGGCAGGCCATCCGCGATGTTGAGCAAAAAGAACGCGATTTGCGTGCGGGATTGGCCGGCGAATTAGATGCGCCGTTGAAGATGCAAATTTTAAACGCTAACGCAGAATTGGCGGACCAAAAAAATGCCCTGCGCGACATCGAAGAAAAAATACGGTTTGCCGATTTTGAAATTGACCGTAATGCCCGATCGGTGCAAAGCTTAACAGAGCGTACCCGCACGCTAAATTGCGAAATCCCCGGGGTCACCACTTTTGTCGAGTCCACCCGCACAAAATTGCGGGAAATCAAAGATCGCACCGCGGGCTTATCTTCCCAAAAGGCGGGTTTTGAAGAAGAGGAAGAACGCACACTCGAATCGATTTTAACGTTAGTTAAAGATATTTATGCCAAGTTGTCCGGCCTGTCATCTGGCTTTGCGGAAAAGTTCCTGTCCGGCGCCGAAGGCCCATCGGATAAAAGTGCGGCCATCCTATCACTGGGAGAAAATATCGGCGGCATGCTGCAAGAATTGAAAAACGGGACGGATACACTGGAGGCACTTTTGCACCGGAAACGGGAATTTAAGGAGGTCGCGGGGGAAGAAGCCGTGCATGAGGCCGATTTGCGGGTTGAGCTGGCCGCGCAGGAAGTGCGCTTGAGTAATTTGAAAAGTGAGGCCGAGCGCGCGGTAGCCGAAGCTGGCTTGATGATCCGCGGCAGCGAACTGCGCCGCGAAGAAATTGGCCAGGCAGAAGTTGAGAAAAACAAGCTTTTGGAAAAAATCAACCAAGCGGAGAGGGAAATCGGCGAGCTGGATGCGCAATTGTCTTTTTCCCGCAGTGCGGTTAACCAAAAATTAGAGGAGCTGGCAGATCAGCGGGAAAAACTGGAAAACGAACTGGACACCCTTGACCGGTCCGGTGGAGCGGGCGACGGGCAGGCGGTTAACGAGAGCATCTTGAAGGCCGAAATTGCCCTGGCCAAACTGGAAGGAGAAAATCTCTCCGTGGTCAATAAGTTGATGGAAGAATACGGGATGACTGCGGAGGAAGCGCAAGCCGCGCCTTACGAAATTGCGTCGCTCGCCAAGGCCAAAGAAGAGATTGATACTTTAAGGTTTTCACTGCGCGAGCTGGAGCCGGTAAACCTTTTGGCAATCGATGAATTTAAACGGGTTTCCGAGCGCGTCACTTTTATTGATACACAGCAGGCGGATTTGGTGGCGGCTAAAGATAGCTTAAAAACCCTGGTTGCCGAATTGGATGCGCGGGCGCTGGAGAGCTTTTTGCAGACCATTGAAACCGTCAACCGGAATTTCCAGGAGATATTTGCCAGCTTGTTTGAGGGAGGGGAAGCCAAAATTGTTTTGGGGGAGGGAGTCGATGCGCTTTCTTCCGGGATTGAAATTATTGCCCGCCCGCGCGGCCGCAAATGGCTTAACCTATCGCTTTTGTCCGGCGGCGAAAAATCTTTGACGGCCATCGCGATCTTGTTTTCTTTGCTTAAAACCCACCCCAGTCCCTTTTGCTTTTTAGATGAAGTAGACGCCGCGCTGGATGACGCCAACGTGCGCCGGTTTACCAAGATGTTGCGTGAGTTTGCCAAAACCATCCAAATGGTGGTGATTACCCATAACAAACGTACCATGGAAATAGCGGATGTCATATACGGCATCACCATGGAAGAGCCGGGAATCTCTAAAGTTATTTCGATGAAAATGTCGGCGGTGGCGGCAGCTCCAGCGGATAACCCCATCCAGCACTGATTTTATGATAAAATTCACCATTATGGATTTCACTTTAAGGGTTAACTGCGTGCGTTTCATCGCAATAATTTCTTGCCTGATGCTTTTACCCTGGCTTTTCCCGGCCCAAGCCGCGGCGGCTCCCAAGCTGGCCTGGCCGGCAGGTGGGATTAAGGTCAGCGGTTTTTCTCTTGATGCCACTTCGCATAATGCCCAGGCCGTGGGTGATGGGGAGGGGAATTTTGTGGTTTTATGGCATTGCAGTTGGGGTAGCCGCCGGTCTTTAGTTGCTCAAAAGCTGAATAAAGCTGGCCAGCTGCTGTGGGGTGCGGAAGGGGTGGAGGTGATTGAAACCACGGCGGAAGTGAAAACGGCAAAATTGGTTAATCTGGGATCGGGCGAAGTGGGGATAGTTTGGGATTGCTGGAGTACAGAAGAAAAGGTAATGACTTTTGCGCAGAAACTTGATCGGGCGGGACAAAAGCTCTGGCACCCGGACGGGGTTTTTGTAATTGCGGCGGGCGGAAGTTATTTTTCCCCGGATGCGGTTCCGGATGGCTCCGGCGGGATATTGGTGGCGTTGACGGCATACGAGGATCCGCGGTTTAGGAACGATATTTTGGCGCAGCGCATTGGGGGCATTGGTAAACGGATGTGGGGAAATAGCGGGGTTTTGGTGAGCGCTAATATTGCGGATCAGGTTGTCCCGCGCTTGATTACCAACGGAGAAGGAGGCGTGGTGGTAGCTTGGGTTGATTATCGCAACGGGATCAACAACGCTGATATTTATGCGCAAAAAATTGACCGCGAAGGGAATACGGTTTGGGAATTAAATGGGGTAGAAGTATGCCGGGCGGCGGATACGCAGCAAAACCTGCAACTGGTTCCGGACAACGCTAATGGGGCCATAATTGTTTGGGAGGACAATGGTACCGGCAATTACGATATTTTTGCCCAACGCCTGAATGCGGCTGGGGTGGCGCAGTGGAAAGAGGACGGAGTGCTGGTTTGCGGCACCTTTGGCGACCAGAAAGGGCCGCAGATTTTTTCGGATGGGATGGGTGGTGTTTTGGCGGTTTGGCAGGATTACCGCCTGAAGGGCTGGAACATTATTGCCCAGCATCTGGATGGGCTTGGCCGGCGACTTTGGGAAGAGGACGGCATCCCGGTTTGTTTTGAACTGGGGACGCAGTCCTCCCCCCGTTTGATAGGCAGTGGTCAAGATAGTTATTTGGTGGCTTGGGAAGATTACCGCTCCCAAAAAAACTTTGCGGTCTATGCCCAGTCAATTGACGGGATGGGCCAAACCGGTTGGGACCAAAACGGAATTTTGGTTTCTGGCAAAAATGGCAGTGCCCGACAGCCGGCTCTGGCGAGGGATTCTGGCGACAAATCTTGCCTGGTGGTATGGGATGCCTTCCTTCCCGAGGGCCGCGGCATCTGCGCGCAGAAAATTGTCAACGCGGCGCCCGGCAAAGTTAAAAATTAGTTGCTAAAACATGCCAAACATTACCGAAAAAATTAACCAACTAAAAAAACGGCGGCAGGCGGTTATTCTGGCGCACAATTACCAGATTGGTGCGGTGCAGGATATTGCCGATTTTGTGGGTGACTCGCTGGGGCTGTCAATTGAAGCGGCCAAAACCAAGTCCGATGTGATAATTTTTTGCGGCGTGCATTTCATGGCCGAAACCGCCCAGATTTTATCCCCGCAAAAAAAAGTTATCTTGCCGGATCCGCACGCCGGTTGTCCCATGGCGGACATGATTAATGTGGAGCAGTTGCGGGCGCTTAAGGCAGCCCACTCCCGCGCGGCAGTAGTTTGCTACGTTAACAGCTCGGCAGCAGTAAAGGCCGAATCAGATATTTGCTGCACATCGGCGAATGCGGTAAAAGTTGTGAAAAGCCTGCCGCAAGACGAAATTATTTTTGTGCCGGATAAATACCTGGGGCATTTTGTGTCGACTAAAATCCCGCAAAAAAAGTTTATTTTGTCAGACGGTTATTGCCCATCGCATATACGGATCACGCCGGAAGACATCCAGGCGGCGCGCGAAAAACACCCCGGGGCTTACGTGATGGTCCACCCCGAATGCCGGCCGGAAGTAATTGCTCTGGCCGACGCGGCCCTCTCCACCGGACAGATGATTAAGCGGGCTGCGGATCCAAATAAAAATGCATTTATCGTTGGCACCGAGGTTGGGCTACTGTATACATTAAATAAAAGATACCCCGGCAAGAATTTTTATGCAGCCAGTGAAATGTGCGTTTGCCCCAATATGAAGCTGATTACTCCTGAAAAAGTGCTGTTTGCCCTAGAAGATATGAAAAATGAAGTTTTGGTGCCCCCAGAGATTGCCGCAAAAGCCTATTTGGCAATTGAGAAGATGATCAAGATAATTTAGTGGATATTCTCCAGCTTGGGTCCCTCGCCGCCTTCGCGCTTTACCCCTTTGGCCCGGCGGCGGCGCAATGCTCTTTCCACCAGTTCGTAAATCTCTTCCATAAGGAAGGGTTTGCGCAGGTATTCCAGCGCGCCTAAAGTTATGGCGTTGGCGTGCGATGATTCGGTGGCATAGGCGGTTACAATCACCACTTCGAGGGTCGGGTCCACTTGTTTTAGTTTCTTTAAAATTGTGATCCCGTCCATGCCGGGCAGTTTCAAATCAATGAACGCCATGTCAAACATGCCGGCTTTGACCACTTCAAAAGCCGACGGCCCATCGCCAAACGTGGTAACATCATAGTCCTTGATTTTGAGGATCATCTTGAATGATTCGAGGACGGATGGTTCGTCGTCAATTACCAGAATTTTTACGGTTTCTTCCCCTGGCATGTGGTTCCTCCGAGCAGGTTTTGCTCTCGAATGCTGAAAATTATGTGTTAATTCTAACAAAACTCCCTCTTTATTGCAAACGTAATTTTATTGTGTTAGTATGCGGCGCTACACTAAAAATTGGCGTCGTTTGGGCGTAGGAATTAGCCAGTAATCGGGCGGAGTAGCTCAGTTGGTTAGAGCAAACGGCTCATACCCGTTGTGTCGACAGTTCGAATCTGTCCTCCGCCATACATCAATGAGGTTATTATGCGAAGATTCAATAATCGTTTATTAGCGGCGGCGGCATACGTGTGCTTTTTGCCGGCGCTATACATTATATTATCGGATGCGCGCAAAGATGAATTTTTGTCACACCACGCCTCCCGCGCGTTTTATTTGTGGGTTTTGGAGGCGGCGGGTCTTTTTGGGTTGCGCCTGCTTTTAATGGTTTTGTACGATAGTTTTCGCATTCTGCCGCCGTTTGATTTTATGTTTGTGCCGTACTGGTTGTTGATGTTTGCCAATGTTACCATTGCGGTGTTGTTATTTTTTAATTATTCACCCAGATTGCCGTTTGTTTCTGATTGGACGGAAAGTGTGATCTACAAATGATTGAGCAAAAATTTCTGGACACAATCCGTGAATATAAGATGTTTAACCCGTCGGAAAAGGTTTTGGTGGGGGTGTCGGGCGGGGCCGATTCCATTGCCCTGCTCCAGCTTTTGGCTGATTTCAGGGTTGAGCTGGGCATCACGCTGCACGTAGTCCACATCAATCATATGCTGCGGGGCGATGATTCGGATGCGGACGAAAGATATGTGCAGCAGCTGGTCAAATCATTTTCACTGCCGATTACAGTGGAAAGATTTAATGCGCGCGATTATGCCGAAAAAAACAAGCAGGGGATAGAAGAGGCGGCCCGGGATTTCAGGTACAGTTTTTACGAAAAGATGGCGCGCGATACCGGCGCCCAAAAAGTGGCGCTGGGCCACAATGCCGATGACAATATCGAAACTTTTATCATGCGCTTGCTGCGCGGGTCCGGCACCGCCGGGTTAATCGGCATCCCCCCGATCAGGGGAAAAATTGTCCGGCCACTAATTTTGATTTGGCGCCGCGACGTTGACCGCTTTTGCGCCTTGAAAAAATTAGTCCCCCGGATTGACTATACCAACTACGAAACCATTTATTTGCGCAACCGCATCCGCCTTAAATTAATTCCTCAGTTGAAAGTTTTTAATAATAATATCAACGAGGTCTTGCTGAACACAATTTTGCTACTGACCCAGGATAACCTGTTCCTGTTGTTGCAGGCCGAAGAGGCCTTTAAGGCTGTTTGTAAAAAAAATACCCCGGAGGAAGTGGTGCTTAAAACCGGCAAGTTTTTGGAGCTGGCCGAACCAATCCGCGGCCACGTCCTGCGCCAGGCCATCCAGGCCGTGAAAGGTGACTTAAAAGAGATTGCGCATATTCATATCCAGGATATTTTAAAGCTGGCGGGGCAAACCGAAGCCAAGGAAGCGCACCTCCCCGGCGGCATCACAGTAGTATTGACCAAAGATAATATAACGTTACTGCAGGGTAAGCCGGTGCTGCCGCAGGGAATTACCGGCGAGTTTGATTTACATATTCCCGGGCAGGTGGTTCTGGAAGCCGCCGGCGTGCGCCTCATTGCCAAGCCGATTAATATTGTCAATAACATTGACATTGCTTCTGCCACGGATAAGAAAGTGTATTTGAATTTTGACCGGGTCGCCCGAATTTTAAAGGTGCGGGGGCGGCGCAGCGGTGACAAATTTAATCCGTTGGGCATTTCCGGCACCAAGAAACTGCAGGATTTTTTTGTGGACGAAAAAGTCCCCCAGGAAGAGCGCGATCAGGTTCCGATTGTGTTGTCCGAAGGCCGGATTGTTTGGGTGGCGGGGTTGCGCATCAGCGAAGAATTTAAGGTTACGCCGGCGACCCGCCGCGTCCTGGAGCTGCGCCTGGAAGAGCTAAAAGCATGAAAAAAAACCGTGCGGTTTCCCGCTGTTTTAACCCGCGCGTCATTACCCCGGCCGCGGATATTATTTCAGAAGAAATGACCAGGATTGGAGCGGATCCCGCCGGCATTAAGATCATGCGCAAGAAAGGGCAGTTTTTTGCGGTAAAAATTTTGGGCGTGGGGACGGTGGCCGCCAATATCTTAAAACAAGAAGTTTTGTCCCGGGGCGGGGAGGCGGCGGTTTCTTACGGGACGGTTAATTGGTCCGAGCGGGCCACGGATGTTTTGGTGACGGGGAATCGGCGGATGTTTGAGGAATTGTTTAAAAAACTGGCACTGCACCAATTTGGCCTGCCGTGCCTTTCCGGGCAGATTAAAATTGCCCTGGACAATTATTGCGGTTTTCCGGCCGCTATAAAAATTGGCTCCCGGCGGTTTGATTTTAAAAAACGCGCTTACATTATGGGGATTTTGAACGTTACGCCGGATTCTTTTTCGGACGGCGGGAAGTTTTTAGAAATTGGGGCGGCGGTGGCGCAGGCCTTGCAAATGCAATCCGCCGGGGCGGATCTGATTGATGTGGGGGGCGAATCCACCCGTCCGGGATCGGAGCCGGTCAGCGTTAAAGAGGAAATTTGCCGGGTGGTTCCGGTTATCCGTGCGCTAAAAAAAGTTTTGCGCATCCCGGTTTCGATTGATACGTATAAGGCGGCGGTGGCGGATGCCGCGTTGATCGCCGGCGCCGCCATGGTCAATGACATTTCTGGTTTGCGTTTTGACAAAAAAATGGCGCGGGTGGTGGCGCAGGCCAAGGTGCCCGTTTGCGTGATGCATATCCTGGGGCGGCCAAAGAATATGCAAAAAAATCCGGCTTACCGGGACCTGATTTCAGAGATTTATGGGGCACTGAAAGAAAGCGTTGCAATTGGCGAAAGTGCTGGTATACTTGGTGAAAAAATAATCGTCGATCCGGGGTTGGGGTTTGGCAAACAGGTGGCAGATAATTTCGAAATTTTACGTCGGCTGAAAGAGTTTAAGGGATTAGGCCAGCCGATTTTGGCGGGGCCATCGCGCAAGTCATTTATCGGCGCAGTGTTAAATTTGCCGCCGGCAGAGCGCGATGCCGGAACGGTGGCCGCCGTAGCGGCGGCGGTTTTTGGCGGAGCCAACATTATCCGGGTGCACGCGGTAGGGTTGATGCGCCAGGTAATTAAGGTTGCAGAGCGAATTGGCACAGCCTGAGTTAGCGGTTGCAGTTATTTGTTAAAGGGGTGGTCAATATGGCAAAGAAAAAAGCGGCTAAGAAAAAAGCAGCAAAGAAAAGAGCGGTAAAGAAAAAAGTTAAGCGGGTAGTCAGGAAGGCGGCAAAAAAATCCAAAGGGGCGCCAAAAAGGCCGGGCTCAAAACGGATATTTCTGGGGCTAGGGTCAAATGTGGGGGATCGCGAGGAATATATTGAACAAGCCATTTTCCTTTTGGGAAAAGTTAAGGGGTTAAAGGTTATCAAGCGTTCCACCAATTACGAGTGCCCGCCCGAGGGGGGAGTAAAACAGCAACCGCCGTTTATCAATGCCGCCATTGAAATTGCCACCCCCTTTTCCCCGGAAAAACTTTTGGGAGTTTGCCAGGATATTGAGGCCACGCTGGGCCGCGAAAAAGAAGTGGAATGGGGCCCGCGCACGATTGACCTAGATATCCTGTTATTCGGCGATTTGATCAAAAGCGATGACGACTTGCAACTCCCGCACCCCTTGATGCACGATCGCATGTTTGTGCTGAAACCGTTGAAAGAAATTGCCCCGAACGTGGTGCACCCGGTACTGGAAAAAACCATCACCCAGCTTTTTGAGGACCGTAAGGCGGAAGTCGGGGAAAAATACGATGACGAGCTCCCGGGCTTTGGCCAAATCAAGGAAGGGGCGGTAGACGATTACGAAAAATGGTAGGGAAAAGCTTAAAGTCCTTTGTAAAAACCTTTCTGGCACAAAACAACTTGGCGTAAAGCTTGGCCGACAAATTAATCAACCGATCATTATTGCTTTTTTTGGATCTTTAGGCGCGGGTAAGACCACTTTAATCCAATCCATTTGTAAAGGATTAGGCGTCAAGGAGTACGTCACCAGCCCTTCTTTTACCTTGATTAACGAATACCGCGGCCGTCTGCCGGTTTTCCACATTGACCTGTATCGGCTGGAAGGGAAGCGCGCCGTGGCAGAACTGGGGTTAGATGAGTATTTTGAAAAAGCGGGCGTGGCGTTGATTGAATGGGCCGAAAAATTGGGGAAAAATCTGCCGCCGGTTTGTGAAAAAATCGAAATTGAAATCAAAGGAGAGAAGGAGCGCAAAATTTGTTTATCCTCGGGATTAGCAGCACTACTAAAATCTTAAGTGTCGCACTGGTGGATTGCGCGGCAGATAAAAACCGGCTGGCCGGCGCAGAGTTTAAGCTGCTGGCCGAATTTAATTTGAGCGGCGAGAGGGCGCGCGCCGAAAACATTACGTATTTTATTGAAAAGATGCTGGCGCGCGCGGGGTTTGACATAAAAAAAATCGAGGCCATTGCCGTGGTGCAGGGGCCGGGGGCTTATGGAGGAATGCGGGGCGGGGTTACTTGCGCCAAAGCGTTGGCCCAAGTTTTGGGCGTGCCGGTTTTGGGCGTATCCACCCTGGAAGTTATGGCTGACAACTTTGTGGGCACGGGCAAAACCATTATGGTTATATTAGATTCCAAAGCCGGCGAATTTAACCTGGCGCTATTTTCTCCTTCTTTACAGCGGCTGACCGAAGATTTTGTGATCAGCGAAACCAAATTGGTTAATAAAATTAAGGCGATTGATGGGGAGATGCTGGTGGCGGGGGCGTTGGATAAAATTGATTGGCCGGAATCGATTCTAAAAAAAGAAAATTTGACCTTTGTGCCGTTTGCACAGAGCTTTCCGCGCGCCTCCGCTACGGCCGCGTTGGCCCTTGAACAATATGGGGCAGGGCTGGCCGGCACAAAAATCAAAAACGTCTCATTGGAAAACTGCTTAAAACTTTTGCCGCGCTATTCACACCAGCCCAACATTCGGGAATATAAAAAGTAGGCCCGCTTGCGCGCACCCGTGCTATAATTCTTCCCATGTTGCAAATTGAACACATGACGGTGGGTGATCTGGCGGATGTGATTGCGCTGGAAAAAGCCGTGTTTCCCAACCCCAAGCCGCCCGAGGTCTTTGAGCATGACATCAATGTTTATTATGTGGCCCGGTTTGACGGTAAACTAGCGGGTTATATTGGGATCGAGCATGTTTTAGACGAAGCGCATATCATAAATTTGGCGGTTAATCCTTTGTACCGCCGCCGGGGTATTGCTGCGGCGCTGGTACAACATGTTTTGAAAGACGCCAAAAGTTTTTTTCTGGAAGTGCGCAAATCCAACACTGCCGCCATAAAATTGTACGAAAAAATCGGGTTTCAGGTAATTGACGAGCGTAAAAATTACTACGCGGATAACCAGGAAGATGCGTTAGTGATGCTGTACGTAGCGGTTTTTTTTAGTTCAGCGGCAAAACCGGAAAAAGTTTTGCTGAGTTAAGGTCGTCTTCCGCTTCTGCAAAAGATTTCTTTTTTCTCTCAGTTATTTTTGAGCTATAATCCTATTTATGGAAAAACCGCTATTTTTAAATCTGGTTCGTCAAAAAATCCTGGTAATTGACGGTGCCATGGGCACGACCGTCATGCAGGCTGGCGTTTCGCTGGAACAGGGTTTCGAAGGCCTCAATTTTTTACATCCCGATTTAATTGTTTCGATCCATCGCGGCTACGTTGAAGCCGGTGCCAATTTAATTGAAACCAACACGTTTGGCGGCAACCGGATAAAATTGGCCGAGTACGGCGCGGGAGACAAAGTAAAAGCAGTGAATGCGCGCGCGGTAGAGTTGGCCCGCCAAGCCATTGCGGCGGCGCGTGCCGAGGTGAAGGCTGCTGCCGGCGCGGCCGCGAGTTTAGTTCAGCCCGATATTTTTGTGGCGGGATCCATCGGCCCGCTGGGGAAATTGCTCCAACCGATGGGAGAGATGACCTTTGACGAGGCCTATGCAGTTTTTGCCGAACAGGCCCGCGCCTTGAAAGATGGCGGCGCGGATATTTTGTGCATTGAAACCATTTCGGACTTGCAGGAAATGCGCGCGGCACTCCTGGCCGCCAAAGATAACACCAACTTACCGGTGATTTGCAGCTTAACCTACGATGAAAACGGAAAAACCGTGACCGGAACTACTCCGGAAGCCGCCGTTTATCTTTTGGAGCGGCTGGGAGCGGATGTGATTGCCGCCAACTGTTCCACCGGCCCCGCGCAGATGGAAAAACTTACCCAACAATTGGTGGGCTGCGCTTCGGTCCCGGTCATGATTATGCCCAACGCCGGCAGTCCCGAATTAATTGACGGATCCGCAGTATATAAAATGACGCCGGAAAAATTTGCCGGCTTTGCAGAAAAAATTCTGCGTCAGGGCGCGGCCATTATTGGCGGCTGCTGCGGCACCACCAAAGAGCATATTTGCGCGGTCCGTAATTTGGTAGACAAAAAATTTTCCGCAACGGTGCAGTTTGCGCCGGCCAAAGTTGAAGGAATAAAATTTTCCAGCCGGTCGCGCTTGGTAATAGTGAGAAAAGCGCCGGTGATCGTGGGCGAAAAAATAAACCCCACCGGGCGCAAACTTTTCCAGGAAGAACTGAAGGCCGGTATTTTTACCCGGGTTAGGAAAGATGCTACGGCGCAAACGGAAGCCGGGGCCCATCTTTTAGACATAAATATGGGAGTGCCGGATTCCAATGAACCAGCGCTGATGGAAAAAGCGGTTTTGGTGGCGCAAAATGCCGCATCTCTGCCGCTTTCAATTGATTCCCCCAATCCGGCCGCACTGGAGGCCGGATTGAAAAACTTTGTCGGTATCCCGCTGGTTAATTCGGTGAACGGGAAGGCCTCCAGTTTAAAAACCGTTCTGCCGCTGGTAAAAAAATACGGCGCCAAGGTTATTGCCCTACTGTTGGATGAAAACGGTGTTCCCGAAAACATAAAAGACAAGTCCGCGATTGCCGAAAAAATAGTTGCCGCGGCCGACCAAGCCGGCCTAGGTCGGGAAAACATTTTTGTGGATGGGTTAACGCTGACGGTAGGAGTTAGTTTGGCGCCGGCGCTGGAGACCCTGCAGTTGATTGCCTTGATAAAAGAAAAATTTGGCACGCGCACAATTTTAGGCGTCAGCAATGTTTCGCATGGGATGCCGGAGCGAGAAAAATTAAACGCCTATTATTTGATGCTGGCGCTGCTCGAGGGTCTAGATGCGGCAATTGTTGACCCAACGGCAAAAGAAACCCAAGCGGTTATTAAGGAATTCCAGCGGACTAAACCGTCCGATTATCCCAAGCTTAAAGTGCAATATATGAAGAAATTTACCGAATTGGCCGAGGCCTGGAAAAATATGTACAAAAAAGTAAAGCGCCCCGCTGATGAAGCGCTAACCAGCAAAACCCGCGTGACGCTTAAAGATGCAGCCGCAGCTGTGATCGCCGGCGATCGTGATGAAGTTAAGTTTTGCGTTGAAAAACTGATAGAAAACAATGAACCGCCGCAAAAAATAATTGAGAGTGGGTTAATCAAAGGGATGGAACAGGTTGGGGGATGGTTTTCCGCCGGGAAGTATTTTTTGCCGCAGGTTGTGGCCGCCGCCGAAGCTATGCAAGTTGGCTTTGATTTATGCAAAGCGCGCCTGCCGGCCGGCAGTTTAAAATCGGCGGGGACCATAATTTTGGCCACAGTGAAAGGCGATGTCCACGATATCGGTAAAAATATCGTAAAAATGATGTTGGAAAATCACGGGTTTAATGTAGTGGATTTGGGTAAAGATGTGGACAAAGAAACCATTGTGGCGGCGGCGCTGCAGCATAAAGCGGCGGCCGTGGCGCTGTCGGCATTGCTTACCACTACCATGTCCCAGATGGGGGAGGTGGCGGCAGAATTAAAAAGCCGCGGCTTGGATATTCCGGTGATTGTGGGTGGGGCAGTAGTTAACCAATCCTATGCCGACAAAATTGGAGCCACCTTTGGTAAAGATGCGCTGGCTTCGGTGCAGGTTGCCCGGGAAATTGTTGATAAATTAGCGGCAAACGCTGCTCCGCGCTACCTCAGATGATTTCAGTACTGCATAGTTTGTTACTAAAGCAACTTTATTCTTTTAAACTGGCTTGATACTGTTCTTTAACCAAATTCAAAACGCGCGAAATAAACTGATCTCCGGTTAATCCCGCACTTCCAGCCACCTTTATCGCTTCCGGCAACATGCGAGTAATAATTTCGAAGGCAAACGGGGGCGATATATATACATAGTCAGAATTTCCTGATGTTTGGCAATAAATGGCTTTCAACTCCTTATCTATTAACCCAAACAACTTTTCAAATAAACTATGAATTTCTTCGGCATTCAAGCCATTGGCTTGGCAAGCACTTAAAATTTCAGGAAGGTGTTGGCAAGAGCTGTCAATTGAATATGGCTCAACATATTTTGCCGCCTCCGCAAAATATTTATTGCCTAATATCTCAATTGTTTGGTCGGGGGTTAATCCAGCAGAGCGGCAAGCGGTTATCGCATCTGGAATTAACTGATAGATTTGGCCAGTAGAAACGGTTACCTGACAAAAACTCCCCCCGTCATACGGGACTCCTCGTATAAGGCCTTCCCTGGTATTCTTGGCGATGTCAGTTATCAATTTAATGCTTTGTTCCTCGCTGAAACCATTTTCTAACATAAAAGCAAATACCGTTTGTGCCTCATCATTACTTCTCCCAGCAATCGCGTAGATTTTTCGCAATAATTCAACCGCATGCTTTTTCTCAAAATTTGCAAGCTTAAAGGCATTGCAAACAATCGGGATCGACCGGTAGTTGGGGGTCAAGACCAAACCGGTTGCCGCCGCTTCCGCAGGTATACCAGGAGTAATCTCCATGATCAAAGTTATAAGCTCATCGCCGTTAATTTCGAAATCATGCAAAGCAATCAAGGCCGCCCCAAGCCCAGGGAAAAATTCATCCGTAAATAAGAAGCCCGGTTTCCCTATTAAATCTGCCACTAACTTTGCGGTTTGGGCGCTACTTAATCCGACGGCATGACAGGTTTCAAAAAAATGAGACAAAGTAGCAAAAAGGTGTCTGTTTTCTGGCGAGCCCAGTTGCGCGATATTTTCCATGATTTCATTTAAATCATCGAGCGTGATATTGCTGCTTGTGGCGGAAGTTAAAATGCTCGGAAGAAATTCATAGCCGTATCGAGTAGCTTTACCCAATAGTTGTGTCGTTTGAGCGCTGGTCAAGTGCGCTTCCTGACAAGCTTGCAAAGCTGCAGTTAAATATTGATATGCTTCTCCACCTGGCCGGCCGTAGATTTGATTAAATATGCTTTTAATTTGATTAATATTCAGCCCGATTTTAATCGCTTCCGACAAAGCGGATAAGGCATCATTAATCCATCCTTGTCCATGTCGAATAGTATCCTCAAGAAACTCAAATAGCAAAGGACCGCTGACCCCTTCCTTTACAAAAGCATCTATAATCGAAGCCAGGGAGGCATAACCGTCACTGCTGGCGTCGCCTCGCTTTCCGGCCGCTTGTGTAATGGCAGTTAATAATTTTGCGGTTTGTTCATTCGAAAAATTAGCTTTTTTACAAGAATTTATGGTTGCGGGAAGAATTTTTAATGTAGCAACAAAGTTTCTCTCTCCAAATGTTTGATCCAATAGAGTTGATAATAAATCAACTATCTGCTGGTTGCTCAGCCCGTTTTTTGGTGAGTTTTCCAAGAAAGCAATCAAGGCATCGCAAGCATCACTGCCTGCGAGTGCAATTCTTGCCAACAGCGTTACAATTTGCGCATTAGTGAAGCCATGTTTTTTACAGGCAACAATTGCCAGATAAAGCTTGGTTTCATTAAAAGTGACATAAGAGCCAGCTTTGGTTTTGATCTGGCAAAGCAAATCCTGGTTGGCGCTCAAATCAATATTGATAAGGTCTCGGCTGTATACGCCGGCGTCCACAAAATAGCTTATGAAAGCATCACATTCGGCCGGGTTATCTTGGCAATACGCTATTGCCGCAGTTTGTACCCCCTCTGGATTTACCAGCATTTGCCGGTTTGGGCTGTTGCAGGAGGCAAGGCTGGCGGCAGCCGTACTTAAGTATGGCTGGTATGCTGGTGGTACGCCGGAAATTAAAGTTGGTTCTTTCCCCATTTGGATCCGTCCCCTTGCTTAAAATTATTTCCTTCTCACCATTCTCTTCGGTCAAAACACAGTAAAATTTCAGATTATTTACATTTATTTTATTAAAAACCGAAAATTATGGATACTCCCGGTTATCGCCGGCTTCCCCCCCAACTTGCTAACGCCCTTTCTTTATATTATGATTTCTTTGCGAGGAGAAATTATTGCATGGCAATTGTCTTTGGCGCCATTGCGCCGCATCCCCCAATTTTGGTCCCCGACATCGGCGGGAAAAATATCAGCCAAATTAAAAGCACCAAAACGGCCATGGAAAAACTGGCAGAGGACTTAACGGCCCAAGCGGTTGATACCATTATTGTTTTCACGCCCCACGGCCTGGTTTCGCAGGTGTCTTTCCCGATTTACGCGGCACACGTGTTTGAGGGGAGTTTTGTTGAGTTTGGCCGCCCCAAAACCAGATATTCTTATAAGGGCGATTCCGCCCTGGCCATGCAAATCATAAAAGAATGCCGGTTTGCCAATGTTTTGGCTTCCCAGGTTTCCGAAAATTTGCTGGACCACGGCTTGATGGTGCCTTTGCATTATTTGAACGCGGCCTTAAAAAAACCGATCCTGCCGATTGCCATAGCTTTTCGCCCGCTGAAAGAGCTTTTTGCGTTTGGACAGCTTTTGGCAAAAGTATGTGAAGCCAGCGGCAAAAAAATTGCGGTCATTGCCAGCGCGGACATGTCGCATCGCTTAACCCAGGCTGCTCCGGCTGGATTCCATCCGCGCGGAAAAGAATTTGATGCGGCGCTGGTAGCGCTGGTTAAAAAGAATGACGTGGCTGGTATTTTAGATTTTGATCCAGAGCTGGCGGATGCGGCAGGACAGGATGCTTTATGGTCAATTGCCATGCTGTTAGGAGCCCTGGATGGCAAAGATTTCCGCCCGCAGGTTTTATCATATGAAGGGCCGTTTGGGGTAGGATATATGGTTGCGGAGTATGAAAAATGACAAAAAGTCCCCAAGTTAAATTAGCTTATTCAGCCATTGAAACTTATCTCAAAACGGGAAAAATTATTTCCCCTCCCGTTCCCCTTCCTGCCGCCCTGGCCGGCCGCGCAGGAGTGTTTGTTTCACTTAAAAAACAGGGGGAACTGCGCGGATGCATTGGTACTTTTGCCCCCACCACCAAAAATATTGCGGAAGAAATTATCCGCAATGCGCTGGAGTCCGCTTTCCAAGATCCGCGTTTTTCACCGCTGCATCAGGAAGCATTGGGAGCGATTGAAATTTCGGTGGATGTTTTGACCGAACCGGAACCGGTAAAAAATAAAAGCGAATTGGATGCCAAACGCTTTGGCGTAATTGTAAAGGCCGGATCGCGGCGCGGCCTGTTGTTGCCGGATTTGCCCGGAGTGGAGACGCCGGATCATCAAATTGAAATTTGCCGCCTCAAAGGCGGCATTGCCGCGGATTGCCCGGTGGAGCTTTTCAGGTTTGAGGTGAAGCGGTATCATTGAGTTGTGGCGGACTGGTGGTAAAATAGGCATGCTTTTTGAGGTATGCTATAATTTAACCGGAGAAAATTAATATGAAAAAAATCAAAATCGGCATTATCGGCGCTACGGGATACAGCGGGGAAGCCCTGTTAAGTATTTTACTCCGGCACCCCAATGCAGCAGTGGAAATAATTACCTCTAAGACCTACGCAGGACAAAAAATCAGCCAGGTTTATCCGCATTTGACAGGGATTACCGATCTGGTTTGCACCGAGCCGGACATGCACAAGCTTTCTAAAATGGATGTGGTGTTTTTGGCCCTGCCGCACGGCTTGTCGGTTGAGCCGGTCAAGGCGTTGGTTAAAGCGGGGGTCGTGGCAATTGATATTGGCGCGGACTTCCGGTTCCGGGATGCGGCCGATTATAAAACCTGGTACGGCGCAAAACACCTAGCGCCCGAGCTTTGTAAAAGTGCGGTCTACGGCCTGCCCGAAATCCATGCGGCCCAAATTAAAACGGCCAAAGTAATTGCCAATCCCGGATGTTATGCTACGGCTTCTATTTTAGCTCTCTACCCGCTGCTGAAGAAAAAATTGGTCAAAAAAGATTCCATTGTGATTGATGCAAAATCCGGGGTGTCGGGGGCGGGGCGGGGTTTGACGCTGGGGACGCATTATACCGAATGCAACGAGGCGATTGCGGCTTATAAGGTTGCCGAACACCGCCATACGGGGGAAATTGAACAGGAAATCGAATCCAAGGTTACTTTTGTGCCGCATTTGACGCCAATGGACCGGGGTATTTTAGCGGTGTGTTATGCGGATGCCGCGGCTGCGTTAAAAAAGCCGGGTTTCCTATCGTCCCTGGAATTGGCTTACAAAGAAGTTTATCGGGGCGCAAAATTTATCCGGTTATTCAAAGATACTTTGCCTTCCACCAAATATGTGCGCGGCACGAACTTCTGTGATATTGCGGTAAAATATGACCGCCGGACCGGGAAAGTTATTGTCATTTCGGCAATCGATAATTTAATTAAAGGGGCAGCAGGCCAGGCCGTGCAAAATATGAATCTCCGGTTTAACCTGCCGGAAAGTACTGGGCTGGATTTAGTCAATGTTTACCCATGATTGGAGCCGATTAGTCAGATGAAGAAAGTTAGAGGCGGGATTTGCGCGCCGCGGGGGTTTTTGGCGGGGGGGTTGTATTCGGGAGTCAAAAGGTCCGGCCGCAAGGATTTAACGTTAATTTTTTCGGAAGTTCCCGCCACCGTGGCCGCAGTTTTTACCACCAACCAGTTTAGAGCGGCGCCAATTTTAGTCAGCCAGGAGCATGCGCGGGGCGGGGTAGCGCAGGCCATTATTGCCAACTCCGGCAATGCCAATTGTGCCACCGGTCCGCAAGGGTTGAAAGATGCCCGCCGTATGACAGAGGTCACGGGTCGGGCGCTTCAAATTTCCCCAAAGATGGTCCTGGTAACTTCAACCGGGTCAATCGGTAAACCACTGAAAATGGATAAAATTGTGCCCGGGATAACAAACCTGGCGCAGGAAATATCGCGTCAAGGGGGTGGGGACGCGGCGGATGCAATTTTAACTACGGACACTTTCCGCAAAGAAATCGCTTATTTAGTGGATGGATATAAAATTGCCGGCATCGCCAAGGGGAGCGGTATGCTCCATCCCGACATGGCCACCATGCACGCCTTTATCACAACCGATGCAAAAGTTCCCCAAGCGCTACTGCAAAAAATGCTGAAAGCAGCGGTAGACGATTCATTTAATATGGTCACGGTTGACCGCGAAACCTCCACCAACGATTGCGTGTTTGTTTTAGCCAACGGATTATCCGGCGTTGAAATTAAACCCGGTACCCCGGCGGCAAAAACTTTTGAAAATGCCCTGCGCGCGGTCTGCAAGTTTTTGGCGATGGAAATTGCCCGTGACGGTGAAGGAGCCACCAAGCTTTTGGAAATCAGGGTTACCGGAGCAAGAGACACGAATTCCGCCCGTACGATTGCGCGCACCATTTGCGGCTCTGACCTGGTGAAAGCAGCGTTTTTTGGCGGCGACCCCAATTTTGGCCGGATTGCGTCTGCTGCCGGAAAATGCGGAGTGAATTTTGACCCCAATAAAGTGGAGCTTAAGATCCAGGGAGTGCCTTTGATGAAAAACGGTTGCGGGTTGCCGCAAAATATGGACAAAGCCGCGCCCAAATTAAAGGCCAAAAAAATTGTGGTTGAAATGGATTTTGGTGAAGGTAAGGGTGAGGCGGTGGCGTGGGGGTGCGATTTGTCGTACGATTACGTTAAGATCAACGCAAAATATCATACTTAGGTGAAAAAATGCTCCAACAATACGCACATTTAATCAGGCGCGCAGGGATAGTGATGGAAGCCCTGCCGTACTTAAAAAAATTCAACGACAAGATTATTGTGGTTAAATATGGCGGGGCGGCGATGCATAATTCCACTCTGAAAGAGCAGGTTATCCAGGATATTGTCTTGTTGAAATACGCGGGGATGCATCCGGTGGTGGTGCACGGAGGCGGACCCGAAATTAATGCGGCACTAAAGCGCAAAAAAATTGAGTCAAAATTTGTGCGCGGACACCGTGTTACCGATAAAGCCACCATGGAAGTGGTGGAAAAGGTTTTGGGCGGCAAGGTTAATGCCGAAATTTGCCGGATGCTGCGCCGCGAAGGCGGCAAGCCCAAATCGTACTACGGCAAAAAAGGCAAAGTAATTAAGGCCAAAAAACTTTGGCTCAAGGACGAGAGAGGCAAATACCATGATTTAGGTTTTACCGGCAAGGTGTCCGGCATAAAATACCGCTACCTTTACAAGATGATAAAAAAGGGATATATCCCGGTCCTGTCGTCAATTGGGGTGGGGCGAAAAGGCCAGGTTTATAATATCAATGCCGATTTTGCCGCCGCCAAAATTGCCGGTTACTTAAAAGCCGAAAAACTGATTTTAATGACTGACGTGCCAGGTATTTTGGATAAGGACGGCAAGCTGGTATCAAAAGTTGATGCGCATAAAATCCGGAATTTAATTGCTCACCAAACCATCTCCGGCGGGATGATTCCGAAAGCGCAGTGCGGCTTGATCGCCCTGAAGCACGGCGCCCACAATGTCCACATCATCAATGGTAAAGTTCCGCACGCCCTCCTCCTGGAAATTTTTACTGACCACGGCATTGGGACGATGTTTGTAAAGTAAAGAGCGATTTCCCCGCAAGTTTTGACCCCCTCAACCCGATAAAGTGTTAGGGGGCGAAGTATGTCCGGAATAGACCCAATTAGCGCAAGTAGGCCTTTTGCGTTAACTAATATTGCGACTTCACTGCCATCGATGCCGCTGGTGCAAACGGAGCCGCCGCCGCAGGTAGTGCCGTCAGCCGTTTTCCAGCGCAAAAAAATCAAGCGCGAATACGGGATTGATGTTTTGGATTCCGACGTCAAGTTTTCGGTAGATGATGTGGACGTGATTGGGCAAACCCTGGAAGAAATCAAAAAAAAGAAAAAACAGCATCTGATTGGCGTCAAAAAAATCATCAAGAATCAAAAACACCGCTTGACCATTAAAAAGGCGCTGATGGTTTCGGCGGGCGGGGCTTACGACGCTGACAACAAGACCGTCTATATTTTTGACAATGTGCCGCCGGAAGGTATCCCCGAGGTTTTGACCCACGAAATCGGCCACGCGGTTTCGCATTTTAATCTGGAGTTTGAAAAATTCATGCAGTTTGTAAAAGAATCGGGCTACAACATGCAGGAATTTCGCCGCTACTTTGTGCCCGGCAACCAGTTTTACCAGTTTGGCACCAAAAAGGTAAAAATCGCGCCCGACCAGTGGGGCGCCCTGCTGGATCGCTTTTCCATGAAAACCCTGGCCAAAAGCCAGGACATTTTTGGCGAAATTATCCTTGAGCTTTCGCGCCGCCCCAAGGCCCCCTGGGACGAAAACCCCCTCGAGTCGTTTGCCTGGGCTTACGAATGGTACTTGAACCAAAATGATAAGTTTCGCCACATGGCCGAAGTAGCCGCCGAGCGCGGCGATCCCTCGTATTTAGGCCGCTTTGAGTTTATGGACGACGAGATATTTGCGGAAGATGAAGCGGCTTAGCGCTTGCCACCTAATTAAGGTTGCGAGGTATCACTTGTTTTAGAGATAACGGGCGTGCTAAAATCCAAAACGGAAAGCGTTTAAAACAAAAACAGGAGGAATTGTTATGCATGATAACCGTATTGAGATAAACCCAAGGATATTGATGGGGAAGCCGGTGATCAGGGGCACCAGGATACCGGTTTATTTGATTCTAGATTTGTTATCGGAAGGACGGACAATGGAAGATATCCTGATTGCTTATCCCGACTTAAAGCGTGAAGATTTGCTAGCTGCTTTGCAATTTGGCGGATCGTTGGCAAAGTATGATGAAGAAGCCATGATTGCGTGAGAAATACATGAGTAGGTTTTTTGCCAACGAAAATATCTCCCCACATACAGTTGAGTTTATCAAAAGCCTTGGCTTTGATATTAAAAGCGTTCGAGAGGTTGGCTTAAAAGGGGCCACGGATGAGGAGATTATAGAGTTTGCCATCAAGGAAGGCCGCATCATCATTACTTTTGATATGGATTATGCCGTTGCTTATTATCGGGTGTTTGCGGCCAAGGTCGGGATAATTGTAATTAGATTACGGTCACAATGGCACGAAAATGTGAATCGTGAAATTGATCGGTTTTTGCGCGCACGGTTGTTTGAAAAAGAGGAATTAAAGACCGCATTGTTTATTCTACGTGAAGGACGCTACAAGGTTTACAAAACGTAACTGCTTGCGTGCTTGTTCACTAAATTACATTTGCAGCAAATATGCCCCCCCCCACGCATGAAAAGCCTTTTGCCCAATACTTACACAGAGTAGTGAAGCGAGGCCAATATACCCCTGGAGCGAGGGACCGACTGTTTGAGTGATCTTTCCCCGAAAAAACGGACACTCAAT
>Ga0265292_1000751_pt1 | contig 37722 bp, 37 predicted proteins | sample Munlanlewell296A_FD_189080 | JGI IMG/M metagenome (GOLD analysis project Ga0265292, IMG submission 189080) | Leachate microbial communities from a municipal landfill in Southern Ontario, Canada - Leachate well 296A | ecosystem: Engineered > Solid waste > Landfill > Unclassified | place: Canada... | reverse complement strand
CAGCAACTTTGTTGCCAAGCTATTACTTTCGAGCTCCTCAATCGATTCGTCATGTAATGCCTCTATGGCATACTGCATTTCTTTCCACGAATAGCAAATTTTCCATTGTTCTTGAGGTATAGCCAGCGGTATCGGTACAAATGTAAGGCCATAGCGACTACCCAGAACAACCACGGGCACCCCCATCATCAAAGCCTCAAAGCACGCACTTGAAGCGGTGCTAATTAATACATCTGCACGCCCAAGAAGTTTGTCCAAGCTTTCATCTGCCCACTTAATAACACTTGAGTTTGAGAAATCGCCAAAATCGTAATTTCTCATCGATTCGCCGGCAGGATGGGGCTTTATGAAAAATTGAATTTTCCTTCCCGCCAGTTGAATTTCTTTAAAGCCTGCCAAAAGCGGAACGATGGTAGCCAAAACTTCCAGCGCTTCTGCTCGAATAACCGGAAGAGCCACAAGGATTGAAAATACTTCAGAAGCATTCCCATTCTGCACCTTCTGAGGCTGTGCCGAATAGCGCAAAGCTGGGGCGATCTCCACGATTGCGTCAGGACAAAATTCACTCATCGTATTTACGAATCCGCTTCCCATTACTGCAAATCTTGTTGGCAAAATCCGGGCTCTCATTTCCTCCGCACTGGGATACATGCAAAGATAATGTTGGGAAGCGGCATAACCAACATAGCCAACCACTTCGGTGTTCGGATAGTAGCGTCGAAATCCTGCATTTGCACCGCGATCAATATCCTGATTCTCAAACCAATCAAGCGCCCGCCCAACCTGAACATTGGCATGACTCATTCGCGCGATAGCTCGAAATTTTAGCAATCCCTCAATAGCACTCGGCCACATCCAGCCTCGGCGAAGCTCTTCACAGAGCATTAAGTTCAACGGCAATCTTCCAAACATCAATCTTGGTTGGATCTTAATCCGTCTCACTCTGACGCCATGTCCAAAGGCGTAAAAATAGTCGCTCAGCTTAAGATAGTCTTCTTTCAAGAGAAAGCTACCCCTCAAGCTACGTAGCTTAAGAAAAATTTTGGGGTAATTTCGGATTTTGTAGAATGTTGGGAAATACCGTAATCGCAGGCGCTCCTCCGGCTCCAAATGCTCGTTGATACTCGGAAAATTGCGGTCATAAAAAACACCATTTTTGATACTACTAGAATATACAAAGGTATCAATCACGATTAAAGGCGAATCAGCTACTGACTGTTGCGGCATTATCAATTTCGCACAAGCTAATTGAGATGCCGAGTGGTAAATGCTCACTAATAAGCTTTTGAGAGGACGCAAAAAGTTCTCGTGCCAATACTGCAATCTAGCCACTCTAACTTTTAGCTTTACACAATGCTCGCTCGCCAGCTTCTCCGCCAGCTTCAACATAGCCGGTGAATCTACCCATACCTCTGCGGGTGCTTGCTGAAGTTCCAGCAACTTCTCAAGCAACATAAGGCGACAACAATTTAAAAATAGATTGCTTGCAAAGGGATTCCTGCTAGCCAATGGTGTTACCCACCAATCCATATTGTTCAATTGCTCGGAAGAAATTTGATCGATTAATTTAACAAGTTGTGGACGCAATTCGACCGCCAGCTCATTGAGCATTCTGGCATTACCAGAACTAAGCGGCCTACGCCCCGATATATCTAGTGACATTTGTGGGGGTAACTTCATTATTCGACTACGAAAGCAGAACATCTGTTTGCGCAATTTGCATACTTGCCGGGACTAGATTTATTACTTATTAATTTTTTCATACATTTCAATAAATCTTGCAAACACAAACCTGTTTCCTTGCTCCGTCCAATGTACGGCGTCATAAGTCAATTCTCGCCCAAATACTCCAAGCTCTACCGTCGGACACCCAAGCTCATCAATCAATTGATTCGTTTTATTTAACTGTGAGAAAAAACTCGGCGGCCTGATTCGCTCTATCTTTATAGATGGTTCGACAATCGGCGACTTGATCAAAACGACTTTCATTGAATCCAAGAGGCCTTTTAACTTGCTCAAATAAGTCTCTGAGTAATTAATGGTACACAACGATTCATATGCGCCATTTGACAGAGTCCATTTCTCCAACTCCTGTACTTCCGCGCCACCTGCAATATCAATTTGCTCTTTCATAGATTGGCATAGGGCCTGTTTTTTGGGTGTACAGTCGACAAGCCCCATATTCGTAATGAGCACTTCCGGGCGTATTTTATTGAGCTGAAAAAAATTATAAACAGTAGCCCAGATAGTTAATTCCAATGGCCTGCCAATTGCCAAATACGGTATTGCGGAAAAATGCTGCGTCAGCATCTTCAATAAAGAACTTTCCCAGTCCCCTGCAGAAATGCCTCTTGAGTCAAAGAAAAAAACGATTTTCACCGACTCCAAGGGGCTATTTGCGCTAATAAAGAAATCGTCTCCTGAGTTCAGTGCATCTCCAAAGAAGCTCACTGGGCCGAAGCCAGTTTCAGCAATTATCACGTGCATATTTTTCCTACGGATTGTTTTCGGAATTGGGGGGGGCCAAATTCAAGTCATGAAACTTTGATTGAGTCCAAGTATTGAAAGGGCTGTTTGCGTCTATATGCCCATCAATTGTTCAAAATCCTGATACACCGGATGGCCAGCCGCCCTACATGCCGCCTCACCTCCACGCCATTCTGATCTGCCGGAAATATAGATAAAATCTAATCCATATTGATTCGCGGCCTTGCAATCTGACTCTGCATCACCAAAATAGACGGCTGGCATACTCAACCCCGCCTTTGCCAAATCCCCAAGGTGCTCCATCTTGTTTCTTGGGCTGCCATAAATCCCGGCGAAGTACTGAGCTAGCCCGCGATCGGTGAGCGCCGCACGAACCTCCTCCTGATCGCCGCCGGATACTACATAACAATCGACACCCAGCGACCTCATGTTGAGCAACGTCTCTGTTATGCCGGGAATCAAAGCGCACTCCAGCAGCCCCCTTTCGCAAATTTCAGCATATCGTTGCAAAGCCCCTTTGGTCTCACTCGCATAGTCAGCTGTACCTTTCATCACTCGAAAGAAATGGTCGAATTTCACATAGCGTGAAATGCCGCCGTGCGATTGGTGATATTCAATAAACTCATCGACTAGGATCGGCAATTCGCCTGCCAGAGCTGCGCGAAATGCGCTCGATTTTAAACCGTTGGAATCGAGTATGACTCCATCGCAATCGAATACAGCACTGCGGTAAGACTCAAACGACAGCATTTATTGCCGCCTCCACGCGGACCACATCTTCAGGAATATCTACTGCCAAAGAGGCTCCCGATACCGGTATCATTTTTACTTCGAAGCCAAGCTCAAGAAAACGCAGTATTTCTATATCCTCAATTTCTTCCAACACAGTTTTTCTGCCTTGAGCATAGAACGCCGCCAACGCCTGCTTGGTAAATCCGTAGATACACACTTGCTTATTGGCCGATACAAAACCATGTGATTTTGTGCTGGGAATAGCCGCGCGGCTCATATACAGCAACCTGCCGTCCGGGCGAGCCACTACTTTTGGCACAAATGGGCTATAGAAATCTCCCTCAACTGTGATTGGGCACATGGCGTTGACTATCGCCCCGGGCGAAGAGCGCGCCATGTCCATAACCGCATGAATGTCTGAGGGCAAGATCATCGGCTCATCACCCTGAACATTGATATATACATCCGCCTCTACCTGTAGTGATGCTTCATACACCCTGTCGGTACCCGTCAAACACGAGCCATTTGTCATCAGCACGTTCATCCCCTGTTGAGTGCAGTGAGTGGCGATCCGTTCGTCATCGGTTGCGACATATACGTCCATCTCGGACATCGCTTGCACACAGCGCTCCCAAACCCTTCGCACCAACGATTTCCCGCAAATTTGCACTAGCGGCTTTCCCGGGAACCTACTTGAGCGATAACGCGCCGGAATTATGATGACAAATTTCATAGCATCTCAAAGCCCAGGCTCATAAATCGAACGTTGAATGATTGGATAGGTTGTCGGAGTGATCGCCATTATAGGAATGGCCTTGTCCACTCGCTGATATTGCTCCAGCACTTCGATCATCTCTTCCTGCCTCGGGTCACCTGCGGCATAACCGTCAAAGCCGGTCATCAATATCCGCTCCGCTCCGGCTGCGGTAGCCAGCGCAATGGCGTAAGCTGCGGCCAATGTTCCGGGCAATACGCACCCGGTATCGCCGACCTCGACGCACTTGTCGGACAAACGCAATCCGTAATCCAGCACTTCCACATCCTGCAACAAGGCGCGCACACCTTTAGGCACTTGGATCAAAGGAAGGATGACCGGCCTGCCCAGCTCTCGATAATGATGGACCTCGATCAGGATGCGTGACTCGTGGCAGGCCACATAGGCGCTCACCAACTCGGGCGGCACTGCACGGTTGATGTTCAAACACAACACCATCGGCTGCTTGCGCCGGATATATTGTTCGATGGCCCCCATGTGCTGCGCGGACGAGACACCCGAACCAATGATCAGCACGCTCTTGCCTCGCGCCCACCCGTTTGCCTTCCAGGAGCCCTCACCGCCCAGATCGGCACCGCGAACTGCCGCGCCCAAGGCGCCCGGACTATATGAACGCGCTTCAGTACCGCTCAGATATTTGAGTGCAGAAAGTATCTCATCCGGCGTGTACCGGTCAGAGGTCAGCAATTCCTGAACATAGGTCGGATGTATGCCCTCGACGGCGGACAGGTGGTAAAAGAGATTCGCTCCCCAGCCATACCGCTTGTGGAGCGCGGCAAAATCTTCCAGCACCAGCGGATACAACGACTGTGCGTTGTAGGTACCCAACTTCTTGTTCTCAAGCTCTATCAGCAAGCTTTCCGTGCGGACGTTGCCGGCACCTCGCCCCATGCCAAGTATTGTTGAATCCAGCCAGGTAACGCCGGCATCGGCTGCGGCCAGGCAATTCACGAAGGCCTGCCCCTTGTTGTCATGCGCGTGAAAACCCAACTCTCCCGTCCATTCCGAATCGAGTACCTTTACGATTTTCCTAGTGGATGTCGGATCCAGATTACCCAGAGAGTCGGCGAAATACAGTATGTCCACCGCATTCCACAAGGCGATTTCTTTCGCTGCTGCGACGATCTCTTGTTCGCTCAGCGCATCGATCTGCATCAGATTGACCGCGAGGGTGTAACCCAACTCCTTGAAGCGCAATACAATCGGTTTTACCGACGCGATATCGTGGGCACGCAAAGCCACCCGCACCATGCTGACCGGCGATGATGCCGCAGGAATAAAATAGGCATCCACGGCACCGGCTCCGCCGCGCGGATCCGACACGAACTCGGAAGCATTGATCATCACCGCCAACTTCAAGCTGGGCGGAACATTCAGAGCGGTGAGATAGTCGTCCGTACTGTAGGCGAACGCCCCCATAAAGGTGTGTGCCGGCTTCGACCGAAAACCGATCTCGACCATATCGACACCCGAAGATGCCATGGCATCCAGATATTTCTGAACCGTGCTAGGCTCGAAGTCCCAGTTGTTGTAATAGCCCCCGTCACGGAGGGTGCAATCAAGGAGCTTGATGGACATAGAAACCTTTGACTCTCCGCAAGAGGAACGTATTTATCTTGTCTATTCTAGAGGATAGGCGGCATACCGGTCGAGCGGTTTTGTCCGCAGGAGTCAGCAATGCCGCTGCATATCGGGCTACCGGTGTCACTTGCCGGACCCGAGCTGCGACGACAACCATGCACTAAGCTCCGCCACGCCTGACAGAATAGGGATGCCATGCGCCGCGCGGTCATCGCGCTGCAACAGACCGGTCGGATCGTAATAGATGGAGGGCTTGCCCATGGCTTTGGCAATCAGCGCAGTCGACGTGTATGGCATCGAAACGACGGCACAGCTCGATTCGATGACCCGCAATGCGGATATCTCCGGATCCACCAGCACAACATGTTCCTGCTCCGATAGTCTTTCCGCAAAATTCCGGTATTGCGGATGCGCCATGGTGCCTATCTTGCGCTTGCGCTTCCACAACATGACCGCATTAAGCCGGTGAGAAGCCTCGGCAATATGCGCCAGAAATTCCTTGCTGGTTCCGGGAGTATAAAAATCGTAATCGAGTCCCAGAATGCAATAACGTGACTGCCTGAAAGGTGTGACATCAAAAATCGCCACGCCGGGTTTGTCGAGTCGCGGCATCTCGGCGGCACTGCTCTGGAACCAGATCGTCCCCACCACGCTGATTTCTGTTTGCACGCCAACAGCGCGGCGCACAAAATCGGCCTGATATTCATCCCACACCAGATAGCGCGGCCAAGTCATGGCTTTCCAGCCGTATGGTAAAGGTGGGTAAGCCTCCGGCCGCTTGAAACTCTCGCAATTGGTCGAGTAGAAATAAAAGAGTATCTCCGATCCGCGCTGTTCGGCGTCATAGGTCCAAAGAGGCCGGTACATCCAACCCGAGTTATGGAACAGATATTGCCTTGCAAGTGACGTAGACGGCAGCACACGAACCTGCGCCGCAAGTGCGGCCTGATTCAACAGCAACGCATGCCACCAGCGACCGCGCAAACAATCGAATGCCGCGATAATGCAGGCGTGCAGCCCCCAGAATGCGTAGCTGCCCACCGCGCGCGCACCTTCCAGATCGGGCAGGACATGCCTGGCTTGCAGCACCTCAATTCCCTCCACATGGATAGTTGGCGCATTGTGAACCGTATGGCGCACCGCCTCGATATCTGCCGCCCTGCCGGACCATTGGAGATACCAAGAGATGACATCGTGACTTTGACTGCCATCAATCTGCTGGGGAAGATTGCCCAGCCCTAGATCGACAAAAGCGGCATATCGTTTCTGCTCGCATTTCGCGCGCTTCCGCAAAAGAAGCCCAGTCAGAAGTATCTTGCCAATCTGCAACACACCATAAGATAAAACTGCAACCACGTAGAACTGCCACAATATGCCGGACCTGATGTGCGCAACCTTAAAGCCGTGTTGCGTCAGGATATCCCTCCACTCTTTGGGCAAATAAAAGACGACGCGACCATCTTTTTTCCCCAGCGCAGACAGCAGCGCCTGATTCAGGTCGAGTCCCCCGCATCGCACAAGCAGATATTGCCTGACGACCTTTTCACCGTATTCAAGCCTCTGCCCCATTACCGATGAAGAAAAATCTCGCTCTGCAAGCTCCAAACGATGCTCCGTCAGCGCTTGCTTGACCATCGCGATACGATCAACATTCTCGGAACGCTTCAACACCAGATGACCGCGCATGACGCGGCGTAGACGGGCGCGCTGCCATTTCTTCAGCACCCCGATGAATGGGAAAAACAATTTACTTATCAATGTGAACTCGATTTCCGATGCTGTCCGTGCTTGTGCCGCATCTCCGAGGTCACGTGCCAGAGTTGCGGGCTGCGTAAATCTTTACCCTTGCCGGTTTACCTTCAAGCAGATACTTGTCTGGAACATCGTATATCCACTCATACCCAGCTGCCAGAAACGTCTTTTGCGAGGCGATATTTTCGGAATAAGCACCCGCTTCTATCCAGCGCAACCCCATTGTTCCGAACGCCCATCGTGTCACAGCCTCGGCAGCTTTTGATCCAAGCTTATTTCCCCACGCAGACCTGTCAAACAGACAGATGCCGATGTGTGCCGTCTTGTGGTAATGCTCGATGCCATGCAAACGCACGGTGCCGCAATGAAGCTTCGCATCGGCCTGCCAGATACCGAACAACACCGCATCGGCAGCCTGCTGATTGTGCCGCACAAACTCCGTGACACTTAGGTCGGTCTGCACAGATCGCTTGACTCCATCAAGATAGCGGTTCACTTCGGGATCATTCAAGCCAGTGACATAACCCGGATGCACATCTTCCGTTTTCAGAGGCCGCAAGAAACCGCCCGCAAACTCTAGAACGATCTCCGGACTCAACCCAGCATCCTCCATCCCAATGCCGTCCCGCGCGGCACATCCTGATTAACGACTTTACCCAGCACTTCCTCCAGGTATTTGGTTGGCAATCCCAGGCCGGGGCGGATCGCTCGAACGTTCTCCTTCGTGAGCACATCGCCTGCTTTGATGTCCTGCACCACATACAGCGACCGGCGATATTGGAGAGACTTTTTCTCAGCCAGTGTCGGTCCATAACTTATTTTCCCCAACGCTTGCCAGGCACGGTCCGATTCCACTACCAATTGAGCCATCTCGGCCGGCTCCATGGAAAAGGCCGAATCCACGCCGCCATCCGCGCGACTGAGGGTGAAGTGTTTTTCGACGACGCTGGCACCGAGTGCAACACTGGCCACAGACACACCGACACCCATCGTGTGATCCGACAAGCCCACTTCGCAGCCAAAAAGTTCGCGCAAGTGCGGGATAGTCAGAAGGTTGGTGTTCTCCGGCGTGGACGGGTAAGTGCTGGTGCATTTAAGCAGGATCAGGTCCTTGCATCCCGCCCCGCGGGCAGCTCTGACAGTCTCATCCAGCTCTGCAACCGTCGCCATGCCGGTGGAAATAATCAGCGGCTTGCCGGTTGCGGCCACACGACGGATCAGCGGCAGATCTGTATTCTCAAACGAGGCGATCTTGTGGCAGGGCACATCCAAGCTCTCGAGGAAGTCCACCGCTGTATCGTCAAAGGGTGTGCTGAATGGGATCATGCCAAGCTCCCGCGCGCGATCGAAGATCGGCTTGTGCCACTCCCACGGGGTGTAGGCTTCACCATATAGTTTGTATAAAGAAGCCCCAGCCCACAGGCTGTTGGCATCACTGATATGAAACTCGCGCTCATCCAGATCGATGGTCATCGTATCCGGCGTATAGGTCTGTATCTTCAGCGCGTGTGCGCCTGTTCTGGCCGCCGCCTCAACGATCTCCAGCGCTCGCTCCAGCGACTGGTTATGGTTGCCGGACATTTCGGCGATGATAAAGGGGGTGTGATTCGGGCCGATATGACGGCCGGCAATCTGAATGGATTTCATATGTTCGCTCTCAAATTATGACTGCTGCTGCCTGGACTCTCACCATGATGCGGTCCCGCGGGATCTCCGGGAAAACGACCTTCTTCCCTTCAGCCTCTTCAATGGCCCACAGCACATCTGTGTACCCCAAACGGTGCCGCATCAATACCGTCGAGGAAAAACGCGGATTGATCTCGAACACGCGCGGCCCCTTGTCGGTCAGCCGCAACTGTACATTCATGCTGCCGCGCAGATCGAGTCCGTTTGCGATGGCTTCACACATCCGCGCAGTTTCCTCATCCTTGATGATCTTTGCCCAGCCGGTGAATCCCCCCGTCAGACGCCGGAGCATCAGCAGACTGGAGACTTTTCCGTCTTGTCGGCGATAAACGGCACAGGTCACTTCTTGCTCTATCGTCCCCAACAGTTCCTGAAAAATGGCAGTCGAGTGACGACTGGCAAGGTAATCCGCCTCTTCGTTCTCCGCCACTGTGAACACCGCGCGCGAACCTGAGCCTGTGCGGTTCTTCAGGATGCACGGATATGCCGCGGGTCGTCCATCGCTCACGGGACGCGTCCAGGGCACGGGAATCCCCAGCCCCTTCAAGGCGTTCATCGTCTCCAATTTATCCAACCCCGCCTTGACGACTCGTTCCCCGGCGGTGATCCATTTGATCCCGGGAGCCAATTCAGGGAATGGCAGCGTCGCCGCCAACTCCGGCTCTGACATCGGGATCACTATCCCGACGGAATGTTTACTGACAACTTCCTTTATCGCATCCAGATATCCGGGATCATTTGCTTTTGGAACAAGCTGGAAGTGGTCTACAAATAGATGGCCGCCATGCTGTGCATGCACATCCACGCCAATCAGGCGCAGGTCGGGACGGTTCTCCCGCAATATCGTGGCGACACCTTGAGAGATGTCGCCGCCTATTCCAGTTATCAATACAACGTTGTTCATTTGCGTGTCAAAACCTCTGCAAGATAGGGAAGTTCAGGGTGGCGTTGCTGGCATTCTTGTACCAGGTCGGAAGTGTCATATTGCTCACAATGGAACTCCAGATGTCGAGTGACCGTATCGAATAACGCCCAATGGGCTCCCGGCTGCCGGTTACGCGGCTGACCGACCGACCCCGGATTGACGACCAACGTGTCGCCGAACCGGTGTTGCATCGGGTAGTGAGTATGCCCCAGCACGACAAGGTCAAACTCCTGCACCGCACAACGATCCAGCAACTCGGCTTGCGCATCCGGGTAGACATAACGTTCATTGTCCCAGGGTGCACCATGACACAGCAGGATTTTGCACCCATCGATCTCATGCTTCAGCGGATGAGGCAGACTGCACAACTCCTCAAGCTGCTCTTCGTTCAATTGTTCAATGGCAGTGCGCAGGCCGCTGCCATAGCGCGCATCCACTTCGACCAGGAATCCTTGGTCGCTTCGTGCTGTTTTCAGCATGTCTTCATGGTTGCCTCTTACCACATGCCGACGCCATGGTTGCAGCAGCTCCAGTACTTCCCGCGGCGCAAAGTAATAGCCGACCAAATCGCCTGTAATAAATAGCTCATCTGCCCCGGATGAAGATGCAGCCGCCAATACTGCTCGCAACGCAGCAGCATTGCCATGTATGTCACCGAGCAAGGCCAACTTCACGGGCGTGATCCTTTTCGGATATCAATCAATGCGTCGAGGAATCCGCGCGTCTGCGGCAACGATTCTGAAGGGGTAATCACCTGATCAAGCGCCTGCGCTCCCTCCTTGATCACGGGATGCAAACCCGGCGCAAATGCAGCACATACCTGCCCGAGCATCTCCTTGACCGGCAAGACATCATGCCCTGCCAGCAAGTGCGCCCCTGTTACACTTTTCTGTAATGCATAGATAATCGCCTGCGCGACATCCTTTACATACACATAGTTTCTTAACGCCGAACCCGAACCGAATTGCACCGGCGGCTCACCCCTGATAGCGCCCTCAATGGCTCGGTTCAACCCCAAATGCGCGGGCCCGTCGTTGCCGAATACACCGGCAATACGCAGGATGCAATGCCGGGCATTTGAAGCTTCGATCAACTGCTCACCGAGCCATTTGCTTCTTGCATAGGCCGTATCCGGACAGACTGGCGAATCGGAATTGATCGTTTCATTCCTGACCCCATGCACGATTGCCGTCGATGCATATATCAGATGAGCCCCCCAAAGATTGCATAGATAAGCCAGGCATCCTGTCGCCAGCACATTGGGTGTGAACATTTCTGACTCCGCCTCACCGGATAAACCAACGCGAGCGCCTAGATGCACGATGGCATCACAGCGCGGCCCCTTCGCCAAAACAAGAATCGTTGCAGGGTCTGCAAGGTCGAGGTGCACAGTTCCCGACGCCAAGGTCCCGTCGTCAGTCCTTACACCTTGGACAATCTGCCAGCCTGCCTCAGTCAATGCGGCAACCGTCGCACGACCGATAAAACCAGTCGCGCCAGTAATCAGCACTGTTTTGGTCGCCCCCATCTAGTCAGTCCCGTGGGCGAAAGAATGCGGTGATATCTCTCCCCATTCCCAGTTTTGCTGTGGCAGACCAGAAGCGAAGTACATCCTCGATGGGTTGTTCATGAATGATATTTTCAAGCTGGACGCGGGCAATATGCGCAGCTTTCCCCGCAGACTTATCCCTTACATAATTTGACCCGGGATGAAACAGTAACCAATCCACCGGAAAGTCGCCAAGCATTTCCGCGCACTCCCAGCCCGTTTCGTTAGCCGCATTTACCAGACTGTCGTGGTCGAAATAGGTCAAATGATCAGGTGGCGCAACCCAGAATGCGCTTTCAACATGTCCATGATCCAGCGCGCCGCGCTGCGTTATGGAGCAATCATTCGGAACGGTGACCACCGCAAGCCCTCCGGGCGCAACCAGCGAACGCAACGATTTCAGAAGGTCGAGCGGATCCATCACGTGCTCCAGCACATTCTGCAGCCAGACCACATCGTAGGTGGCGCCCGCTGTTATCTCGGATTGCAGCAGGGCGAAGATGTCGCCCGTGGCCAACGCATCGAGGCACTCAGGATTTTTTGAGCTTACCCCTGCGGAACTGAAATCAATCCCCTTTGCCGACCAGCCCTGCTTGCGAAAGTACGCCAGTGCATATCCTTCGCCGCAGCCGACATCCAGCAGTCGCTTTGTTCCCAGGTTCGATGCAGGCAGGTAGCGCCGGAGGGCCGCATCACGCTGTTCCAGTTTCGCCCTGAAATACAGCAATTCATCTTCGCTGTACTCCAACTCATAACTGCCTTGGGCTTCCTGATAATATTTATTGGCATAGTACTGCTGCAGTTCCTGCGAAGTCGGTTTTGCAGCTATCTCCCAATAACCCAGCGGGTGCTTTATGAGTCTCTGATCCATCAAGTTCTCCAATTAATCCGCAGCAGCGAAACAAATCCTACGGTTATTCGCCAATAAGTCGGCGCATAGCCGCTCCCACGGATATGAACTGCGGCTGTAACACTTTGAGTGCAGCTTCGGCAATTTGTCTGACCCTATCGGAGTCCCCAAGCAATTTGGCAACAGCTCGGGCGTAATCTTCTGGAGCAAGCCGGTCAGACCTGCCTAAATATTCTATCGCCCCAAGTGCGGCAACATCCTCTGTCGTGCGCACCTGATTATCGGCAAACACCACCGTCATCGTGGGCAAGCCCAGATAACAGCGTTCCCACATCGCAGCGCCACCCGCGCCGATGCCAATATCTGCCCCTAGTATCAGCTCCGCCATATTGGACACCTGACAATGGTATTGCGTACTGGGCATCTCATGACATAGCGATTCGATCTCATTCCGATGCGGATTGCCTGTTCCCACAACGACATCGACGGCAATGTCGACGTTACCAATCAACTTGATGGCATCCAATACCTTGCGTGTCTGATTGGTTGGATCACTGCCGCCAAAGAAGACCAGTATGCGCCGTACCGTCCCATCTCTTACACGAAGCCCTTGTCTGGCTTCAGTGAACTCAGGCCTCAACAACACATATTTCGGCCCGAGCAATGTAATGCATTTTACGGGCACCAAACCTTCATAGCGCCGTTCCATATCCCAATAATAGTTCTGGTCGAGTAGCAGGTCGCAATCGTGCGGTCGGTTCGCCAGATCGTCTATCACCATCAGCCTCTTCGTTTGCGGACGTAACAGCCGCTCCCATACCGCATCAAGTCGATAATGATCAACCACCAGCCAATCTGCACCGCCGGGGAACAACTGCCTGGCTGCCTCAATCGTTTCCCTTGCATCGGTTTGCTGCGTGACTTTGTCAGCTTCAGCCACCGGCAATTTGGCAAACAGATAATCACGGCTGCGTAAAAAATCGAACATGCCGCCGGGCAGATCGCGGCAGATGAAAGCCACCTCTGCCCCTTCGTCGCGCAGTTGATCGGCCAAGGTCAGGCAGCGCATCAGGTGACCACTGCCGATCTCGACCGACGCATCGGCGCGAATAAGTATCTTCATGATGGCAATCTGCTTTGCATCTTCAAGCAATGGTCTCTGCGCGGTATGGTCGGCGAGCCGGCCTCGAAATTCCGCGCATCAACGCACTTTGAACAAAGGTTGCAATGGCTCGCAGCGCAACATCGATTCGAGCTTGTTCTGGCGTACGCCTTCGACCAGCATCGGGATTACTTCGTCGTATGCGTTGAAGAGCTTGCCCAAGTCGGCATCTGAATGACTGTAGCTCATGTTGTGAGAGCCGATGGTCAATATCCCGCGCGCAAACATCTCTTGCAGGAACAGAGTCTTGATCTGCCACTGGCTATATTTGGCAGTATCCTTGATGAGGAAGAAGTTCCAGGTCGGGTTGCCGGCGGTGCCCAGAAAGTCCTCCGCACCTGCCGCCGCGATGCGCGACTTGAGGCCGTCGATCACTTTTCTACCCTGCTTATAAAGCGTGTCGGTGACCGGCTCGGTTTCGAGTTTTTTCATGGTTGCGAGCGCTGCGGCCAAAGAAAGTGTTTCACCGCCAAAGGTGAAAGAGAAGAACACTTCTTCCATCAGTTGCATGACATCGGCACGCCCGGTGACTGCCGATACCGGGTATCCGTTGGCGAGCCCCTTGCCGAATGTGGCGAGGTCGGGTGTCACCCCGAAATGCTGTTGTGCGCCGCCCACGGCATAGCGAAAGCCTGTCACGGTCTCATCGAAAATCAGCAATGCGCCGTGTTTGTGAGCCAGCGCCTTCACTTCTTCCAGGAAGCCCGGCAGCGGCTCGGTCACGTTCATCGGCTCAAGGATCACTGCGGCGATCTGGCCGGGATATTCCTGAAACAGCTTGGCCAGACTGCCGATGTCGTTATATGTCCAGGTATGGGAGAGATCGCGCGTCGCCTGGGGTACTCCGCGATTTCGCGCTGTGGTACCGATATACCAATCCTGCCAGCCGTGGTAACCGCAGACTGCGACGTGGTCCCGGTTCGTGAATGCGCGCGAGATGCGTATCGCACCTGCTGTTGCATCGGAACCGTTCTTGCCGAAACGCACTTTTTCGGCGCATGGCACCAGTTTGACGATCTGCTCGGCCACTTGCATCTCGAGCGGATGTGGCAGCGAAAAGATCACGCCATCATCAAGCTGCGCTCGCACAGCCGCATCCACATCGGGATCGCAATAACCCAAGGTGATGGCCGCCAGACTGTTGATGAAATCGATGTATTCATTGCCATCGACATCCCATACCCGGCTGCCCTTGCCGCGCTGGATAAAGAATGGCGAAACGCCCATCGGGTATTGGGTCTTGCTCTTGCTGAAAGTTTGCGATCCGAGCGGGACCGTTTTCAGGGCTCTTTCCAGCATCTCTTCGGAATGATGATATCGTTCGGACATGTTAGTTCTCTTTGGTTGGGTTGGCGGTTAGTGACAGATCAGCTTCGAGTGACTTCTGGTAGCCTTCGTTACGTTGATGCGCGGTGTTCCAGTGCACCAACTCGGGCCGTTGATCCAATAGCTGCAGGATCTCCTGCGTAGAAAAATCAGGGTTCTTTGGATACAGCGCCTCGTAGACCATGGTGACCAGTTCAAAATCTTTCGGCTCATCCACCGTCCAGCGCAAATGGGACAGATCGCTTGAGTTTTTGTAATGGCCGATCTTGAAAAGAAGCGGTTGCTGGTGGATGAATGGAGTCACATGCTCGCGTTGCGAGGGCAGTGCGGCCTCTCGCCACGCCTGTTCAAGACAGGAGAAGCGGAATACCTCCATATCAAGCCCATCGGGATAAGTGGCCTGGATCGCATTGCTGGCATAGTCGAAACCACCATCGAGATAAAAACCGATGACATCATCGATCAGCTTTGCATCGGTCAACGGACAATCCGCGGTGAGGCGCACGACATGTTCGGGATCGAATCCGCGCGCGGCCTGATAGAACCTGTCCAGCACGTCATTCAGGCTGCCGCGATAACACGCGATGCCGTTCTCTTCGCATAGCTTTTCAATCGGATTGTCGGATGGTTCTGTGCTGGTCGCCACCAGCAACCGGTCGATCTTCCGCGATTTTTTCAGCCGCTCTATCTGCCTCAATAGCATGGGTACGCCCAGCAGCGGCTTGAGCACTTTTCCCGGCAACCGGGACGATGAGACCCGTGCCTGCAATATCGCCAATATCATTTCTTTTCCTTGTCAAACTTCCAGAGTGCCGGATTGACTATCGCCTCGTCGCTTGTCGCGAAATCTGCGAACTCCCTGAAATCCACCTTGGCCTGCGCCGCTTCGCATATTTCGCGAAGTTGCCGGGCATCGTTCACACCGCAAACCACCTGGTCGATCTCCGGAATGCCGGAAACGAATCCCAAGGCAGCCTGTAGCGGGGTCAAGCCATGTTCCTTGATGTACCGATGATAGGATTCAAGACGTCCGCGCACGCTGTCAAAATATCCGGGAATCTCTTGCAGCTCCATCAGCAAGAGCCCCTGCAGAAAGGCCGAGCGCGCATGTATTTCCACGCCGGCGTTTTTCAGCTTTTGCAGATGGCCGCTTTGCAGCAGGCGTTGATCCAGCACATTGATCGGCAACTGGATCAAATCCATTGGAAACCGTTCCAGCACCAGATCGATCTGCCGTCCCGAATAGACCGACACTCCAACTTTGCTGACCAGGCCAGCCTGTTTCAGCCTTAATAGCCGTTCCACCAGCAGGTCACCGCCGGGCAGCAGATCGTCTGCCCGATGAATCAACAAGCCATAAACAGAGGCTGCACCCAGCTTTGCCAGGGAAGAGCGCAAGGTATCTTCCAGTTGTTGCGCATCAGCCCCATCCAGGGTTTGCCCGGAGAACTGCGGGGTTTTCGTGACAATCCTGAAGCCTGAACCTGCAGGCAGCGACTGACCCAACACCGCTTCGCTATCACCATAAAGAGAAGCCGTGTCGATGACACTGACCCCATTGCTCCGGGCAGCGGCAAGAATAGCGCCGACCTCCGCCTGCGAGGTCTTCCCGGCCTTGTTCGATATCCCGTAGTTCACGCCGAACTGGACGGTGCCAAGTGCGATCTTCAACCGACCAACTCCTTGAAGGCTGCTATGACAGCGAGCTGTTGTTCATCCGTCAAGTCGTAGAACAGCGGGATGCTCAGTGCCTGCTGATAGTACGCTTGGGCATTCGGGTAGTCTTCCGGTTTGGAACCAAGCCTGCGGTAATGCGGCTGGGCCGGCACGGGGATGTAATGTACCTGACTGCCGATCTGCCTCGCCTTGAGTTCCTGCATCAATTGCCCGCGGCTCTTGCCCAATTTTTCAAAATCGATCCTGAGTACATACAGATGATGTCCGCTCAAATCCCGGCCCATCATCTGTGCGGGACGGCAATTTTTCATCCCGGCAAATGCCTCGTCATACTTCTTGGCCAGTGCACGCCGCCGCGCGATGAATCTGTCGAGCTTCTTGAATTGGGAGAGCGCCAGCCCGCATTGCATTTCGGTGATACGGTAGTGGAATCCCAATTCCTGCATCTCGTAGTACCAGGGATTCGGTGCGCCATCGGTGGCTGCCTGCTCAGACAACTGGAAAGGATCGTCCAGCTTATTGATGCCGTGGCTGCGCAGCCGCAATAGTTTGCGATAGGTGACGTCATCGTTGGTGGTGATCATCCCGCCCTCGCCTGCGGCGATTGCCTTGACCGGATGGAAGGAGAAGATAGTCATCAACGAAAATGCACATGAGCCAACACGCTGGCCGCTCGGGTATGTCGCACCCAGCGCGTGCGCCGCGTCCTCGATCACGACCGCACCTGCCTGGTCGGCAGCAGCCTTGATGGCGGGCATATCGCACGGCAAGCCGGCAAAGTGGACAGGCACCACCGCCCGCACATCCGGATTATTAGCCAGTGCCTTCTTGAGGGCGTCCGGAGACATGTTGATGGTATCCGGATCGATGTCCGCAAAGACCACGCGTCCACCGACATAGAGCGCTGCATTCGCGCTGGCAACGAAAGTTATGGGCGACGTGACCAGCGATTTGCCGGGGCCCACCCCCGCAACCATAGCGGCGAGATGCAAAGCAGCGGTACCGCTTGAAAGTGCTACTGCGTATTTTGCCCCGACATATTTTGCGATCGCCTGCTCAAATGCCTCAACCGCAGGCCCCTGCGTAAGTATCCCGCTTCTCAATACATCCACGACCGCCTGGATGTCTTCTTCGTCGATGTGGTGCTTGCCGTATGGAATCATAGTTGTCTTACCTCCCGGGCAAGCCCGTTCTGTTCTTGTTGGTGCAGCCTTGCGATCTGTTCGGAGATGCCGCCGAGTTTCCGGCCCAGCAGTTTGCATACTTTCTGATTGGAAAGACTCATGTCGTTCGGCCGCCGGATCAGCGATGGCTGATCAAACAGATACCCCGGCTTGATCAGTGCGGCATCCAATGCAAACTCCTTCGCGATCTTGAGCCCGAATTCGTATTTCGAGATACGTTCGTCACCAACCACATGGAAGATGCCGGCGGCCTTCGATTCGACCAGGTCGTGCGCCGTGTTGGCGGCGGCCTCTATCAGTATGGGTGTGTAGAAGACATCCTTGAACAAGGACAGCTCCTTACCTGCGCGAAGCGCCTGAACGACCATGTCACTGAACGAACGGCGGTAAGCCGGTCCCCAGCCATAGAAGTTGGTACGCATCACCAGCGCCCGGGGGTATGCCTCCAACACTTGCAATTCCGCTTCAGCCTTCGTCTGTCCATACACATTCACCGGGGCGATCGGGGTGTCTTCCGTGACCATCGCTTCCGTTCCCGGGAACAAATGGTCGGTGGATATATGCACCAGTGGCAGGTTCAGCTTTGCACAGACCTTAGCCACATTAGCCGCCAGCTCGACGTTTATATGCCGGGCCAGATCCGGCTTTGCTTCGCATTGATCTACATTGGTAAAGCCGGCTGTGTGAACGACCATGCCAACCTCGCCTTCATCAAAGGACTTCGCAAGGGAGTCCACCGACTCAAGGTCGATGTGCCGGGTCTGTACACCCGACAGCGACACTTGCCGCTCATGAAGCCCAAGCGTGACGGCACGCTTACTCCTGATCGCTAATGCCCAGTTGAGGGCGAGCAGGCCCGACCCCCCGGTGATTAATACTCTTGCCGCCATGTCAGGTCAGATCGAACCGATCTTACTGCGGTTTTCGTCGATCCAGGCCTTAAGCGCCTCGACCGACATCCACTCCGTGTTGTTATCGGAGGTATACATGAACCCCTCATCTACTTTGCGACCTTTGCCAATGCGCGAGGGATCCGAAGACCAGTTGTGGATAGCCGGCAGAATCTTGTAGTGCCCCTCATACGCAAAAGTATGGGCGGAATCTTCGACCCCGATCATTTGCTCATGGATCTTTTCGCCCGGTCGAATACCGATGATCTTGTGTTTTGCATTCGACTCGACTGCGCTCGCGATGTCCATAATCGTCATGGAAGGGATCTTTTTGACATATATCTCGCCACCCTGCATGTCATCAAAGGCATGCCATACCAGCTCGACGCCCTGCTCCAGCGTAATCATGAAGCGCGTCATTCGGCTGTCGGTGATCGGCAACACGCCCGTGTGTGCCAGCGACATAAAGAAGGGGATGACGGATCCGCGCGAACCCATTACATTCCCGTACCTAACCACGGCAAAACGCGTGTCATGCGCTCCGGCATAGGCATTGCCTGCGACAAACAATTTGTCGGAGGCGAGCTTGGTTGCACCATAGAGATTGATCGGGTTGCTTGCCTTGTCAGTGGACAATGCAACAACACGTTTGACGCCATGATCGATGCAGGTATCGATCAGGTTCATTGCACCGTTGATGTTGGTTTTGACGCATTCAAAAGGATTGTATTCGGCCGTCGGCACGATCTTGGTCGCTGCCGCGTGAACCACGTAATCGATACCGTCGAGCGCACGTGACAAACGATCCTTGTCGCGCACGTCGCCGATGATGAATCGCACTCTGGGGTCGTTCTCGAATTTCTGCGCCATTCCCCACTGCTTCATCTCGTCGCGAGAATAGATGACGATCTGTTTCGGATTGTATTTGGCAAGAGTCATCGGCACGAATGTGTTGCCGAAAGAGCCTGTGCCGCCGGTGATGAGTATGGACGCATTAGAAAGCATAATTTCCTCGTTCGATAAAGTTTAACCGCTAGATTTGCATTTCAAATCATTTGGCCGCAAGCATCACAGCCGGGGCGCCTTCTGCGACAACGCGCCCGTGTTCCAATCGATACAGCCGATCACAATGCTCGACAGTAGAGAGCCTGTGCGCCACGATGACAATCGTCTTGCTACCATGCAGGGAAGCCACAGCCTGCATCACCTCGTGTTCCGTGTTCGTGTCCAGTGAACTGGTCGCTTCATCCAGCACGAGCACTTGCGGATCATGATAGAGCGCACGTGCGATTCCGATCCGTTGGCGCTGACCGCCGGAAAGCCGCACACCCCGCTCTCCCACCACAGTGTCCAGCCCCTGTGGCAACCCCCCGACAAACTCTTCCAGTTGGGCCGCCCGAAGGGCGCGCAGCACTGCCGCATCGTCAATCAGCTCCGCGGGCAGTCCGAATGCCACATTACGTCGCAACGTATCGTCTGTCAGGTAAATGCTTTGCGGCACATAGCCGATCTGGTCTTGCCATCCGCGCATGTTGCGCCGGATATCGCCGCCATCCACGCTGACTTCACCTGCATCCGGCTGAAGCAATCCGAGCAGTATATCAACTAGAGTGCTCTTTCCCGCACCGCTTGAACCGATGAACCCCACCGATTCGCCTTTTTTGATGTTGAGCGTCAGGCCGTGCAGTGCCGGCTTGGCGGCGCCTGCGTAGGTGTAAACAACGTCGCCGAATCGAATCTCCTGCTGCAGTGCAAGTGCATCTGAACTGTTTGTCTTTGGGAGTTTTGACTCGACCAGACTCAACTCGTCGCGCAAAGTATTGATCACCGGCATACCGAAACGCAGTGCCTGCACCGCACCCAATATGCGAGTCATGGAGGGCATCAATCGAAAGGCTGCAATCGCAAACAGCCCCAGTGTGGGAATGATGTGTACCATTTCCCGCCCCTGCGCCAGCATGCTCATGATCAGCAGCGCCATTCCCGTCACTGCCAGCAATTCCAGCCAAAGCCGGGGAATCTGCTGCAGTGTGATCTGACGTTCCCCCACATGTGCGCTGCGGGTGTTGTGGATGCTGTATTGCTCCAGAAAGTCGCTTTCCCGCCCGAGCAATTTGACATCTTTGACCCCGCCCAGCCCTTGCTGCAAATGCTGGATTCGTTTGCCCTCGTGAAATTGCCGCGCTACGCCCCAGCGAGCCACTCTGCCTCTGGTGGCCCGGTGGAATCCCCAGGAAGCGATCCCGAGTACCAGTGCCACGATGACCGCCCCAACCGGCTCGACGACCAGCAACAATCCTCCCACGCCGAGCAGTACCAAAGACTCGGTGATAAGCAGCATGCTGGGCAATAGCGTTTTATAAGTGAATATTCCAACCTCGCCTGTGGCGTTGTTGATCATTTGCGCCGAGTTGCGCTGCAGGTGAAATGTATAAGGCTGTGAAAGATAGGTGACAAACAATTGTTGTGAAAGCCGCCTCTGGACACTGAACGCGAACCTGGTCTGCCACCATGCAAGAAAGGCCAGATATATGGTCCTGATGAGGTAGATACCGACCAGTATCAGCATGGCACCCATAATAATGGATTGTTGGCTGGGGTTACCCAGTCGGGCAAGGATGGGGGCAACCACAGGGTAGCGCGTCGCAAGATCGTCCTGCATCAAGAGCGAAATCGCGGGAATGAACAGCCCGATCCCCAGGGTCTCCAGCGCCATGCCAATTATCATAAGGAACAGCAACACCAAGCCTCTTTTGCGCTCCTCAGGCGTGAGGATTCCCAGAATTTTGCGGAAGGTTCCCATTTAGCGATCTACCATTCCTGCATCGTCCTTCTTTGCCAGTAGCGTCGCTTCATGCTGCAGCTCTTCAATCTCTGCACGCAAGCGCTCGTACTCCTCCACCTTATGCTTAAGGAACTCTACCGTCATCCTCGTTCTGGACTCAATGCCCTGAGGCGTCAGCAGATATGCGTATGCCAACTTGTTGTCGCTGTTACGGAAGTTGTTGATCTTGAGACTACCCTTCTCCACAAGAGCATTGAGGCAATAATTCACCTTGCCAAGGCTGATACCAAGGCGTTTCGCCAAGTCTCTTTGTGAGAGTCCTGGGTTCTCTTCCAAGGTTTTGAGAAGACTGTAATGTGTGGTTTCGTCTAGCATTTCTGGTGCGTTCAACCATTGAACGGGTGGTATTAAACAGGGCGTGCAGGTAAGTGTCAAGCCAAGTCATTGACTATTTGGATACAATGCGCAAGTCTCCCAATCACTAAAAATTGTGGCTATTCCCTTACCTCCCCGCCCTCGCATCGCCATCGTCCGCTTCTCCGCCCTCGGCGATGTGGTCATGGTCAGCGCGGCTCTCAAAGCCTTGCAGCGCGCTTTGCCCGATGCGGAGATCACATGGTTCACTAGTCCGCTCACCTATTCTCTGTTGCATCGCATGCCCGGCGTTCAATTCGTAGTGATCGAGAAGCCACGTACCTTTTCAGATTACCGTGCTTTTTACAGACGATTTAGTGAACGCGACTTCGATGTCGTGTTGGCGATGCAAGCGAATCTGCGCATCAACTTGCTCTATCCAGCCTTGCATGCACCGATCAAGATCGGTTTCGACCGAACACGCGCACGTGAGGGACAGTGGCTGTTCTGCGACCAACGCATTCCCTTCCATGACGATCACTTGGTCGATAGCTTCTTGTCCTTCGTTGAAAAGCTGACTGGGCAAGCCGCCGAAGCGATCTGGGATCTACCCATTGATGAGGTCGAGCATGCTTGGGCGAATGAGCAGATATTCAATTTCAAAACTTCCCTCACCCCAGCCCTCTCCCAGAGGGCGAGGGAGCGACGGCAATGCATCGCGATACATCCACATGCCAGCAAAGCGGAACGTAACTGGCTACCCGAGCGCTATGCCGAAGTGATCCAAAAATCTTCTGGCGGTATCGTACTGACAGGAGGTGATTCGCTTGCAGAACGGACACTGTGCCAGCAGCTGTGCGCCATCGCTCCTGACCGCACATTGGATCTTTGCGGCATGACATCGCCCAAACAACTGGCCGCCCTGCTGGGTAAAGTGGATGTACTGATCGCTCCTGACACGGGGGCAGTTCATATCGCACGTGCGATGAACACTCCCGTCATCGGCCTCTACGCAGTCGCCTCACCCAAACTCACCGGCCCCTATCAGCGCACAGAATATTGTGTCGACCGCTATCCCGAAGCTGTACGTAAGTATCTGGGTAAAGATCCCGAACAATTGCCATGGAACACGCGCGTTCACCATCGTGATGCGATGTCGCTCATCGAGGTGGACGATGTGCTGCAACAATTGACACGTGTATTGGATGGAGCAAAGTGATGCGCTTATTCGATTCTCGCTTCGCCTACACCGCCTTGCTTTGGCTTTTACTACCGTATGTCTTCTTCCATCTGTGGTGGCGCTCACGCAAGCAGCCTGAATACCTTGACCATGTAGCCGAGCGTTTCGGTCGCTACACCGTTAACGGACATGGCAAGTGTGACACCCATGATGATGAAACTTGCCATGCCCGTTTCCCCCTATCCAACTTTCCCCCGCAAGCGGGAGAAAGGGCAAACGAATCGCTACGCGAGTTTCATGTGACCGCTGACAAACCCGTCATCTGGCTGCATACCGTCTCCGTGGGTGAGACACGTGCTGCTGCAACCCTTGTGCACAGCCTTCGCGCACGGTATCCCCAGCATCAGATATTACTCACCCACACCACACCCACTGGCCGCGCCGCCAGTGAACAGTTGTATGGCGACGAGGTGATACGCGTCTATCTGCCCTACGACTATCCATTCGCCGTCCAGCGCTTCCTTGACCATTTCCAACCGCAAGTAGGCGTCCTGCTGGAGACCGAAGTTTGGTTCAACCTCATCCATCGATGCAAAGCTTCAAGCATCCCATTGCTACTGCTCAACGCCCGCCTGTCCGAGAAGTCCTACGTGAAATATGCGCGTTTCCCACGCCTCACCCATGAAGGCTTACACGGCTTGCATCTCATCGCCGCACAGACTGACGGGGATGCGCAAAGACTGTCTGAACTTTGCGGGCGTGCCGTTTCCACGATGGGCAATCTGAAGTTCGATATCGAGCCGCCCGCGAAGATGCTTGAGCAAGGAAGGCTTTTGCGTGAACTGTTTGGAAATCGCCCCATATTTCTGGCAGCCAGCACTCGCGAAGGTGAAGAAACATTGCTATTGGATGCACTGCAAAAAATCACTGCTAAAGACCTGCTCACCATCATCGTTCCGCGACATCCGCAACGCTTTGGCGAAGTGGAAAACCTCATTAAGCAACGTGGCTTGAAGATGCAGCGCCGTAGCGCCAATGTAGCGATAGCTGCGGATATACAGATCGTGCTAGGCGATAGCATGGGTGAGATGTTCGCCTACTACGCCGCATGTGATATCGCCTTTATTGGCGGTAGCTTGTTGCCATTCGGTGGGCAGAATCTGATCGAAGCCTGTGCCGTTGGCAAACCCGTGCTCATCGGCCCCCATACCTACAACTTTGCACAAGCCACTGAACTGGCTGTTGCGAGTGGCGCAGCGATCCAAGTTATCGATGCCAACGAGCTGTCGATACAACTCGATCGACTCCTGATCGATAACGTCGCAACACAAACGATGGCACAGGCAGGACTGCGCTTTGTTAAAGAGAATCAGGGAGCAACAAGACTTGCATGCTCACTTATCGATAGCGTGCTCACTGAAGGTCACCCCTAATAATTCATATTTCGTCGCTCTCGGGCAGAGGGGTAAACAGGCAAACCGCGAAGCGGATGCTCGCAAAGCGGGAGCCCTGTCAAATCAACAGACTGGATTCCCGCTTGGCTATAAGCCAGTTTAGCCTGAGCCTGACGAAGGGCGGGAATGACGAATTATTAGTGATGCCCTAAAAGTAGAAATTGATTGCACAGGGTTAATGTAGTAACCTATCTACAAATGGAGGTATTTATGATTACGACCTTTTCAAGTAGAGAATTCAACCAACATGCAAGTGAGGCAAAGAAAGCTGCCAATAAGGGGCCTGTCTTCATCACGGATCGCGGTCATGCCGCGCATGTTTTGCTGCGCATTGAAGACTACCGCCAGCTAGTCGGAAACAATATCAAGATTGCAGATATGCTCGCACTAGATAACTCAGAAGATCTCGACCTTCCGTTACGCAAACCGACCGACCTCGCCAAAGCGGCAGACTTTTCCTAATGTACCTGCTGGATACCAATGTCATTTCCGAGCTCCGTAAAGTCAGGCTCGGTACGGCTGATGTTCAAGTCGCAATTTGGGCTGATTCTGTTTCGGCCAACGAACTCTATATGTCAGTGATTTCAGTTCAAGAGCTTGAAACTGGCGTGTTGTTGATTGAGCGTCGAGATGCGGTGCAAGGCGCGATTCTGCGTGCATGGCTGGAGAATCAAGTATTCCCCGCCTTCGAAGGACGCATTTTGCCCGTCGATATTGCCGTGGCGCTCCGTTGCGCAAAACTGCATGTACCCGATCCACAGCCAGAGCGCGATTCACTGATTGCAGCAACCGCTTTGGTACATAGCATGACAGTCGTTACCCGCTACATTGAGGACTTCCGCAAGTCTGGTGTCCTGCTGATTAACCCTTGGGATAAACAAACATGAAAACCCTTCTCATCACCGGCGGTGCCGGCTTCATCGGCTCTGCGGTCGTGCGCCAGCTCATCAACGAGACAGACTACAAGGTAGTCAACGTCGACAAGCTCACTTACGCAGGTAACTTGCAATCACTGGTTTCTGTTTCCAGCAATCCGCGTTACAAGTTCGAGCAGGTGGATATCTGCGATGCGGCCGAAGTGAACCGTGTGTTCCGTGAGCATCAGCCCGATGCCATCATGCACTTGGCTGCGGAGTCCCATGTGGATCGATCCATCACCGGCCCTGCGGATTTCATCCAGACCAATATCGTCGGCACCTATACCTTACTGGAAGCTGCGCGTGCGCACTGGAACAGCTTGCAAGGGGAGCGCAAAGCCGATTTCCGCTTCCACCATATCTCTACCGATGAGGTGTATGGCAGCCTAGGTGATGAAGGTTTCTTCACAGAAGACACGGCCTACGAACCTAACTCACCGTATTCGGCTAGTAAGGCATCTAGCGATCATTTGGTGCGCGCTTGGCACCATACCTATGGCATGCCCGTGGTGACAACGAATTGCTCCAACAACTACGGCCCGTATCACTTCCCCGAGAAGCTCATCCCGCTGGTGATCTTGAATGCGGTGAACGGCAAGCCACTGCCTATCTACGGCAAGGGCGACAACATCCGTGATTGGCTGTATGTGGATGACCATGCGCGTGCGCTGCGCACCGTGTTGGAGACAGGCAAATTGGGCGAGACCTACAACATCGGCGGTTGGAACGAAAAGACCAACCTCGAAGTGGTGCAAGCCATCTGCACCATCTTGGATGAGCTGCATCCACAAGGCGCACCGCACAACAAACTCATCACCTATGTGGCAGACCGCCCCGGCCATGACAAACGCTATGCCATCGACGCCAGCAAGATCGCTGACGACCTAGGCTGGAAACCGCAAGAGACCTTCGAGACCGGCCTGCGCAAGACCGTGGCTTGGTATCTGGAGAACACCGATTGGGTAAAGGGTGTGACCAGTGGTGAATATCAGAATTGGATCAAGCAGCAGTATGCGTGAGGGGGCTGGGAGTTGTAGATAGCTGTGTTGCTAGAAATATGTTTCCATAAGAGCTACAATCGAAGCTGAAAAGGAAACTAATATGCTAGCTTCATTGATCTTTAGTGAATATCGAAGGCGCGTCTTGGGCTTGCTGCTGTTGCATCCTGAGCGTTCTTACCATGTCCGTGAGTTGGCCCGTTTAACGGGTTCTTCTGCGGGTACTTTGCACAAAGAGCTTACCAAGTTGATGCAAGGTGGGGTGCTGAACAGGCAGGAGGTGGGCAATCAGGTTCACTACAGCGCAAATAGAGATTGTCCGATCTTTACAGAGTTGGCTAGCATCCTACGCAAGACTTCTGGTTTGGCAGATGTGTTGTCTGAAGCGTTGAGCGGTGTGGTGGGGCAGATCGATGTCGCATTCGTGTTTGGTTCGGTGGCGCGTGGCGAACAAAATTCAAACAGTGATGTGGATGTGATGGTGGTGGGTGATGTCGGTTTTTCTGAGGTGATACAAGCGTTGTATCCTGCTCAATCCATTTTGCAGCGTGAGATCAATCCGGTCGTGTATTCACGCGCGGAGTTTCAACGCAGGGTGAATGCCCAAGAGCCATTCATTGTGGAAGTGTTAAGCAAGCCTAAGTTGATCGTAGTGGGTGTCGAGAATGACATTAGAAAACTTACTCAAGATTGATCGTTTGCAACAGCATGTCGCTTCGCGTGAGGCGGTGCAGCGCTTGTTGCAAGCGGCTGCGCGCAATCTGGTGGATGCGCGTATCACAGGGGTAAGTGGTGAGACAAGGTTCGATGCGGCCTATAAGTGCATCATGCAATGTGCGATGGTGGCGCTGTGGGCGCATGGTTTTAGGACTTCGACTAGTCAGCCGGGGCATCACCAAACGGCGATCCAGTCATTGCCGCATACCATCGGGCTAGGTCAAGGTGTAGTGATCGTGTTGGATGCGTTGCGCAAGCAACGCAACGTGAATGATTACGAGGGTGATCCCATCAGTGATCAGGCAGTTGCAGAGTGTGTCAGGCAAGCTGAGTCGCTCCATCAGGCGGTGAGCAGATGGCTGATGGCTAACCGTGCGGATATTGGATAAGTGAATTTAAATTAGGAGCTTCAATATGAAAGGCATCATCCTCGCTGGTGGATCCGGCACCCGTCTGTATCCGGTGACCCTGCCTGTCTCCAAGCAGCTACTTCCCATCTATGACAAACCGATGATCTACTACCCCCTCACCACGCTCATGCTGGCCGGGATACGCGACATCCTCATCATCTCCACCCCACAGGACACGCCGCGCTTCGAGCAACTGCTGGGTGATGGCAAACAATGGGGTATCAATCTGAGCTATGCCGTGCAACCCTCCCCTGATGGTTTGGCACAAGCATTCATCATCGGCGAGAAGTTCATCGGCAAGTCCAGCTGCGCCTTGGTGTTGGGTGACAACATCTTCTACGGTGCAGACTTGGAATCCAAACTCAGCGCGGCGGCCAACAAGAACGACGGTGGCACCGTGTTCGCCTATCGCGTCACCGATCCAGAACGCTATGGTGTAGTGGACTTCGATAGCCAAGGCCGTGCACTCAGTATCGAAGAGAAACCAACACAACCGAAGTCGAATTACGCCGTCACTGGACTCTACTTCTACGACAACTCGGTGGTCGAGATCGCCAAGACCATCAAACCATCGCATCGCGGTGAGCTAGAGATCACCACCGTCAACCAGATATATCTGGAGCGCAACAAGCTGGACGTGCAGGTGATGGGGCGCGGCAGCGCCTGGTTGGACACCGGCACGCATGATTCTTTGCTGGAAGCTTCGCTCTTCATCCAGACCTTGGAGAAACGCCAAGGCTTGAAGATCGCCTGTCCGGAAGAAATCGCTTACCGTCGCAGCTACATCAGCGCCACACAGCTTGAAGCACTGGCCAAGCCACTCGCCAAGAACGGCTACGGACAATATCTACTTGCAGTCCTGCAAGAGAAGTTCTGATGCAAGCCATCCCGACCGCCATCCCTGATGTGCTGATCATCGAACCCAAGGTGTTTGGTGATGCGCGCGGATTCTTCTACGAGAGCTTCAATGCCAAGCGCTTCGCCGAAGTGACAGGTGTCACCGCGCCCTTCGTACAAGACAACCATTCTAGATCCGCGCGTCATGTCTTGCGGGGTTTGCATTACCAGATACAACAACCGCAAGGCAAGCTGGTGCGCGCCACAGTGGGGGAGGTGCTGGATGTGGTGGTGGATATCCGCAAAAGTTCGCCCACCTTCGGCAAGTCCGAAACGGTCGTGCTCAGTGCAGACAACAAACGCATGCTGTGGGTACCCCCGGGTTTTGCACATGGCTTCGTGGTGTTGAGCGAGACGGCAGAGTTCCTCTACAAGACCACGGACTACTACGCACCAGAATTCGAACGCTCCATCCTGTGGAGCGACCCAGCACTGGGTATCGATTGGCAGTTGAATGGTGCCACGCCGCTACTCGCCGCCAAGGACCAAGCAGGTAAGCTGCTGAAGGATGCTGAGGTGTTCGCATGAAGAAGATCTTGGTGACGGGCAAGAATGGCCAAGTGGGCTGGGAGTTGCAACGGTCGCTCGCCCCATTAGGGCAGGTCATCGCGCTGGATGCCGAAGACATGGATCTGTCCGATGTCGATGCCATCCGCCGTAAAGTGCGCGAGATCGCCCCCCACATCATCGTCAATCCGGCGGCGCACACCGCCGTGGACAAAGCCGAATCGGAACCTGATCTCGCCATGGCCATCAATGGCACCGCGGCGGGCGTGTTGGCGGAAGAGGCGAAGAAGCTGGATGCACTGCTCATCCACTACTCGACAGACTACGTCTTCAATGGCAGCAAGACTTCGCCTTACGTCGAATCGGATACGCCTGATCCGCAGAGCGTATACGGCAAGACCAAGCTAGCGGGAGAGCAAGCCATCCAAGCGGTAGGCGGCAAACATCTCATCCTGCGTACCAGTTGGGTGTACGGCGTGCATGGTGGTAACTTCGTGAAGACTATCTTGCGCTTGGCAAAAGAGCGTAGCGAGCTGCGTATCGTGGCAGACCAGTATGGCGCGCCGACTTGGGCGAGACTGCTAGCCGAATCGACCGCGAAAGTAATTGAGAATTATTCTGAAGATAAATCGGGCGTGTACCACCTGACTTCAAGTGGACGTACCAACTGGCATGAATTCGCGGAAGAGATCGTGCGCCTAGCACGACAATATGACGATACGTTAAAAGACAAACCTCTGGTCATCCACCCCATCGCTACGCACGAATATCCCGTGCCTGCGAAACGTCCTGCCAACTCTTCTTTATCTACAGAGAAGCTCCACAAGACCTTCGGCTTAGAACTTCCTCAATGGGAAAGAGATCTGGCGGAGTGTGTCCGCCAGATCTATGCCTAGTGCAATGCCTTGTTGACTTGGCTTAGATCCGCTTCAGCCAAATTACCGACCGCTGCCTTCAAGCGCAGATGACTGATGAGGTAGTTGTATTCGGCTTGATACAGATCGCGGCGTGTCGAGTACATCTGTTGTTGCGCATTGAGCACATCCAAGCTGGTACGCACCCCGACTTCCTGACCCAACTTACTCGCCTGCAACAGGCTCTCGCTGGACTTTAGCGCTTGCTGTAGCGCTTGCACTTGCGCGATACCGCTCACCACGCCGAGATACGCCTGACGTGTCTGCAACTCTACGTTGCGGCGCGCGTTCTCCAGATCTTGCATTGCCTTGTCGTGATTCGCTTCTGCTTCGCGCCATTTGGATTGCGTCGCACCGCCTGCGAACAGCGGCATATTGAGTTGCAAACCGACGGAAGTGCTCTTGGTATCGCCGCAGGAAAAGCTGCATCCGGTGCTATTCGAGTAGCTGCCAACTGCATCCAATGTCGGCAGATGACCTCCGCGATTCTTTGCCACCTCTTGTTCTGCCAATGCCTCAGCCGCTTGCGCCATCACGATCTGATAATTACCCTGTTGTGCATCAACCACCCATTTCTGTGCATCGGCTGGATTGGGTGACTCCAGTTTGAATCCTGGACCTAGCGTGTTTAACTCCTTGATGTCGGCGTTCACCAACTGTTGCAAGGTGCGCTTCTTGATTTCCAGATTGTTCGCCGCGGCGATCTCCTGCGCTACGACCAAGTCATAGCGCGCCTGAGCTTCATGCGTATCCGTGATGGTTGCGGTGCCCACTTCGAAATTGCGCTTGGCTTGTTCCAATTGCTGCGAGATCGAGGTCTTCTGCGCACCGGTCAATTGCACGGTGTCTTGAGCGATGAGCACGTCAAAATAGGTCTGCGCACTGCGCAAGATGACATCTTGCTCGGCCAGCTTGAATTGCGCTTCTGAGATAGCCACTTGCAGGTCGGCTTGCTGATAGGTCGCCCAATTCTGCTCACGGAACAAGGGTTGTACCACGCTCACCGCGTATCCGTGACTGTTGTATTTCTTGACCATCAGTGGCGAATTCACATCGTTGTAAGTTGTGTTCGCACTCAGATTGACGCTGGGCAACAACAAGGAACGCCCCTGTGTCAGCTTCTCCTGTCCCGCCTGTTGTGCTGCACGTGCGGAAGCGAAGACCGCATCCTGCCCTTGCGCTGCTTGATATATCTCGATCAGATCGGTCGCTTGCGCTGATGCTTGCACACCCAGCGCCAACAGGACGCTCACGCTCAATTTTGAGAATTTCATCGGATGCTCCAATATTAGAATTCGCTAATATTACATGGAGTCGGCAACTGAGACAAGTCGACCCTGCAAAACCAGTGTGAAAGTTAGATCAGAATACGAAGCGTTGCGGCTGCGCCGCATTCTGTAGCGGCGCGACGGCGGTTTCGAACAGCACCTTGGTCACGAAGCGATCTGCCGCAACACGCGTGATCAATTGCGCTTGCATGGCAGGCGCATCGCCCACGATGGCAAACAAGCGACCGCCCACTTTCAGTTGGTTCTTGAATGCCTCCGGGATCATCGGCACTGAGCCCGTGAGCACGATAGCGTCATACTCTGCCTCGCCCCATTGATTCGCAGCATCCCCAACTTGTAAGGTGACGTTGCCGATGTGATGTGTCAGCAGATTGCGTGTTGCTACAGCGCTCAATTCCGGCACAATCTCGACGCTGGTCACTTGTCCAGCCAACCTTGCCAGCAGGGCAGTCAGGTGTCCGCTACCGGTACCCACCTCCAATACGCTGTCGGTTGCTTGCAAGTCCAGCGCTTGCAAGGCGCGCGCTTCAATCTTGGGTTGCCACATCGAAACGCCATGTCCCAACGGAACATCGATATCCATGAACGCAAGTGCTTTGCTCTCTGCGGGAACGAACTGTTCGCGTCGCACCAGCTTCAGCAGATCCAGCACTTTCGGGTCGAGTACATCCCACGGGCGAATCTGTTGCTCGATCATATTAAAGCGCAATTGTTCCAAGTTCATCTCTACTCTCCTTGTTCCTGCATGCATCTTAGGTTGGTGCGATTCGGGGCAGTATAACAACAGCCCTGAATCGCCTCAACCGCCGAATTCTTTAAACCTCAACTTACTTGCCCGACCGTCACGCTGCGCAGCTTGTCCACTTTGTTCTTTAACCAAACGATGAAATCGTCCACATAGGTATAGACAACGGGAATCACCAACAGACTGAGGAAGGTCGATGTGATCAGACCGCCGATCACCACGATCGCCATGGGCGAGCGGAAGCTACCATCGCCCATGCCAATATCCATTGCTACCGGCATCATACCTGCCGCCATCGCCAAGGTCGTCATCACGATTGGTCGCACGCGCTTCTTGCAGGCATCCAGCAAGGCCTCCGCGCGATTCATACCGCGATCTCGCCGTGACACGATGGCGTACTCCACCAACAAGATAGAGTTCTTGGTCGCGATACCCATCAGCATGATGATACCAATCATGGACGGCATAGAGATCGCGCTGCGCGTGAGGAACAGCGCAAGGAACGCACCCGGGATAGACAGGATAAGTGCCCACAGGATAGTCGCGGGTTGCATGAAATCCCTGAACAACAGCACTAGCACGATATAGATACACAACACACCCGTGAACATCGCCAAGCTAAAACTATCGAACAGCTCCTTCATCGCCTCCGCATCGCCGATGGGCGCGATACGCACACCATCCGGCATGTTCTTGATGGACGGCAGCGCCAGCGCTGCATCCTGCACCTTGCCCATGGGCTGTCCGGCCAACTCCAAATCAAAGGTGATGTTTCGTTGACGGTCATAGCGGTCGATCTGCGCCGGACCGCTTTCGATACTCAGCGTCGCCACATTACCCAGCATTACAGGGCCGTGCGACCCCGGCACGACAAGCCGAGACAATAGATCGATGTTTTGACGCGAATCGTCCTGTAGCTTGACCACAATAGGCACTTGCCGCTCCGGTAGGTTGAGCTTAGCCAGCGACTGGTCGTAGTCGCCATTGGTCGCCACACGCAAAGTCTCCGCGATAGCAGCCGAGGTCACACCCAGATCTGCTGCTTTGGCAAAGTCGGGACGCACCACCACCTCTGGTCGCAAGATGCTGGAGTTGGAGACCACGTTGCCGATGCCCGGAATGGTGCGCAACTCTTGCCCTACGGCAAGCGCCACATCGTTCAATAATTTCCCGTTCTCGCTGGTCAACACCAATTGGTATTTATCCGATGCCGACCCCAAGCCAACCTTGATACGCACACCCGGTAATTCCATCAGCGAATCGCGCAATGCTGCCTCAATGATCTGCTTCTTAGGACGTTCGTCGCGCTCCTTGAGCTGGATTGACAAGGTGGCTTTGCGCGCCTCTGCTGCGCCAGTCGGCTCGAATGCATTACCGCCCGATGCACCGCCACCGATAGCGGTGTAGACCAGAGTCACACTGGGATTACGCTCGACAATCTGGCGCGCACGCTCCGCCATGGCATAGGTCTGTTCGAATTTGCTCCCCGGCGGCAGGGTGATGGTCACCTGTGTCTGCGATTGATTGTCCTTGGGCTGGAACGCTGTCTCCAATGTCCCGGCTAAGCCAAACGAACCGAAGAAGAACACTGCGGTCAGCAACAAAGTCGTCTTGCGATTGTGCAGACACCACTGTGCCCACTTAAGGTAGATGTTGATCCAGCCCGGCGTGGCGTGCAGCACGCGCGGCTGCAAGAAATAGGCGGACATCATCGGCGTCAGCATACGAGCGACCACCAGCGAGAACAACACCGCCACCGCCGCTGTCCAGCCAAACTGGACGAAGAAACGACCCGGTATGCCGCTCATAAAAGCGGTCGGCAAGAACACCGCCACCAAGGTGAAAGTTGTCGCGATCACCGCCATGCCGATCTCATCCGCTGCCTCCATCGCGGCCTGGTAAGGCGTCTTACCCATTTCCAGATGGCGCATGATGTTCTCGATCTCGACGATGGCATCGTCCACCAACACTCCCACCACCAAGGACAATGCCAGTAGCGTCACCATATTGATGGTGAAGCCAAACAAATACATGAGCGCAAAGGTTGGGATGATTGCCAGCGGTAACGCCAGCGCTGCCACGATGGTGGCGCGGGTGTTACGTAAGAAAAAGATCACCACGATCACGGCGAGGATGGCGCCCTCGAAGATCATTTCCATCGAGCCTTGGTAAGCCTGATAGACCGTATCGACCATGTTGAACACCTTTTCGGTGGTGATCTCGGGGTGTTCTTTCTGGAAACTTTCAAGCGCCTCTGTCACACCTGCTGCGACGGCCACATCACCCGAACCGAGCGAACGCACGATCTCGAAACCGATGACTGGCTTCCCGTTATGGAGCGCCGCTGAACGACGTTCAGCGATGGAATCTCTCACCGTCGCGACCTGATCCAGGCGGATGCGCCGCCCATCGCGCATCGCGAGTTCCATCTGACCCAGTTGCTCAGCGGTTTGCACCGTCGCCACGGTGCGCACGGATTGCTCCATCCCCCCCAGATCGGTGCGCCCACCCGGCGCCTCCTGTTGTATCTGGCGCAACTGTGACGATATCTCAGAAGCAGTGAGGTTGAGCGCCAGCATCTTGGTTGGATCAAGCTCGACACGCACTTGACGTGTCACTCCGCCCACTCGATTCACTGCGCCCACCCCCTTCACACCGAGCAACAACTTGGAGATGTTGTTATCGACGAACCACGACAACTGCTCCTCACTCATATTCGGAGAAGAGATCGTGTAGGTCAGGATAGGCTTCCCACTCATCTCGACTTTGTTGATGGTTGGGTCGAGCATCTCTCGTGGCAGATCGCCACGGATGCGTGAGATCGTGGAACGCACGTCTTCCAATGCTTGGCGCGAATCTCGTTCCAAGCGGAACTCAGCCGAGATGATGGCTGTACCGTCTTTCACTTGGGTATAGATGTGCTTCAGGCCCTGTGCGCTGGCGAGTGCATTCTCAATCTTGCGCGCCACTTCCACTTCCATCTGATCTGGTGATGCTCCCGGGATGGAGGCCGTCACCGTGATCATCGGCAAGTCGATATCGGGGAACAATTGGATCTTCATGGCCTTGAACGCCATGATGCCCATGATGGTCAGCAGTGCGAAGCCCAGCACTGCTGGAATGGGGTTACGGATAGACCAAGATGAAACGTTCATGCTCAGCCTTTCACCACTTGCACGGTGTCACCTTCAGTCAGGAAAGCGCCGCCACTCTCTACCACGGGTTCATTCGCCTTAAGACCTTGCTTGATCTCGACACGATCGCCCACGCGCTGACCAATGGTGACCGCATGTTCACTCACTTTATTATCCGGACCTACCTGCAACACGTAGGTCTTGCTGCCGCGCTGCATCACGGCAGACTGAGGCAAGGTCGCAAGTGTGCGTTTGCCGCCGCTGATATCGATGATGCCGCGTGCATACGCGCCGGCGATGACGCCTTTGCTATTTGGCAAATTGACCAAGGCATAGCCGTAACGAGTCTGCGCGTTCACCGAAGGCGAGATCGCACGTATGCTTCCTTTCAGCACTCGGTCTCCGACCGTCACTTCTGCCGTCATCCCTTTGCGTAACAGCATCAGCTCGTCTGCAGTCAGATCGGCGCGCCATTCCAAACGACTCTTGCGAATGATGCGGAACAATTCGGCACCCGGCTGCAACATTGAACCTACGTTGGCGCTCGCCGCTGAGATGACCCCCGAATCAGGTGCCACGATACGGCTTTGTATCATGCGGTCCGAAGTCTCATCGCCGCTGCGCGCAAAGTTATCCAAGGTCACCAATACATCACCCTGCTGCACATGGTCGCCGATGCTCACTTTCACCTCGGCGATGCGCAAACCTTGCACCTGCGCGCTGATGATGGCTTCCTGCCACGGTAGGATGCTACCGTTGGCGGTCAACGAGCGCGCCCACTTGTCTTGGCGTAGCGTCGTTGTCGTGACTGTCAATGCAGGACGGCCAGATGAAGGAGCCTTGGCTTCTTCCGCCACACTGGTGCCTGACAAGCTCACGACTCCCGCAACCGCCAGCACGCTCAGCACCACGCCGCCAAAAACCCATTTTTTGCTCTTGATACTGTTCATATCTATCGTCCTATCGTTGATTCGATGCGTCTCGCTTTGATCATTTTTTCGCGCGGGCAGTGCGTTGTTTTTGTTCCGCTTCGATGAGCGCGCTCGCATACACAACTAATTTACTCACCATCAATTCGCGCGCCTTTTTACCTTTGACTAAGTGTGGTGCGAACTCTTCTACCGCGCTGCGCCCACCATGAAAATAGATCGTTGCCAAGCCTGCCAGACAGAAGGCCAACCTATCCACCTCGATGTCGGGCTTCTTCAAACCGAACTCCCGGCACAACAAGGTCTGCATCTGTTGATGATGGGGAAGGAACGTTTTGGTCATCACATCAGCCAACACGCCGCTAGGTTCAGCTTCCTCGCGCGAATGCAGGCGCAGGAATAACTGCAGCATCGGATCTTCTTCGGCGGCTATCGGGAACAGCCAACCATAGAAAGAATAGAGAGCCTCTTGCAAGGTGGTCTGTGCGAGATCCAACGTAGCGAAACGATTGCACTCATTCAAGAATGGCAGACGGAACACTTCACGATACAACTCCGCCTTGTCACCAAAGTGGTAGTGGATGGAAGCGAGGTTGACCTCGGCACGGCGACAGATCGCGCGTGTGGTGGCCGCGTGATAACCCACCTCGGCGAACACCTCGGTAGCTGCCTGCAGCACGCGCCAGCGCGTCTCTTCCTGCGAAGTGGGCTGATGCCCCAACATGCGTTGAGCCATCTTCATCAATGGGCAACTGAATCCTTGTTTTGCAATCGTGCTCACGCTTGCCTCGAAACCTAAAACGGGCGAGCACAATATTTCAGTCATTTGATTAAGTCAAGCGACTGAAATAGGGCGGGGATGTTTTTTCGTTCAGACTGGAAGTGCGTTCTCTCGGTACGTCTCCAGTAACAATTCAACGAAGCGATTCGCCTGTGGAGACATGAACTTACCTTTGCGCAAGACCAGCCCATAACCGCGTTGCGGGAAGTAGTCCGCGAGCGGGATGGACACGAGCTTCTCATTCCCCGTCAAGCAGATATCGGTCACGATGGAGATACCCATGCCTAGCTCGACATATTTCTTGATGACTTCCCAGCCCCCCGCTTCCAGCGTCACCTTGAATGACAGTTTGTGTTGCTGGAACACGTATTTGACCACGCCCCACGTGGAAAGATGTCGGGGTGGCAAGATCAATCCGAATTGGCTGATATCTTCTAAGGTCACCTTCTTTTTCTTGGCTAAGGGATGGCCGATGGGCACGATCAACACTGGGTCGAACGTCACCAAGGGTTGATAAGTGATGTCGTCCGGCACATCCAACATCGAACCCACGGCAAAGTCGATCTCATCCGACTTCAGCATCTTCAAGCCATCGCGCCCCGTCTCGTTGTGCAAACGCAGGTGGATACCCGGATAGGCCTTGGTAAAGCGGCTCACCACCTCGGGCAAAATATAGAGAATGGTCGATTCGCCTGCGCCGATGTTCAACTCGCCCGACTCCAAGCGGCCATGCTGGGCTTCAAAGTTGGCATGCAAGCCATCCACCCCCTGCACCAAAGGCTCGGCTAGGGTATACAGCGCCTCACCGTCCGGCGTCAGACGCATGGTCGGCCCGCGACGCTCGAACAAAGTCGTCTTTAATTCTCGCTCAAGTGCTTGTATTTGAAGGGTGACCGAAGGTTGGCTCAGGAACAATTTCTGCGATGCTACGGTGATACTGCCACTACGCACCACTTGGCAGAATGCCCGCATCTGCTTGAGTCGGTTGTTTTTGTAGTACGCCTGTTTGTCTGCCGACATTACCCACTCCTTTTCATTTTCTAATAATGAAAATTGAAATTATTGATTGCCCAAATGATAGTAACTTTAATAACCTTGTTGCAAGAAAAGTTTTATACATCATAAAAATAGCAAA
>Ga0265292_1000750_pt1 | contig 37886 bp, 34 predicted proteins | sample Munlanlewell296A_FD_189080 | JGI IMG/M metagenome (GOLD analysis project Ga0265292, IMG submission 189080) | Leachate microbial communities from a municipal landfill in Southern Ontario, Canada - Leachate well 296A | ecosystem: Engineered > Solid waste > Landfill > Unclassified | place: Canada... | reverse complement strand
CACAAAACCCCGACGGCAATAATAATCAAGGTGGCAGCGGTAACACATCCGGCCAAGGGCCTGTTGAGGGTGAAGTTGTGAACTAAAAGTCAATTGCATTTATCACGCGACGTATTAAATCCCCGCTTCTTTAAGCGGGGACTTTAATAATACTCAACAACTAAGGTTTGACAATTACCCTTCTTCGAAGTTTAATTCACCCAGCGGTCAGATAAAGGAGAAAAAATGGTCACTGAGAGACTTTGGCAACACGGCGAGACCGGAGTCGCCAGCCAGGTAGTCCAATGCAGTACAACTTACGGAACCAGAGCAGACCCGCTGTCCAAAGACGAAGCGGTCACCTACGAGAGAACAACCTCTTTCGGAAAACTTCTCTTTCGAAGGAAAGGCGGAGAGATGGTAGCGCTGGATGAAGAGGCTGCAAAAAAACTAACAAGAAAGAGTTAGACGCGTAACTCCTTGCGTATCCCACAGACCGCCACGCAAGGAGTTCTCATTTAGACAGCATGCCGTCGTGACACACAACAATCACGATTTGACAATTCCCATCATCTAAAGTTAAATTCACCCAGCGGCCGCAAGGAGGTTAGTGTGACATCTAGAGTCGTATACGTCGTGGTTAAACAGATTACGGCCGAGACCTCCATCGGCAAAAGTGTGATTATCCCGATAGGCGAGCGGTTGGAATACGATGGTACTTCAGATGCTCAAGCGATCTTCTGGAGACCGAATAACCACAGCTTCGTCTACCGTCCTGCGAGTGAGGCAAAAAAGGACCTACGTCCACTGAGCGAATGACGGTGACGATGCACAGCTCTTTGCGAATCCAAAGGCCGCAACGCAGAGAGCTGTTTCTTTTTTATTTAGGCCAAGATGAAACAATCAGAGGAGTAGCATCCTCTTTAGGCAAGTTCGACCAAATTTCTTCCGTAATAAAAGGCATAAAGGGATGAAGCAGCTTTAAACAGTTCAGGAAAACGTGCCGAAATACCGCGAGCGCGGCGTCTTTATCTTCACGGGACTTTAGATTCTCTAAATATCGGCTGGCCAGTTCATCCCACATAAAATGATATATCCCCTCTGCCGCGTCGGCAAAACGGTACTTATCTAAATTCTCATTTACGGACTTAGTGAGTGCATTTAATCCGTCGATAATTTTCTTATCGGCTTCAACTAATTCAGCATGCTGCTCATCTGAATAAAAATTCAATTCCTTACCCGCGCTCTGCTTATACGTATCTGACTCCATTAAGAAAAACCTTGCCATGTTCCAAACTTTATTGGCAAAATTCCTATAGGCAATAACTTTATCTTTAGGAAAGGCGAAATCCTTGCCGTTGGCTGTCCCAAATATTAACCCCATCCTTAGTGCGTCAACGCCGTACTTTTCAAAATACTCATCCGGATCAATATTATTCCCAAGGTTTTTACTCATCTTTTTTCCATCCACTGCTCGCACCATCCCATGTAGATAAACATCTTTAAAGGGAGACTTTCCGGTAGCATAAATTCCAAACATTACCATCCTGGAAACCCAACGCGTTACAATCTCCCAGCCTGTTTCCAAAACATTCGTTGGATAATAGTACTTAAAATCATCGGAGTCCGGATATCCAAGGGTGATTAATGGCCATTGGCCGCTGGAAAACCAAGTATCAAAAGTGTCTGTTTCCTGAAGATAATCATCACCCGGACATGTCTCAGAAATAACGTATTTAGTATTCTTTGCCGCGGTCACTCTCTGTAGGCCGTTTTTTACCTCGTCAAAGTCAAAGTCGCTCAATTTCCCAAATTTATAATTTCCGTCTTTATCTAAAAAGGCTACTTCCAAAGTGGGATTTTCTTTTGCACTGTACCAAGCCGGAATTCTAATCCCCCAAACCACCTGTCGGGAAATGGCCCAATCGTGCATATTTTCCACCCACCTGGTGTAAGTAACTTCTCGCCATTTAGGATAAATATTCAATTCTCCGTTTTCCACTACCTCCAAAGCTTTTTTCTTTAACGAGTCGACCTTAATAAACCAGTTAGGCACCGGCAACATCTCAATGTAATCGTTACTTCTATAGTCAACCGGAACAGTGTGCGTATAGTTTTGATCGACTTTTTCAACTAGCCCCATGGACGTTAAATCCTCAATTGCTTGTTTTCGGGCTTCCGCGATCTTTAGTCCCTTATACTTCCCCGCGTTTTCATTCATGCGACCGTCCAACCCCATCACGCTTTTTACTTGTAAACCGTGTCGCAAACCGATTTCATAATCATTCTTATCGTGCGCGGGCGTGACCTTTAAAACGCCTGTGCCAAAGGCCGAATCCACATAAGAGTCGGCAATTACTTTTAACTTTTGCTCACCCAGAGGATCTGTAAAGCTGATCTCCTGGCCGATATATTTTTTATAGCGCTCGTCGTTAGGATTTACCGCCAACGCCGTGTCCCCCCATTTAGTTTCTGGCCGTACGGTTGCTACCGTAAGCGGACCGTATTTTATGTAATACAAAGGATCTATCTTTTCCACAAAAACCACTTCCGCGTCAGAAAAAGTCGTTCCCCATTTAAAAGAATAGTTCACCACGTAGTCGTCACGATAAATTAGTCCATCTTTGTGCATTTTTTCAAAAGTCGACTGAACAATTTTTAGACTTTGCGGGTCCAGAGTAAATCTATAGCGACTCCAATCCACGCTCGCTCCCATTTGTCGTATCTGACCTTCTATCAGATAACGATTTTTTTGCACAAAATCCCAAATTTTTTGATAAAGAGTGTTGCGGTCAAAATCAAAGCGCGACTTTCCTTCTTTCTTAAGTTCACGCTCAAAAGTAGTTTGGGTTTCAAAACCCGCGTGGTCTGTTCCCGGAACCCAAAGGGCACTAAGGCCTTGCATGCGCTTCCAACGAATCAAGATGTCCTCAATAGCAATCATTAACACATTACCCATATGCATTTTTCCACTGGCATTAGGCGGAGGCAAGATTATTGTGTAAGGCTTTTTGGCAGGATCACGCTCCGCCTTAAAATAACCCCCCTCTTCCCACATTTTATAAATTTTGGATTCCACGCTTTTGTGGTCATACTTTGACTCCATTGGCATAACGCAAATTATACATTATTATAAAGAGGTAGACATAGGAAACTGCCCAGATGCAAATATTTACGCAAATTAGTTTAATACTAGCCGTTGCCGCTACACTGTCCGTCTTAGCACGACTTTTAAAACAGCCTGCCATATTGGCCTATGTCATCACGGGATTCCTGTGCGCCACCTATTTTTTACAGGTAGGCAACTTGGGGGCAAACGACACCTTCTCCACCTTTTCCGATCTTGGCATAGCTATTTTGCTTTTTATCGTGGGAATTAATCTTAGTCCAAAAGCCATTAAAACGGTAGGAAAAAACGCCTTTCTGGCCGGCGCCGGACAGATGATTTTTACCACTTTTGCGGGCTACCTATTGGCAAAATTTCTGGGCTTTGATCCTATCCCTGCCATAATCATGGCCGTTGCTTTCTCCTTTAGCAGCACCATTATCGTCTTAAAATTATTAGGCGACTTAGGAGACTTAGAAAAACTTCACTCCAGACTGGCTATCGGCATACTTTTACTTCAAGATTTAACCGCCTCCATCTGTCTTATATTTCTCACAACTTTGGACAAGTCCAGTCAGGGTAGCCTACTTATAGCCACACTTTTCCTAAAAGGAGTGGTAGTGTCTTTACTTGTCTGGCTTATAAGCACCAAATTTCTAGGCCGACTTTCTAAGTTCTTTGCCCAATCGCAGGAAAACTTATTTATCTTTTCTATTGCCTGGGGTTTTGGAATTTCCTCCCTTTTTGCAGAAATTGGGTTTTCTAAGGAAATCGGCGCATTGGTTGCCGGAGTTGCACTTTCCACACTCCCTTACAGCGCAGAAATATCTTCAAAACTACGACCCTTGCGCGATTTTTTTGTGATTCTGTTTTTTATTGCTTTAGGTTCAAAGATTGAGTCTGCAGAAGTCCTACAATTTCTACCTCAAATTATAATTCTTTCGGTTTTTGTGGTGCTGGTTAAACCTGTTATTACAGCTTTAAATCTAAGACTTCTTGGTTACCATAGAAAAATCGCATTTAAAACCGGAGTGAGTCTTGCTCAAATTAGTGAATTTTCTTTGGTTTTGGTGTTGCTTGCGCAAAAATTAAATTTTGTGGACGGAAATATTGTGCAAATTACGACCCTAGTGTGCGTTGTTACAATTACTCTATCGTCGTATCTAATTAAATTTAGCAACGGAATTTATGCATTACTCAATAAGATAATTAAACCCACAAAGTGGAGCGATAAAGATGCTTTAGAGGCAGATAAGCCGGCCTACGATGTAATCTTATTTGGATGCAACAGAGTAGGATGGGATTTTGTTAAAGCGTTCAAGAATTTAGGTATGGGTTTCTTGGCTGTAGATTTCAATCCGGAAACGCTGGAGGAGCTTAAGAAAAAAAATATAAACTGCATTTATGGCGACGCAGAAGACGTGGAATTCTTAGATGAGCTTAACGTAGCGCAAGCCCGAATGGTAATTTCAACCATCCCAGACTATGAAACTAACATCTTATTACTGGGGGAAATTAGAAAGACAAATCAAGAATCGGCAGTAGTTTTGATTTCCTATAATGTGGACGACGCGTTAACCTTTTATAAAAAGGGCGCTACTTATGTAATTTTGCCCCATTTTATTTCTGCCCAACACGCTATGCAGCTTTTGGAAGAATTTGGCATAAATCATAAAAGTTTTGAGAATGAAAAAAACAACCACATTCTGTATTTGAACGAACGCAAGAACATGGGACACGCCCACCCACCACACTAAATAGTATATAATTACACCGTCGCAAGGGCCGTTAGCTCAGTTGGTAGAGCGCTGCATTCGCATTGCAGAGATCGGCGGTTCGATTCCGCCACGGTCCACCAACCTTGTCACATAGAACTTTGAGCCAACTAACTACTTTAATTAATGTGCAAGAATCTCCCAATAATTATCTTTGGAAATAATTTTTACGGTGTCCAACATCATAGAGTATTCTCTCTTAAAGCTATCTAAATTCTTTGCTGTTTTCCCCAGTTTCCAAGAATATTTAACCTCGTACGCACAAAGCCTGCTACTGGACTTCTCAATTACAAAATCAACCTCGGTTTGGTTAATTGTTCTCCAATATTTTACATTTTGTTCACCGTAAAGCCCGAACAACTGTATAGCTACAGCGTTTTCAAAAAGCACCCCTTTTTCAAATATCAGGTTACTGTCACTTAGCTTGTTCAAGACCGCATTTCTAATCCCCAAATCGTTAAAATATATCTTTGGCCGGTGGGTCAGCTCCTTAGCTTTATTCTTATGAAAAGGGTAAATATTTGAAATTACAAAAGTCTTCTTTAAAGCCTCAATGTTTTTAAGCACTTCGGTTTTAGAAAGTTGCGTAAGTTTGGCGATATTTTCTACACTATATAAATTCCCTATACTCTCAGCCAAAAAACTCACCACCATTTTGGTATTAGATGAATTCTCTAAATTAAATAAAGCTCCGATATCACGTTGAATATAGCTATCCGCTATTTCCTGAAGGCGTTGTCTTTTTCTACCTAAATCCAGCGTTGCAACAACCGCTGGATAACCACCATAGACTAAGTAGTCCTCAAGAATTTTCTGCAAAAGGCTAAAATTTCCTGTAATATTTTGGGCTGCTATCTTACGGTGATTTAATACTTCACCCAATGAGAGTGGTCTCAGAAAAAACTCGAGTTTCCTGCCCGTTAAAGGCTCTTTAATCCTTTCTTTAATATCTAATGAAGCCGATCCGGTTAGAACAAATTTAATGTTTAGGTGCTTGTCGTAAATGTACTTTATAAACAGGCCAACGTTAGAAAGTCTTTGAGCCTCATCGATAAAGACATAAATTCTATCGTAAGCATTATTTCTCTGGGAAATAACAGAGTTAAGAAAAATTTCTGGGTCTTTAAAATCTGGGCTTGGAAAATCTAAATTAAAGTAGAATATGTTTTTTGTGTCATCCTGCCGCATTAGCTTCTCTATGCAAACTGCTATTTCCGAACTCTTTCCTACTTGTCTCGCACCATAGAGTATTGTTACCTCAGGCTCCTTAAGGTGGTCAAACAAAGTGGCATGAAGGTCTCTTTGTATATAATTCAAAGGTATAAGGTTGTTTATTTCTACCACATTAGTTATTTTCACTCACACATTATGTACTAAAATCTCCGAGGTGTCAACTTCTTTAGTACTAAAACCTTAGGATAGAGGCTTTGAGTCTTTGCTGTACTACGACAGACACGAAACAGCTAAATTAGCAGATTGCCGAGATGTAAATTAGCTCGCCGGAGGTAATAATGGAGTTCCTTACCAGTTCCATTATACTCCACCACAGTGATATAATAAACATATGAGTGTTGATATAGGAATGTACAGAAAAAACAGTCCCAAAGTTTTAACAACTGCGGATTTAGATGTATTAAATAGTGACTTCGACGTGATAATTGATTTTATTCTTCCGGAATCTAACAAAGTAATATCATTTAGAGCAAATCCCAAAGATGAGAAACTCAAAGAAACCTTTGGTCCAAAACCACAGGCTGACATGAAAGGACTGACGGGACGTTTTACCCCATCCTTTAATTTGAATGCGGATGGAATATATTGGACAACCTTATACAACTACAGTGAAACCAACTTTTGGAATGCTTTTGTTAAAGTTTATACTCAAATTGCAAAGTCTCTAAATATGTTGATAGAAGACCCACAATCCGATACGCGAGATATCACTCCTGAAGAGTTCCTTAGTACTCAAACTACCACGTAACCACTCTGACAATAAGTTCCAACATAGTTCCAGATGGTCCACCAAACCTTTTTTCGCTAATTGCGTTGTCTGACCGCCCGAATTAGCGTTAATTGGGTTTGACAAACCTCGGAATTCGCGCTAATATGCTTTTATTGTGATTATCCCAAGATCTTTAACTGCCGTAATAACTCAAAAACTAACCTCCTCTACCAAAGGGGTTGTAATTTACGGAGCTAGGCAGGTTGGAAAAACCACCCTAGCCAATAATCTTATTGGCACACTGAACCTTAAAACATTAACTATCAACGGTGACCAAAGTCGTTTTTTAGATGTACTTTCCAGCAGAGATCTAGCAAAAATTAAGTCTCTGGTACAAGGTTACGAACTGCTTTTTATTGACGAAGCTCAAAGAATTCCGGAAATCGGCCTGGCATTAAAAATTATTCTTGATAATATGCCGGAGCTTAAGGTTTTGGTTACCGGGTCGTCATCTTTGGATTTAGCAAGTAAGATAAGCGAGCCTCTTACGGGGAGGGTCTGGACGTATCATTTGTATCCCATATCTTTTCTTGAACTGTCTGGTAGCCAAAACAGACCGAAGCTTGATCACGCCCTAGAAGAGCGACTTATGTTTGGGTCATATCCGGAGATATTTTCATTAGAAGGCGAGTCTCAAAAAAGAGAGTATCTGCAAAACTTGTCAGACGCGTATTTGTATAAGGATTTACTTGAGTTTGGTGAAATAAAAAATTCTTCCAAAATTCGCGACCTACTTAAGCTTCTGGCCTTTCAAGTAGGGTCGCAGGTTTCTCTGTCCGAACTCGGCACCTCGCTTGGCATAAGCAAAGATACTGTGTCAAGATACGTCGACTTGTTGGAAAAATCGTATGTAATCTTTAGGTTAAAGGGTTTTAGCAGAAATCTGCGGAAAGAAATTACTAAAATGGATAAGGTATATTTTTACGACTTGGGAGTCAGAAATATCCTAATTGACAACCTCAATCCTTTAAGAGGCCGGGACGACTTAGGTGCTCTGTGGGAAAATTTCCTTATTGTGGAAAGAATGAAGCTTTTGGCATATAACCAGGACTTTGCCAATACCTACTTTTGGCGAACTTACACCGGAGCGGAACTGGATTATGTGGAAGACAAGGGCGGCAAATTGTATGGTTTTGAATTTAAGGTGAGAAACAAAGTCAAGCGCGCGCCTAAATCGTGGAAGGAAACTTACCAGGACTCCGAGTATTCATGTATAAACCGCGATAACTATCTGGACTTTATTCTTAAATAACCTATTAAACAGAGAACAGAGGTCCTAACATAGTCCCAAATGGTCCACCAGTCTTCACCCCTCGAATCCATAAGAATACTCTATACCGTCCTTTATAGCCCTATAACCAATCTACTCTAAACCATTTGTATAATAAACATTTGTCTGTCATACTACAACTAATATCCAATATCGGTCGGGCGGGGCCAAAACAAACAGAGACGAGGGAGAGTGGAATAATGCCAGTAAAGACGAAAACCGTAACGAATGCCAGTGGTCAGCCGTTTCACGAATCCGTCGACACCGCAAGTCGCCAGGACACCGGACATTTCGGAGAAGCGGCTACACGCTGGATGGAACACGGCACGAAACCAGCAAAGGGTGCGATTACACCCACTACACCCACCGAGACCAAAAAGAAGTAGCCTGCTAACCGCCTGCTGCCCGTGAAAGAGACCCGCCCCTCTGCTTACGAGCAGGCACACGAGCGCCGGACGGCAATGTAGATCATTCAAACTACACATTGCCGCCGGCGCTCAGTTCATGATTTGTAGCACTTTACTTAGCTCCAACATAGTCCCAAATAGTCCACTATTACTCTTAATATTATATTATTTTTTACTGTTACTAGACACCTTGAGTAGCTTTTTCCAATTCTTGTGTAATAATACGAACGTATGTATCAATATTCCGATGAAAAAATCAAGAGATTAATAGAAGGAGCTGTAGAAAGAAATACAGAATTAGATTGCATTGAGTTTAAAGATGCTAGAGGCGGTTTACCTGGAGATCTTTGGCGTCCAATTACTGCGTTTTCTAATACACCTACGGGAGGACTTATTGTTTTTGGTGTTGAGGAATCCAAGGTCAGTCGTGCAATAAAAATAGTTGGAGGTTTAGACTTACACCGTATTCAGGAAAAGATCGCCGAATACATGCGTGACAAAGTCAGAAATTGTGGTGAATACAGTATAAAAGTATTAGATATCAGAGGTGCTCCGCTGATAATATTAGTGCTATCAGAAGTTCAGAAGGAGAATAAGCCTTGTTATAACGTAGACTTGGGTATGCACAAGGGTGCTTGCATAAGGATTGGAAATACTAATAGATTAATTACTGAGGAAGAATTACGAGCATTTTTACGATATACACCAGAATATAGATATGATAGAAAAGTTGTTAAATCATCAACCTTGTCTATGCTTTCTGATGAAAAAATAAAGTTGCTGATAGAAAAGAGCGCAGAACGAACGGGTCGGTCTGTACCAGATGTGCAAGTCAAAGAAAAAGTTTTAAAGAATCTGGGAATAATTGCGGAAACGTCCAACGGTGCTTTTATTCCAACCATTGCAGGATGCTTAATGTTCTCGAAAGGAAACCCGCAGGAAATTCTTGGATTAGAACGTTATACCACAAGGTGTGTTAGATATGCTGGAAAATCCCCTTCAACTTCCATTGTTACACAACAGGAATTGTACGGTACGTTAGATATGCAAATTGAGGAATCCTTAATGTTCATTAAAAGAACTATCAATTATGGCGCTAAAATCGTTGGAGCCAAAAGAGTTGAACAGTATGAATACCCAGAAGATGCTTTACGGGAAGTTGTGGCCAACGCAATAATTCATAGGGATTACATAATCACTGGTACTTACACAAAAATAGCTGTTTTCTCTGATAGAATAGAGATTTCTAATGCAGGCACACTTCCTCCGGGCATAACCATAGATAACATAAAAGATTCCCAATACAGCAGGAATGAAATAATTGCGAATATAATGCGCGTACTGGACTATATGGAAGAATTTGGAAGGGGTATTGACCTGGTGTATGCGAGAATGGCTGAATATGGTCTTGTTGAACCCCTTTTTAAAAACTCGTCAAATACTTTTAAAGTTACCTTACTAGGAGCCCTTTATAAGGGACTAAATGAAAGACAAATTAAGATATGGAATTATTTGCAGGAAAATAATAAGGCTAATATTAATGACTTTTTCTCGAACCTTTTTCAAGGTGTAGGGCGATCCACTATAAATGTTGACTTAAAAAAGATGGTTGAAATGGAATTGATTGCGTTAAAGGGTTCTTCTAATAGCACTTATTACGAACCCAAATACTAGAAGAAGCTAGAGGAGATTAGATGAGCTAGGTTTATTTGTTGTTATGGTGGCATTTACGCAACGCAAGAAACCCGAATATGCACGTACTATACCTAGATGCATATAGAGGAGTTCACCTGAAATACTTAACCTCTTTTTGTGTGGGGACTCAATTATGATATTGGACAAATCGTCCGTTATGTGACTAAAACGGTCTGAAATAGCGCTTATTACGGTCCACAAACAGAAAGCCCCGAGATTTCAATTCGGGGCTCTTTTTATTGCTTTACTATGTTCACAATGACGAAGTAACCGTCGCGGTGACGGCAGAATTTAGTAGTCGCCCATGTCTCCGCCCATTCCTCCCATGCCTCCCATTCCGGCGCCACCCATACCGCCTCCGGGCATTGGTTCTTCCTTTTTAGGAGCTTCTGCCACTAAACACTCCGTGGTAAGAACCATAATGGCCACAGAAACGGCGTTTTGAAGCGCGCTTCTGGCCACTTTGGCAGGATCAATAATTCCGTCTTTTACCATATCGCCATACTCCATTTTGACCACATTGTAACCAAGATTTTGGTCATTCTTTTCCTTTTGAAGTCGCTCAAGCTCGCCCAAAATCATGCCCGCATCCACGCCGGCATTCTGCACAATCATTCTTATTGGTTTTTCCAGCGCTGCGTGCAAAATCTTAAGTGCGGTAGCCTCCTCACCCTCTGCCTTGGTACCCTCCAAAACCTTGCGGGCTCGCAAAAACGCCACACCTCCACCTGGAACAATACCTTCTTCCACAGCCGCTTTGGTAGCATTAACTGCATCCTCAACACGCAACTTTTTCTCTTTAAGCTCAGTCTCGGTAGCCGCACCAACCTGCAAAACCGCTACTCCACCGGAAAGCTTAGCTAAGCGTTCCTGGAATTTTTCTTTATCGTAATTGGAGTCTGTCTTACCCATTTGGGTTTGAATCTGGGCAATTCTGTCGGCAATTTTCTTTTTATCACCCTTTCCCCCCACAATGGTTGTATTATCCTTGTCGGCAATAACCCTATCGGCCTTACCTAAATCTTCAACTTTTGTAGAGTCAAGCTTTCTACCAAGCTCTTCCGAAATCACAGTGGCACCCGTTAAAGCCGCAATGTCTGCCAGCACTTCTTTTCTTCTGTCACCAAAACCCGGAGCTTTAACCGCTAAAGCGTTAAACGTTCCGCGAATCTTGTTAACGACAAGCGTAGCCAAAGCCTCGCCTTCAATATCGTCGGCAATAATTACTAGATTTTTTGACACCTTAACAAAACCTTCCAACAAGGGCAAAAGATCCTGAATGCTGGTGATTTTTGTGTCGGTAACCAAAATATAAGGTGATTCGATTTCTGCTTCCATTTTGTCGGCATTGGTTACAAAGTATGGCGACGCAAAACCTTTGTCAAACTGCATACCATCTTTGTATTCCAACTCCATTTGAAGTCCCTTTGACTCCTCTACGGTGATAACACCGTCTTTACCCACTTTTTCCATGGCTTCGGCAATTAAATTACCAATTTCCACATTTTGAGCAGCAATTGTGGCCACTTGGGCTTTTTCCTCTTTGGTAGTTATTTTTTTGGACAACCTTTCAATTTCTTTCACTACCAAATCCAACCCTTTTTCCAGCCCACCCCTAAGCATCATTGGATTAGCGCCCGCGGAGATATTTCTTAACCCCTCCTCCACGATCGCTTGAGCAAGCACTGTAGCGGTTGTAGTTCCGTCACCCGCAACATCATTGGTTTTTTCCGCAGCTTGTCTAACCAACTGTGCACCCATATTCTCAAATTTGTCGGTAAGCTCTATCTCTTTTGCTACCGTAACACCATCGTGAACCACTTGCGCAGCCCCCCACGATTTATCCAACGCCACATTTCTTCCTTTAGGACCAAGTGTTGTGGCTACGGCTCTGGAAAGCTTGTTAATGCCATCCATGAGCTTTTTTCTTGCTTGGTCGCCATATACTATTTGTTTTGCTGACATTTTTAACTCCTTTCAATTAAATAAAATTGCTTACGACTCGATAACTGCCAAAATATCCTCTTCCTTCACCAGGAGGTATTCTTTTCCGTCAATTTTTATTTCCGTTCCGCCCCATTTTTTGTAAATAACTTTAGCGCCAACTGAAATATTTATCTCCATCGCCTTTCCGTCCTCATCCCTTTTACCCGGACCTTTTGCTAAAACTTTACCCTCTTGGGGTTTTTCCTTAGAAGTATCGGGGAGCACAATTCCGGATGGAAGCTTGGTTTCCCTCTCCGCAGGCTCAATTAGCAAATAATCGGCCAGCGGCTTTATTTTATTAAATGCAGACATTCTTACCTCCTTTAGGATTTTTAAATCCAATTAAATTATTAACTAGTACTTGCGCGACAAATTTTTAGCACACTATGGGTGAGAGTGTCAATAGGTGTTTGTTTTGGTCATAAAACTCCACGATATACTTCAATTCATTACAAACTCTTTAAGTTCGCTAAAATCTTTAATCACTTTATCGGGTCTGCTTTCTTTAAGACTGTTCAGATCGTAAAATAAGTCGTATCCATCAGGATGAAATAATACCGTTTTACAGCCCGCGTTTTTCCCCATAACTATATCGCTCTTGCTATCTCCGACCACAATCGATTCACTCGGCGAGGTATTAAATTTATTGCATGCTAATATTGCCGCCTCGGGATCCGGTTTTGCTTTCTTAACATCATTAAATCCTATAACCGTGTTAAAGTATCTATCCAATTTAAGTCGTTTGAGCATCTCGTTTACATACCAGTTATATGCAAAACTAACGATGGCTAACTTTATCTTTTTTTCTTTAGCCAAATCTAAAAAGTCAATGACTCGTTTGAATAGTCTTCCCTCCCTATAGTGATTCCTAACGCCGGAAAAATACGATCTTTTAAATTCCTCGGCTTGTGATGGAATCCCCAGCTTGGCGCAAATACTTTCCTCCGTTTTACCAAAACAAGTACCCACTATCTCCCTATCCGTAAGATTGAACCCTTGTGATAATAACGCCTGTTTATAAGACTTTATATACAGTGGAAGAGTATCAACTAATGTTCCGTCCAAATCAAACAAGATTGCTTCGATCACACGCTAATTTTAACATGTGGTATTGTTCAGGTAGTTTCCGGCAATTTGGTATCGGAGTTACCATTTTACCCCGTTTTTTGGAGTTTGCAATACCATTTAGCGGGCGCGCTGTAATGACGGGATTAAATGGAGGCCTGAGTCGGAATCGAACCGGCGTGTAGAGGTTTTGCAGACCCCTGCCTTACCACTTGGCTATCAGGCCGTGATGACGGGTACCCGTGATTGATATTTTAGCATTAAAGTGGTAAATTTCTAACATATGGCAGACCGCGTTTCCACAATTTTTTCCCCCGCAGGTCAAAAATACTACGCGCCTACAACCCAATCCTCCGTGACAGGTAAAAAGTCAAGGACCAGAAACATTGTAGCTTTTATAGTAACCGCTTTTGGAGTAATCTTAACTTCTTATTTTGGCTACATTTTAGTAAGTCGCTCAAATTCCCCGTCGTCAAAACCTTACTTATATGCAGATGTTTATTACGGTAAGGCGAAAGTTTTTGTAAACGACAAAGAAGTGGGTGAAACCCCTTTAGAAAATTTTGTGGTTAAAAAAGGCAGTAACAAGGTAAAACTTGAGTCGAACGGAAAACCCTATGAAACCACTATTTCTTTTCTGGCCGGCTTACCAACTTTAGTTAAACGCGACCTTGGAACAGATGAAGTTTTTTCTAGCGGACTCGACTTATGGTACGAAAAATCCAGCTCGGCAAACACCTTAAGCGTAATTTCCCAACCGTCTGAAGCAATAGTTTTTATTGACGGCACTGAAGCGGGCAAAACTCCCTTTTCCACAGATAAACTCACCGCGGGAAGCTACGATGTCCGTTTGGAAAAAGAGGGTTATGAACCACAGAGCGGTCGTTTAAATGTAATTAAAGATCAAAAAATTAACGCGTCTTTTAAGCTTTTCCCAATGCCTGCACCAATCACGGTTAAAATTATGGATGGTTCCACCAACTTGTACGACATTTACTCTAACAACAGTTTTGTTACCTCCAGCCCTCAAAGTTGGGCAAAAGCCCTTATTTACTGGAACAAAACGCGAGGTATTAATATTATGGGTTATGGAATTAATCGTGAGCTAGTTTTTAGTTATATTTTGGACTTTGATGGAAAATTTTACGACACTTCTGGTGTCATTGTTGAACCCAATAAAGTACTATTGGGCGATGGTAAAATTGCTTATTTACGACGCGAGTCTGACGGTGCGGGCATAAGCTCGCAAGCTAAAGAAAGTCTTGCTAAAATTGGGACTTCTATTTCGATCGGGAAAACCGCTAAAGTTAAAGATACATCAACCGGATGGTTAAGAGTTAGAAGTCAACCAAGTTTAGCGGGGGCAGAAGTTGGACGACTTAATATTGGTGATACGGTTTCTGTGCTGGAAGAAAAACCCGGCTGGCTTAAGATTAAAAGCACGGCGGGATTAGAAGGTTGGGCTTCCAGCGACTATTTGCAGCTGCTTTAACCCGTCATTTCAAATACCAGTCAAGTAAATCCGGGCGGAGAGTTTTTATTTGCCCAATGGTATTTTGGTAGTCGACGGTGAATCCAAGCATATTTTGATATTTTGCCACTAGCACTAAAACCCCTACATCCGTTGGGTAATTCGTTGATAGGTTTTTGTAATAGTACTGCGTCATTCCCAAATAAAATGGGTCAACGGTTGCAGAACTTATGTCTTTAAGCGACAAAAAGTAATAAAGCGACACTAAACCGCGCAAAGTGGCCAGATTTTGTGGGTTCAATTCCCGCGCCCTCAACATATCTTTTAGCGCTAGCGCTTTAAGAGAATTTGTAGCGTTGATGTTTTGACCTGTGGTTTGCAAAATGTATGTTTTAGCGCGCGTACGATAGTAAAAAGGTTCTTTGGGATTTAATTTCACGGATTTGTCTGCACATTCCAACGCTTTTTGTACGTCTCCCTGTTCAAAATATTTTTGCGACTTTTTGCTAACTGTGTCGGCTAAATATTGTTTAGCAAATTGCACGTTTAAAAATATATATCCCGTTATTATCAAAATCGACATTATCAGACGGGAAGGAAAGGGTCCCTCAAAACGCTCTGGTGAAAGTTTTTCGGGCCTCCTTCCCTTCCCGTCACCCCCATCAATAGTTAACAAGGCTAGAAATACCCAAAAAAGCAAAGAGGTAGAAACGGTTGGCCAGCTAAAAATATTGGTTATAAATAGTCCAAAAAGCGCAGGAGCAAGAAATCGATGCTTGGTTAACAGGACTTTAATAACTATCGCCAAATAAATTACAAGACCAATAATCCCGTTTTGCGTCAACAGCTCCAAATAATAATTATGGGGTTTGTTTAAAATATAATTCCACTCCGACGAATAATTTAAAGACGCGGGGCGGAATTTTTGAAACTCGTAAGGAAAGGTTTCAGGCCCTGTACCTATTAAAAATGTTTTGGGCGACGAGATTGCTAGATTTAACGCGCCTCTCCAAATTCCCTTTCTGATAAACCCGCTGTCGGTAACCGCGTATCCACTTCCGTCATCCCGACCTCCGCCAACCCGCTCTACCGAAAAACCCGCGGGCGCCTGTGTAACAGTATCGATCTTATCAACCCGCAACAACGGAGTAATCGTGTCAGTAAAAGCGTCATTAATCTTTTGTTTGAAAATCCCTGGATTTAAGAACGCAAACAGTAGGCAAATCGACGTCACGACAACAAGAGTCGACCAACTTCTCTTAACTGCGTCAAAATTAAACGCCAATAGCAAACACATCGATACCGTTAAACCGAGAATTCCGGAAACCGAGTAAGAATACCAAAATCCACTAAAGCCAAATATAAAGAGCAATAACCACCCAACCTTACTTATCCAACGAATCTTCTCTTCAAGTCCGAGATACAAAATAATTGGTAAAACCATGGCGCAATAGGCAGAGTACCAATTTGGCTGGCCAAAGGTAGAAAAAGCCCTCGTAGTAGTGTCGCTTTCCCACTTACCTCCCAATCCAAAATGCTGCAAAATTGCATACACCGAAATTGGCAGTACGGTAAGAGCAACGATTCGTAAAATTTGTGGGGTAGACGGCTGTATCCTTTTTGTCGACCAGTAGATTCCAAAAAATATCAAAATGGAGATTAACCCACCGTCAAAACGGGAAAAATACCCCCAAACGGAGGTGTAAAGATGGGCGGAAAATATGGTCGACACGATAAAACTACCAACAAAGAGCCCTAAAAGCTTAGAAAAGTCGGCCTTAAACACATCGGATTTATTTGTCATAACGATACTAACCATGACGAGGGTGGATCCCACAAGATAAACAAAATACATTTTGGGAAATTCAAAAAGCTCATTAGTGTTCTGCACAAAGACAAAGGGCGTAATAAAAACCAAACACTGGAGCAATATTCTTGACACGTGTTTCACCATTGACTATTATAATAACAGGATTCCTGCCTATGTTTTCAAAAATTTTGATAAAATTAATAGATGAAGCCATTGTACCGGCACTTTACCTTATAACTGTGCGCATTGTGTCGCTAGTTTTTATCTCACGCTCGCTGGACATTCCAATAAACTTGGGTCCGTCAGGTTTTATGTACACCTCCCAAAGTGATTACATGCAGGTGAATTCCTATTCTCTGCTCTTTATGGTTCTGGCCCTTTGTTTGGGGCTTTTGCATGTTATCGTAAAATCATTGGTTTTTCACGACACACATATTTCCCCACCCCTGGCAGCAAAACTCCACAGTTTTAAAGCCCAGCATCTTATTCAGAACAGCTTCCATTTGTACTCACAAGGAGTTGTGTGGCTGGCCTATCTTTATTTTTTAACCATTGGCGCGGGTCTTATGAGTCTTTTTGGACTTTTATATGCCTGGATTACCTACGTTTCTCTAGGTTTCGCGGTGCTTTTTACCTATATCTTTATTTTGGACGCTGAAAAGGAAATAAATGAAAGTTAACAAGCCTGAATATTTTGAAATTAAATTTGCCACCGACTTGATGCTTTTGATTCTATTGTTGGCTCTTCTGGCCCTTCCGGTTGCATCGTTGGGACTTTCGGGCGTTCAGCCAGGCGCTAGTCCGCAGATAGCGGGATCGAGCACTTCGTCACCCCGGTAATAACCAACATCATTGGAATGACGCTAACGACAGTTGAGGAAGTCCGTAAAGAATAAGTAAAACTACGATTACCCAAAGAACCACAGTGGCAAGTATCGGTCTGTCGGAAAGCAAAACTCTCTCCGGTGACTCCGCGTCCTTTTTTTCATAAATAATATACAGATACCTCGCAACTCCATAAATAACCACCGGGATCGTTATCATTAACCACTTAGGGTTTCCCAATATCGACGGTAGGTACCTTACAAAATCGCCACTAACTTCGTGGGGGGAAGTCTGGAAGGCAAAAAGAGCGTAAGTTATCAAACAAAAACTAGCAGAAGTAGAAATCATGGAATCCAAAAGACTATCGGGGTAATGACGCAAAGTAGCCCGCGTTTCCGTTTGATCTTGCAACACTTGATGTTGGGCCAAAAGGGTTTTTTCCGATCGCCTTTTACCAAAAGCTAGGAGCAAGGAAAGTCCAATGGTAGTCAGCAACAACCAGCTTGACACAGAACTATAAGACGCCACCCCTCCGGCAAATACGCGAATAATAAAGCCTGACGCCACAATTAGAGAGTCCAAAATTATTACATGTCTAAAGTAAAAGGAGTAACAAATCTGCAAAACAATATACATCATACAAATAGCTGTAAAATAAGACCCCACCTGCTTGTAAGCATAAAATAAGCCTGCCGTGGCTAACAAGACCGATGCCGTTACCGCCAGCTTTTTACTAAGCTTTCCGCTTGGTATGGGGCGATTCTTTTTTATAGGATGAAGCTTGTCTTTATCCATGTCCACAATGTCGTTCATAAAATAGGTGGCAGAAGAAAGCGCACAAAACACCAAAAAAGCTTTAGCGGCAAGTTCAAAGTTTTTTGGCTCCAAAAGAAGTCCGGCAAAAGTAATGGGCGCAAATACGGCAAAATTTTTAAGCCACTGCCTAGGGCGAGCTGTGCGGATTAGTTGATAAAACGTGTTGAGCATACAATACGCCAATGATACTATAAGATCATGAAAATGCCCACTAACAAACTCCAAACTCCTTACAGTAGAAAAACCAATTTTTTAATAAAAAACTTCCTTTTGGACTTAGAGGATATTTCGCGAGAGATTACCCAAGAAGAACAAAAAGTCTCTAAGAAGAAAGGAGAAAACGTTGAAAGCATTATCTGAATCTATTGAATCGCTAACACTCGATTCAACGGAAACACTGCATTCTGCCTTAGAGAGGATCTTAACGGATGCAGGCAATTTTACAAGGGAACTTTCTGAAAGCATCAGAACAAAGGCTGCACTTTCTAAGGAAAAAGCACGGTCCCTCCTAGAAAAGGTTTCTGAAAAAAGTGAAGAATTACAGTGGAAACTCTCAGGCGAATATGCCGCAGAAAGATTAAGGATTGAAGAAAAAATTGCACGATACGAAACACTCCTAGGGATTGAAACCGATATGGACAGAGTACTAGAGGCGTCGTGCGTTATAGACCGACACTTCCTGGAAACTGCACTCATTACAGATGTTGAAGCTCCGGAAAGACTTTTTGGGGATAACGAATGGTTGGGCCACTTAAAGGCGAGGGTCTTCTTAACAAGCAGAGATAACAGAAGATTAACCCCTGAACTAATAACGCAGCTTCACACGATATTAACGGAGGACGCTAATCCATTAGTCTCTGGCGCATTAAGACACACAGATTTCGTGGGGGGAGATTACAAGAATCTAGGTGCGCCAACAACTTATACAGCTGTTGAAAAGGCTGTAATAGATGCTACCGAAAACATTAAATTCCTCGCATCTGGGCCCGATCCCTATGTAGGTTACATAGAGTACCCGCCGTATCAAGACGTCAAACAACTTCTTACAGATTTATGCAATCGGTATAACGAAGAAGTTGATAAACGTCACGACCCTTTTACGCTTGCAGCTACCTTACAGCGCGGGTTAGTGTCCATTCATCCGTTCAAAGATTATAACGGAAGAATATCTCGACTACTGATGAATTGGAGCTTACAGGGAGATGGGGTATCACCGGCTTATTTAGACAATCCCGACGCAGATTTAACCACCTCTGAGGAAGAATGGATAAGAGCCATAAAGGATGGCTCTGCAGGATACTCCTTGATTGCTGAGGGGGCTAGACAAACTAGAGAGGCTGGGTTTGACTGTCCAGCGGATGTTTTTGGCCTGGAATCAGAGAGAACTTTTTATAGATATGCGTACAGGTATATTGAAAGACCTCCAATGGAACGGCGACTTGGTATTGCCTTGGATCATCACAGAGTTAAAAATTTCCTAGGCAAACTTAAGAACGAGCACCAGATCTTTCTAAGCGAGACAACTACAGAGACACTGATACAATTTTCTTCCCCTTATGGCACTATTGCGACTACAGTTGACTATAAAACTGGTACAGGAACTGTTGGACAGGGCGGCTTGGTACCAGAATCATATATAGAAACGCAGGAAAGACAAGACTTGTCAGGTGACGTAGGACAAAAATTTATTAGGGAGCATTATTTCGTGACTGATGGAACACAAATCCCAAGCAGAATCTACCGCGGAGGCATATGCGAAATGAATTTACCTATAGAAGAGATACTCAGATTTTTTGTTGAACCTAAAGGTGTTACATCTTCTTACGAAGTTAACCTTGCGTGCGGAGTTCCGATGACTAGTGTACAAGCTGTAGAACGTGAACAAACGGCCACAGCTCAGAGAGTATATAATCATTTGTTAGGTGAAGCATATCTCGCAAGACGTCCTGGCCTTAAATTCCCACTTGACGTTTATCTTTCCAGAAATGTTAGAGGTTACGGTAACGGAGCTCTTAGAGAGTTGATTCGGACTGCTCAAGGCTTTAGATTACAAGACAGGATGAGAAGACAGTCACATGCAGGGTTGTCTCCTTTTGTAAGCACTACTTTTAGTGGTGGCACAGCCAACCATTACATGAATTTCATAAGTACACCTGTATCGAAACAAGAAGTAGGCAGCTTTGTAGTCGATTGTAATTTACCAAAAACTGGAAAATTATTTAACGTTGGAAAAATGGAAGGAGGGTACAGTATCGCAGATATACAGTCAATAGGTACTTTTAGCGCAGAATTGTCGGGAAGCAGAGAGGTCCCTCATAAATTTTATAACCCTGGAGAACAAGAGGTCCTCGTTCCAGGAAGCATCGAGCCAGCAAGTATTAACCAAGTTTTTTACAGACCAGTCAGAGGAGCTACTGATAAATATGGAGATCCAGCTACGTCAAGGGATATTCGTGCTGTCAGACTTTCCCTACCAAGTGATCCAAATGGGATATATATTAAAGTCACTGTCGGAGATAGCGAGAGAACTTACCGTCACAGCGGTAACAGAAGTTTTCAAGAAGTGGTGGTATAATTTAACCCATGCTTCTCACGCCGCACGTCTTTGTAGGCATGGCTATAGCAAAAGCCGTACCAAATCCTTTAATAGCAGTTCCATTGTCGCTCATAATGCACTTTTTAGGCGACAAATTCCCACACTGGGATTTTTATTCAAATACATCCAAAGAAGAGCGACTTAAAGGCTGGCGCCCCGTTGCCGTTATGGCAGATTTTGGGCTGGGAATTGCCGTAGGTTTAACTTTTACTCTTTATGCTTTATGGGTAAAAAACGACCCTTCTTTAGCCATAAGAACTTTTCTTTGCGGAATAGCTTCCGTTTTACCTGATGCCCTAGAAGCTCCTCACATTTTTACTAACACAAAATATAAGTTTATTGAAAAACTAACCGAGATTCAAAGAAGAATACAGACTCAAGCCCCGCTCCCTTGGGGAATTCTTACACAAGTGGTTGTTGTGGCTCTGTGTCTTCTTCTGATATAGATCCTGTCTCACCGCTCTTTCTAGATTTATTAATATTCAAGACGACAATAACTGCTACCACAACTCCCCCCAAAATTAAAGCAACTAGCGCCGAAGACTTGTCAACGGACAAAAGTCCAATAACTCCAAAAAAGGCTGTAGCTACCCAATAAAATATAGCGACTTTTTGGGGACTCCATCCTCGCTCCAACAAAAGGTGGTGTAAGTGACCTCTGTCGCCTTTTAACGGATTTTTCTTTTGTAAGAGTCGCCTAAAAAACGTGATGACCCCATCCAGAAATGGAAGCATAATAATCATAACAGCGGTTGCCACCTTAGCTCTTGACACAATAGAGAGAGATGAAAGTAAAAGTCCCACAGAAACTGCGCCAAAACCCCACATAATTTTACTGGGATGCCATGTTCGTGGAATGAAACCAAAAGAAATGCCCGCGCCCAAGAAGGCCAGCTTAGCAACATTAAGCTGATGGGGCTCTGCGTCCACAAGTCGTAAAGCTAAAATTCCAATAATTAAAATGGAAATTCCCGCTACTCCCCCAAACTGGCCATCCACACCGTTAGACCAAGAAATCATATTCATGATTGCTAAAGTCCAGATTAAAGTAAAAAGATAAGGAAGGGGAGCTATGAGCTGACCCGCAATATTAAAGGAAAAGTTGGTAAGGAGAATGTATCCGTCAAAAGGGTTGTTAATATAGCCTGAAACTATTCCAAAAGTCATCATAACAATTACGGGTACGGGTAAGAAGATTAAAAGTCGTACAAGGGGGTTTTCTATGAAGTGCAGCTTTGAAGCCGGATGAGTGTTTTGAAAGTCATCCAAAAAACCTATAAGTCCGCATAAAAATACAGAAACCGCAATTCCTATTGTAGTGCCGGTTCTTTCTAGAAATACGAGGGACGCCAATGCTAAAAGCATAGAAAAAACAAACCCACCACCCCGCGCGGAAGGTTTTACTAATATCATACCCGGGTGCTTATGAACTGAGGGATCCGTTACCAAATTCTTTTTAAACGCCCAAGCGATAAATTTGGGAATAACTAGGTACGACAAGAAAAATCCCATGGTGAGCAGAAACAAAAGATTTTGAACTTGTTGAGAAATCTTTAATATTACAAGTGGCGTTTGGGACGAGATATAGACAATTCTAGCCACACTTATTAAAAACCCGGTATTAAAAATAATGGCGCCATATAAAAGAATTTGCGACAGATAAGTAAAGTAAAATTTCTTACAGAAAAAAGCTAAAACAAAGGCCAACCCGGTAAAAAAAGTGGCAATAATAGGAATTATGAAGATGTTAATTTTTGCCGTAAGAATTTGATTCCCCCAAGATTTGGTATACCAAAGTGGAATCTGCAAATTAAGATTGCCAAAGGCGTAAAAAGTTAACGCAATGCAGAGTAGAAGCGGTAAAACTGCAAAAATCCGTAGATGTAAATCCCTATCTTTAAGTCCACGGTTAAAATACTTTTCCAACGCTCGCGTAACAGCCTCGATCCTCTCCACGCTCTTTTTAGACCTTAAGTCAAACGGAAGCTTCATATTTTGAACCTTAAAGTTCATACTATTTTCTTGCCATCTTGGGCGTAAAATACAAATCCTTCATCTTTTTACCTAACAACATCCTAGTTTGCGCTTCCAAAAAAGGAAAGAATGAAAAAGTCAAAAGGTTAATGACTATTAAAGGACCTTCCATTAAAAACATGACTTTTCGCCACCAAGGCAGTGATTTTGGGATACCGCCCACGATTTTAATTTTTAAAATGGTAATAGGAATAATTAAGACCAGAATGGAGGAAAGCATGATGCTGATAGAATATGGCAGGCTGTAGGCAAAGTTTGACTGCTTAACATATTTATTTGTGGCGGTAAGAATGTAGAAACCAAAAGTCACCAAAAAGACAATGCTAACTAAAAGCGTTTTATTTCTAAGCTGGGTATAAATCCACAGGAGTTTTTTGCCAAAAGGGATTTTTTTATGCTTAACAAAACCTCTTACCGATAGGGGAAATACTATCACTCCCCAACCCCAGCGCAATAATTGTTTGTATAAGCTCTTATAGGAATTAAAGTAGCCGGTTCCTTCAACCGCGTCGGCCGAATATGGGATGTAGTGACAAACTCCGGTAAAATCACCGTCTCTTACAAAGAAGGCCCGCCAGTAGAAAACCGTGTCGTCTATACCCAAAGCCACATCCCAATAATCCGCGTCAATTAAAGTTTGAAGCGCCGATGAGTAGGCAGAAAAGGTTTCTCTGGTTTGAGGAATTCCCGAAATCCAATTAGAAAGCGCGGCTAAAGTAACAGAGGATGCTTCTATCCTCATAACGGTTGGAACTCTCCAATAATTGTTGCTAAACAAGTGAACTGCCGTAGAATAAAAATGGTTGTTTCTTTTGTTAGTGGAAAGATAAAGGTGCGTAAGTCGGGCAAGGTACTGCGGATGCATAACATGATCTCCATCAATGGTGCTAAAAATATAATTTTTAATATCCGCGCCCTGTTTAACTAACTCATCCACTACATGTTTAGCACCCCACGCCCTATTTGCCCCTCCAGCTCCTTTAGCCTCACCGGGAATTCCCGCCGGGTGAACAAAGGAGTAAAACCCGTACAGGTCTTTTTTGTGATCTCCGAGGGCGGTATCAATGTCGGTTAGAACTCTTTGCGAATACTTCTCCTCCACCGCACACACCAATAAAATTTGCTTGTGAGGTAGGGTTTGGGCAAAAATACTGTCAATAGAATTCTTAATAACATCCGCTGGCTCGTTATAGGTGGGAATTAAGAGAAAATGCACAACGGAGCTTAAGTCTTTGGGACGGGTCTCGGGATCGGGGAGTTTTTCCCATTCACTAGAAAGTTTTAAACATTCGCCCCACCAATCAACCGCTAGCTCCGCCTTATGCTTTTTATATCCAATATAAAGTCCTCTAAAGTGCTTAACTGCTAAATAAGCCCAGTAGACCGAAAGAAAAGTAAGAATGTAAATTACCAGCTCCGGGTGTAAAATTCCAAGCCAGATTGGGGAAAGAATAAGTCCCCATGTTAGAACTCCTGGAATAATTTCTAGTACGCGTTGCAAAATCGCGTCGTTTCTGGTGTTTTTTGGATTATCTTGCATAGAAATATTTTGCATATTTAGGATTCTAGACCAAAAAGCCGACAGGTATTGGCACGGGTTTGCAAAGCAACTTCCTCTAGACTTATTTCCCTTACCTCCGCCACTTTTTGTCCCACCATTCTAACATACTTGGGTTCATTTTTCCTTCTATTCCCTGCCTCCCACGCCTCCGTTTTGGCAGGTTCCGGTAAAAGATACGGCGAGTCTGTTTCTATTAAATATTTATCCAAAGGCACATTTTTTACGACTTCTAGCAAGGCTTCCCTTAACTTATATGTGATAAAACCGGAAAAAGAAATATAAAAACCTAGATTCAAAATTTTCTGTGCGACTTCCCAGGTGGAATCAAAGCAATGCACCACGCCACGCACTCCGTCATGGCATGACAAAACGTTGAGTACCGCATCGTCCCCGTTTCTGTTGTGAATTATTAAAGGCAGGTTTAATTTTTGCGACAATTTTACTTGCAATTCAAAAAGTTTAATTTGCTCCTCCAACACTCGCTGATTCTTCCAGTCCGACACATCAATCCCACATTCCCCTATGGCAACAACTTTTTCCGATGATTTTGCCTGCTCCTCCAGTTGACCAATTAGCCCCGCAACATCTTCACCTCCATGCTCATGGGGATAAATTGCCACGGTTGCGTAAACAGATTCGTATTTCTCTGCCACCTCAATAGCTTCTGCATTTTCTTTAACGGACGTGCCTATATTTATAAACCTGTCTACACCCCAGTCCCTAGCGTCGTTCAATATCTTCTCCAACGCATCCTTATGGCACAAATTAGGCAGATGACAATGAGAGTCTATAAAATTCATAAGCGGGGAAAAAGTGGCGTTTGACTTTTAATAGGCTTAGCTAAGAACTGGTCCACAATTTTTTGACTGGTCGATGGCATAAATGGCGCAAGTTTTTTCCCGATTTCTAAAATCTGCCCCGCCTCCCAAGTTAAAACATCGCGTGTTTTTTTCTCTTCCGTAATTCTCCATGGCTCGTTTTCATTGATGTGTTTATCCACACTCTTAATTTGTTCCCAGATATTTTGCAAAACTAGGTCGACTCTAAATTCCTCCACGGGTTTTGCCCATTCGTCGTTCCAATTAACATCCTCAGACTCACTAATCGATAGCTTCCACTTGTCGCACAATTTTGCCACCCGAGCCACCAGATTTCCAAGTCCGTTAGCCAAGTCCGCATTATAAATTTCCTCAAGAGCTTTAATAGATATGTCGGCATCGTCAATTAAAGGACCGTGTCTTAACATGTAGTATCTCACTGGATCGACTCCGTATTTTGACACCAAATCAGAAGGCAAAATTACATTCCCCCGTGATTTACTAATTTTTTCTCCTTCCAACGATAAAAAGGAATGTACTAAAACTTGATCCGGCAGTTTAGCAATACCCACACTTTTTAACATGGCTGGCCACAGGAGTACGTGCCATCTGGCATTATCCTTTCCCAATATATGTATAATTTTCGTCTCTTCGTTCCAAAAGCCTTTAGGTAAACCTTCGGTGTAATAGTTTATAAGAGCGTCAAACCACACATAGATAACCTGCTCAGAGTCTATAGGGCATTCTATGCCCCAACTTACCTTGTATTTAGGGCGGGTTATTGGAATATCTAAAATGCCCTGCTCAATAAACCCCAACATTTCCTTTTTCTTTCCTTCCGGAGTTACTCTAAGGGTGTCTGTAGAAATAAGTCCTTTTAGAAAATTAGTGTATTTTGACCATCTAAAAAAGTAGTTTTCTTCTTCCAATTTTTGAATCTGGCGGGTTTTATGGCTTGGACATTGACCGTCTTCGTTAAGCTCACTTAAAGTTTTATAAGCCTCGCAACCCTCACAATACAGACCTTGGTACTTTTCCTGGTAGACATCGCCGTTTTGATAAGCCTTCACAAAAAAGTCCGACGCAGTTTTCTCGTGATCCAAGTCAGTGGTTCTAATAAATCGGTCGTATGATATGTTTAAGCTATTCAGCTGTGCTATGTCTTTTGCCGATACCTCATCTACATGCGCTTTCATATCCATACCGCGCGCTTTTGCGGCCTTTTCCGTAGTAGTTCCGTATTCATCCGTTCCGGTGGTGAAAAGTACATTCCTATCTCCTAGTCTTGCGCGATAGAAACGGGCCAGACAATCAGCCAGTATTTTTTGGTAAGCGTGACCTATGTGTATAACATCATTGGTGTAATCTATTGCAGTTGTAATAAAGACTTTGTCTTTCATAATGTAAAAACCTTCTTTTTCTTTAGAAAAACTTCATTTTTCATTGACGAATTCTACCATTTTAGAGGGTGTTACTAAAGATGCAGTCGGATCGCGTTCGATATAACGAGAGAAAGATTAATAATAAAAGGAAACGGGGCGAAAAGTGGGGTGCAGAATTTGCACAAACACTAATCGCCCCTCTCAAGGAAGGTGTTCCACGACCGTGGTGTGCTGCACCCGTAGGTACAAGACTATGGTGGGTTGGTGGGACATGTACGTGATCAGAAACAAATGTGCAACGCACACCCTACCTACATCACTCGGACGAACCACTACCCCTAGGAAACCCCTCCCGGTAACAGCGTTTATACACCAACTGTCATCCCCTGTCAATGACCTATAGTAAGAATTGATAAAATGGGTGAAAATCAGAGCAAGCGTATGATTTCTTTACGTAACCAGAGTTTTTTGGTTTTACCAATACTTATCTTACTACTGAACCCTCCACCACGGGGTCAATAATTTCTACGGGAAACGGCTTCGCTGAATCGTCAACCGTTAGCATCATGCCTTGGCTAACACCCATACCCATTTTCTTTTCCGCCAGATTTACAATAAAAACATAAAGTCGCTCTTTAAAGAATTCTGGGTTGTACCATTTCTTGATTCCAGAGAAAATAGTCTTTTTGCCAAGTTCCGTACCAAAGTCCACTTCAAATTCCAAGAGTTTCTCACTCCACTCCAGGGATTTCGCATCGACTACTCTACCTACGCGAATATCCAGTTTTTCAAAGTCGCTATAATTTATAGTTTCTTTTGTCATAGCTGGGCTATTTTAGCACGACGAATGTAAAGCCAGGAATTTCTTTTTGCGTAACATTACCCTCCAAATCCTTTTCCACTAACATCAACGAATACTCAACCGGAGTAACCATTTTTCCTCCCAACTTTAATTGATCGATCAATTCATCCGGAATTTGTTTTGCCGACGCAGAAATTAAAATTCTGTCAAATAACTTGCCGGGCAGTCCCAAAGACTTTCTTGCCTGTACAATTTTTGACTGCAGAAAATTATATTTCGCCAGATTTTTTTGACCGAACTTCACAAGCTGTGGAATTATTTCCAACCCTATAACGCTCCCCGTATCTCCCACAATAAAACTGAGTAACGCAGTGGTCCAGCCCGAACCTGAACCAATGTCCAAAATCCGTTGCCCTTTTTGCGGCTGCAATAATTCCAGCATTATTGCCACCGTGGTGGGCTGGGAAATTGTTTGCTCGTAACCAATACGCAAAGCCTCGTCGTAATAGACAAAATCCAAGGCTTTAGGTGGTACAAAATCCCTACGGTCAACCGCCTTAAACGCATCAATAATAATTGGAGTATACAAAACTCGTGCAGTTACCAAATAGTCGACCAAATTTTTTTGATTCTTTAGGTCCCCTGTCATTCTGATATAATGTTACCAATAAATTTGATTTCACGGGAAATCAGAAGGGGGCAAGATGACAGGATATTGCGCAAATATTGAAGAATTAACTTTAGCCAACAATTATTTTAGACAGGTTTTATTTACCGCACCACACAGCCAACTGGTGTTGATGGCATTACTGCCCGGAGAAGAAATTGGTATGGAGGTTCATGCCGAGCACGATCAGTTCTTTAGATTTGAACAAGGCTCCGGAGAAGTTGTTATTGCAGGTGACAGACATCAGGTTAGAGATGGATTTGCCGTAGTTGTCCCCGCGGGCGCAAATCACAATGTTAAAAATACCGGCGAAAGCGTACTAAAGCTGTACACCATTTACAGCCCCGCTGAGCACAAAAACGGAACCGTACACAAAACAAAGGCGGAAGCTTTGGCATCGCACCATTAGAAGAAGACACATAAAGATTTGGTCTGGTTTGTAGGAAATCGCCAAGAGTTTAGGATGCAACTATTCTCTACAGTAATAAGTCCTTCTTCTTCTCCTCAAACTCCTTTTTATCAATCTCCCCCTTTGCATACCTCTCTTTAAGAATATCTGAGGATGTTTTCTCTTCCTTATGGTGGTTGTCTCTTTCAGATCTTGAACTGTAGCGAAAAAGCACTACAACACCAAGAATTACTAAACCCCAAAAGAGAAGCATAGAGAGCCATCCAAAACCTCCCCAGTCCATCATGTTATAAAATCCATACATCACATAAATCACCTCCTAGTTCAAACTTAGTAAATCTTTTTCGGATCTCTTAAGCAACACCGCATTAGTGGCAACAATGATCGAAGATGCTGACATTAAGAGTGCTGAAAATTCCGGTCGTAGAGTAATGCCGTAACTTGTATAGAGAGCACCAGCCGCAATTGGTATTGCCAATACATTGTATACACTTGCCCATACAAGATTTTGTTTCATCTTACGCACTGTGGCTTTGCTCAACCTTATGGCATTTAATATATCGGCTGGATCTGACTTCATTAAGATAATATCCGCCGTTTCTATTGCCACATCGGTACCGGCACCAATTGCTATTCCTATATTCGCTTGCGCCAAAGCAGGAGCATCGTTTACACCATCTCCAACCATTGCTACAAATTTGCCTTCATCCTGTAATTGTTTAACATACTTTGCTTTATCTTCAGGAAGTACTTCAGAAAATACTCTATTTATTCCTAAATCTTTTGCTACCGATTCAGCTGTTTTCTTATTATCGCCGGTTATCATCGCCACCTCTAAACCTAAGTCTTTCATCAATCCTACTGTTCTTTTAGCTGTCGGCTTAATTACATCGGCTGCCGCAACTACTCCAGCAATCTTACCGTCGATTGACAAGATCATTAAAGTTTTACCTTGATCAAGTAGTTTATTTATCCCATCTTGAACAGGTGAAATATCTACCTGATGTTCCTTCATAAGTCTTTCGGTACCGACTAAAATATGTTTACCTTCAACAACAGCTTCAATCCCAAGGCCGGATAGATTATTAAAACCCGTTACATTTTGAGGTATTAATATGTTTCTTTTTTGAATTTCTTCTAAGACCGCCTTACTCAACGGGTGGCCGGATTTTGCTTCTGCAGCGCTTGCTAACCTTAAAACCTCATTTTCATCATAACCTTTTGTAGCTATCACATCTGTAACTACGGGCTTTCCTTCCGTAAGGGTTCCGGTTTTGTCCAACACTACAGCTTGTATCTTTGAGGTTTGCTCCAGTGTGGAAGCGTTTTTAATAAGAATGTTATGTTTAGCACCGAGCCCTGTACCTACAGCAACAGCTGTTGGTGTTGCCAATCCTAATGCGTCAGGACAGGCAATAACTATAGCCGATACGGCAAAAGTAAGAGCAAGTATAAGAGATTGCCCGCCTACAAAATACCAATAAACAAATGTAATAATTCCGGCCCCTACAGCCAATATAACAAGGTATTGGGCAGCCTTATCGGCAATTCTTTGACCGGGTGCTTTTGAGTTTTGAGCTACTTCAACCAGTTTCACGATTCGAGCAAGCGCTGTGTCACTTCCCACCTTAGTAGTCTTGAATGTTAAAGATCCGGATTGGTTTATAGATCCCCCAATGACTTTATCATCCATCTTCTTAGAAACAGGAATGGATTCTCCCGTAACAAGGGACTCGTCTATGGACGACTCTCCGTCGACTACTTGTCCGTCTACAGGTACTTTATCCCCGGGCTTTAAAATTATCAGGTCGCCTACTATAACCTCAGATGTGGAAACCATAATCTCCTTTCCATCTTTGATTACACGTGCTTGTGGCGGTACTAAATCAAAAAGTGCTCTCAATGCTTCTGATGTCCCCCGTCGCGACTTCATCTCCATCCAATGTCCAAATAAAACAAATGTGACCAGCATAGCGGCAGCTTCAAAAAAAGTTTCTCCCCCTATAAACAAAGTTATGTAGACACTAAACACATACGCCGCTAACACACCTACAGCTACCAAAACCATCATATTTAAGGTTTTATTCTTTAAAGCTTTATATGCGCCAACAGGAAAAATCGAACCAAGTTTGAAAACAACGGGAGTTGTAAGGATGAATAGTATCCAATTTTGAGGTATGGGAGTTGGTAAATTGATTTTAAATAAATTGGTGAATATGGGCGAGTACAGTAATGCCGGTATCGTAAGGAGTAAAGACCAAAGAAAACGATTCCTCATGTCTTTCTCCATAAAAGCCGCCATATTGGGATCGGTCATAGCCTTCTCATGATCCTCATGATTCATCATATTGTGATGGCTATGATCCATATTGTCACGATTCATTTTTTCCATATAATATCTCTGGATCAATAATACCTTAATTTGGCTTTATGCGATAAAATACCAGTATGAGACTGTTAGTGGTTGAAGATGAAAAAGATTTAGCTGAAAATCTAAAAAAGGGATTAACCGAACAAGGTTACGCTGTAGACGTTGCGCTGGACGGTGAAGAAGGAGAGTTTCTTGCCGAAACCGAGCCTTTTGACTTAATAATCTTAGACCTTATGCTTCCAAAAATCGATGGTGTTACTGTTTGCAAGAACCTTAGAGAAAGAGGGGTAAATACTCCGGTTCTTATGCTTACGGCAAAATCCCGACTAGAAGATAAGGTAGAAGGTTTTAATACAGGTGCAGATGATTATTTAACAAAACCTTTTAGTATGGTAGAACTCTTTGTTCGTGTAAAGGCACTCTTAAAAAGAAAAGATCAAATTGAACTGCCCGTATTAGAGGTCGAAGACCTAAAAATCGATCTATTTAAACATGAAGTTATTAGAGGGCCAGCAAAAATAATTTTAACTCCAAAGGAATTCTCAATCTTGGAATTACTAGCAAAAAATAAAGACGGTATTGTTACAAGAACGATGATTTTGGATCATGTTTGGGACACAAATTATGCTGGCAATAGTAATATCGTTGATGTCTTAATAGGTACCTTGCGTAAAAAAGTCGACAAACCCAGTGGTGTAAAGCTTATACAAACTGTTTATGGCGTCGGCTTTAAGTTATCTAAGAAGATATGAGAAAGACAAGCATAAAAAAGCAACTTACCCTTTGGTATTCTTTGATAATTTTTCTTGTGACAATAATTCTGTTTGCGAGTTTCTATCTTTTAACCAAAAGGTATTTAATGTATGAGACAGACCGATCCTTGTCTATCCACGCGGCACAGATTGCTTACAGTATATCCTTAAGTACTTGTGATTTACATGACACGCAAACCAAAGATATTTTGAACCTTAGTCAAAAAGAGGTCCCCGGAATTTTTGTAGACATTATTGATACGCAAGGTTTAAGCATTGACAGAAAATTGTCAGACTTCCAAAGTTTATCAATTGAAGCAATTAATAAAGGCAGTCCGGCATACATACAAACTAAGCTTGGGGATCTAAATATGAGAGTAATCGCCTACCCTATACGTAATGTAGATTCAGTATTGGGAAGCGTTGTAATGGGACATCCCATAGATGTGTTTGAAAAGACCTTAGCTCAGTTAAGAAATGTTGGTATTATTCTCCTACTCTTCTTAATTATTCCCTCTATACTAATTGGGTATTTCTTGGCAAAATCCGCAACGGCACCTATAACCAAGCTTGGATTAGATATTAGCAAAATAACGTCTGAGAACCTTTCCAGGAAAGTTGAGGTATTGGCTAAAACAGAAGAAACGGAGGTTTTGATCAATAACTTTAACTCTTTGCTGAACAGACTGAGTAAAGCTTTTAATTTGGAACGACAGTTTTTAGGAGAAATGGCGCATGAGATAAAAACACCTTTAGCTGTTATAAAAAGCAATTCCGAGGTTGCTTTATCAAAGAAGCGGAGTCCTGAGGAGTACCAAGAATCAATCAAGCAAACACTTGATCAGGTTGATAAACTTTCCAGAAACATGGAAAGTCTAATGGATTTTGCATGGTCCCAAAGTACAGATCTCACTAAAACCTTTAAAAGGATAAACCTTTCACAGGTGCTATCCGAAATCAGCAGTGTTGCACACTACGTGGCGTCGCCCAAAAATATAAGGATCAATTCTAATATTGAAGAGAATATTTTAGTGTTAGGTAAAGAAGAAAAGTTGTATCAAGCAATATATAATATAGTGGATAATGCTGTTAAGTTCACACCTGAAAATGGCGAGGTAGACATAGAACTTTATAAAAAAGAGGATCATGCGGTTATTAAGATTAAAGACACAGGTATTGGTATCAGCCAAGAACAACAAAAAGATATATTCAATAGATTCTACAGAACTGAACAAAATAAAAACATCGCTGGCCATGGGTTAGGTCTGGCAATTACGGACTCAATTATTAAAGCCCACGAGGGTTTAATTAAGGTCGACAGTAAAAAGGGTTATGGCAGTACATTTACGATAAGTTTAAGAATTCTATCCTAAAAGAACATCTTCATAAGTTTCTCATAGGTTGCCAGGTATCATACTCGTCATGTCAAGACTAAAAAATAAGTTAATACCGATAAAGGGCATGCACTGCCGTTCTTGTGAAATTTTAATAGAAGAAGAACTCCTAAAAGTTAAAGGGGTCAAAAAAGTTAATGTAAGCGAGAAAAATGGCACCGCCGAAATTTTCTATGAAGAAGAGGTGCTGGATGTCCATATTGAAAATGCTGTGTGTGGCTGTGGATACAGTTTAGGAAAGGATTCTAAGAGCTGGGTTTCAAAGAATCCAAAGGATTATAACGATTTAATTAAAGCGGGAATTGCTTTAGCAGCTATATATTTTATAGCTAAAGGACTGGGGGTTTTTAATATCGCTTTTAATTCCTCAAATAATTTGGCAAGTCTTCCGGTGGTGTTGTTGATAGGTATTACAGCAGGTCTTTCAACCTGTATGGCTTTGGTTGGAGGATTGATTTTGGGAGTTTCCGCAAGATTTTCTGAAAAACATCCCACTGCAACCCCACTACAGAAATTTAAACCGCACATCATATTTAACTTAGGCAGAATATTTTTCTTTATTATTCTTGGCGGAACTATTGGATATTTTGGATCTTTTCTACAGTTAGGCCCATCCTCAATTGGCTTTTTAACCATACTTGTTGGAATTGTAATGCTTTTACTTGGCCTACAAACAGTGAGTATATTTCCAAAACTTGAAAAGATAAGGTTCACGCTCCCAAAAGGTTTGTATAAACTTGTTGGTATAGATACACAAAAACAAAACGCATATAGTAACAGGGGCTCCTTTCTTCTTGGGGGCTTAACCTTCTTTTTACCTTGCGGATTTACTCAAGCTATGCAGTTATATGCCATTACCAGTGGTAGCACGTTGACAGGTGCGTTAACAATGGGTGTATTTGCGTTAGGTACTGCCCCGGGATTATTAGGCATTGGGGGTTTAACATCGGTTATAAAAGGTGCTTTTGCTAAACCGTTCTTTAAATTTGTTGGACTTACGGTTATAGCACTTTCACTATTTAACATCTCTAATGGACTAAATCTCACGGGTTTGACATTACCAAGTGCTAGCAATGCGTCAGCAAGGTCAGGTTCTAAGATACCAGACCCAAATGTAACCTTAGAAAACGGTGTTCAGCTAGTGAGAATGACACAGAGTGGTAATGGATACTCTCCCCAATCATTTACTATCCAAAAAGGAATACCTGTAAAGTGGATTATTACTTCAACGAACGCTAATACTTGCGCTGCAAGTATCTTTTCCTCACAGCTTGGTATAAGAAAATATTTAAGTGTAGGTGAAAATATTATTGAATTTACACCGTCAGAAACAGGCACAATAAAATTCTCATGCAGCATGGGAATGTATACCGGGTCATTTAATGTAGTTGACGGCGCCGTTTCTTACGCCTCCGCGTCCACCGGAGGTAGTTGCGGTGGATCTGGTGGAGGTTGCAGATGTGGAGGTGGTGCCAAAAATATCCAACCATCAGCAAATGTTAAAGCAGAAAATGTACCTTCTATTGATGACACCAACACTCAAGTTCAATTGATTAAAGCTACTTATTCCGTTGATAAAGATATTCAACCAAATAATTTTACTGTAAAAGCTAACATGCCGGTGCGTTTTGAAATAGATGTCAAGGATGATGGTTATGGTTGTATGGGAAGCGTGGCTTTACCAGGATTAGCGCAAGATTATTACCCGTTTCAAAAAGGTCAAAAAGCAATATTTAATTTTACCCCAACTAAAACAGGGACATATAAAATAACCTGTGCGATGGGTGTTCCCAGAGGAACAATAACGGTTATATGAACTATAAAATTAAACTACAAGGTTTACACTGTGAGGCTTGTAAGAAAATAGCCGAGAAAAGAATCGGTAAATTGAAAGGAGTTGGTTCTGTAAATGTCGACCTAAACCAACAGACGGTCCTTGTACAATCCAATCGTTCTTTGAGTCAAACAGAAATTGAAGGGGTCTTAAAAGACACGGAGTATAAAATTATTGCCTTCTTGGAGGTTTAATATATGCAAAGATTAGTTAAACTCAAAATTGACGGAATGCATTGTGCATCATGCGAAACCCTGATTAAAGAGGAGTTGGGGGAAATGAGAGGGGTGAGCGACATAAAGGTTGACGCAAAATTAGGCGAAGGTAGTGTAATAATTGATACGGACACAACCAGTGTAAACGATCTCTTGGTAGCAGTTGAGAAGGCGGGTTATAAAGCCGTTGCAGATGAATTGAAGAAAGCACAACTTCCTAACAACGAAAATAACGGATCGGTAAAAATAGTTCTGGAACAACGAGTAGAATTAGTAGGTTCTGAAAAAGATCTACGAGCCCTGAATTTATCAGGAGTATTTAATAACAATATTGATACAATAAAGAGCGTGGGGACAAAAGAACTAAAGGACACACCCGCTCAAAACTTTGTGCAAAGTACAAGTATCACAAATCCGCCCTCTGAAGTTAAAAAAGGTATAAATAGAATTTCATTGGATATTGAAGGGATGCACTGCTCCTCTTGTGCGGCGATCATTGAAAAATCTATCAGAAAGGTAGATGGCGTCAAAGAAGCAAATGTTAATTTTGCAGCAGAAAAGGCTAGCATTCTTGTAGACGAGTCGGTAGCAGAAAAAGAAGCCTTAATTAAGGCTGTAGAAAAAGCCGGATACAGGGCTTCTCTAACTAAACAAAATCAGTCAGAAGACAACAAGAACAAGCAAAAAGATCAGATTAAAGGAATGTTTAACAAATTTCTAACAAGTCTGGTTCTTAGTGTACCGATGCTTTACTTTATGCTGTTTGATTTTTTTGCAAATTTCCCGGGTCGTACCTTTCTTCTTCCTTATGTAGGCATCTTTTCCTTGATACTAACTACTCCTGTGCAATTTATAATTGGAAAAGGATTTTATAAAGGTGCATGGGCGGCACTTAGGATGAAGACTTTTAACATGGATAGCCTAATTGCTATTGGGACTTCGGTAGCATACTTTTATAGCGTTATAAATTACATATCCTATTATGCAAAGACGGGTTCCATAATAGGAATTGGAGGCGCAAAAATCCCCGAGCTTTACTTTGAAACCGCTGCGTTTTTGATAACTTTCGTTATTTTAGGTAAGTGGTTGGAGTCTAAGGCAAAAGGTAAAACTTCTGACGCAATTAAAAAACTCATGGGCCTGCAAGCAAAAACAGCCCGTGTTACCAGAAATGGTATTACTCAAGATATCCCCATCGACCAAGTTGTTAATGGCGATATTGTTGTTGTTCGACCTGGAGAGAAGATACCTGTAGACGGGGAAATATTAAAAGGTTCTTCTGCAGTTGATGAATCAATGATTACAGGCGAAAGCTTGCCTGTTGAAAAACACCAAGGAGATACCGTTGTTGGAGGAACCATAAATAAAACAGGCAGTTTTGAGTTTAAGGCTACCCGCGTTGGTTCAGAAACTACTTTGTCACAAATTATCCGTTTGGTGGAGGAAGCACAAGGCTCAAAAGCGCCTATTCAAGCCTTTGCGGATAAAATCTCTGCCGTCTTTGTTCCGGTCGTGCTGTTATTGGCTGTTGCAACATTTGGCACCTGGTACTTTATACTCGGCTCTACACTATCGTTCGCTCTTATGGCCTTTACTTCTGTAATTGTTATAGCGTGCCCTTGCGCGCTTGGTCTTGCTACTCCAACATCCATTATGGTGGGAACAGGTAAAGGTGCTGAAAACGGCATCTTGATAAAAGGTGGAGAGCCTTTAGAAAGCGCGGTTAAAATCAATGTTATAGTATTTGATAAGACGGGAACTATTACCAAAGGAAAACCAGAGGTTACAGATACTTTAAGTTTTGGTTTGTTAGACCAAGATGAAATACTTCAAATTGCGGCGAGTCTTGAAAAACAATCAGAACACCCGCTTGCGGAAGCCATTTACACCTACGCCCAAGAAGAATCAATGAGTTTAAGCGAGGTTTCCGGGTTTAAAGCCATACCAGGACACGGTGTTGAAGGCATAATTGGTGACACTACTTACTATTTTGGTAACAGAAAACTTATTAACGATGTGTTAAACCTACCTACTGACAAGATTGACAGAAAACTATCAAGGTTAGAGGAACAAGGTAAAACAGCCATGATTTTAGCCACTAAGGAATCAATTTTAGGTACTGTAGCTGTTGCAGACACCGTAAAAGAAACTTCCAGGGAAGCTGTGGATAGGTTAAAAAAGCTTGGAATTGAAGTCTATATGATTACCGGTGATAACGAACGAACCGCTAAAGCAATTGCTCAACAAGTGGGAATTACTAATATACTGGCAGAAGTACTACCCCAAGATAAAGCCAATGAAGTAAAAAAACTTCAAGATTCCGGCAAAAAGGTTGCCATGGTGGGTGATGGCATAAATGATGCACCCGCTCTTGCACAGGCTAATTTAGGTATTGCCATGGGCTCCGGAACAGATGTAGCCATGGAAGCCGGTGGAATAGTAATAATTAAAAACGATTTAAGGGATGTTGTTAACGCCATAGATCTTTCCAAACAAACTGTAAATAAGATTAAACAAAACATGTTCTTTGCCCTGTTCTATAACATAATAGGAATTCCCATTGCCGCCAGGGTTTTTGTATCAGTAGGATTGGTACTTAAACCTGAATTGGCTGGGTTGGCTATGGCTTTAAGCTCAATATCGGTAGTTTCCAACTCGTTGACACTACGGGGATATAAACCAGGTAAAAGAAATTGGGTATCCACACTTGCCCCAATAGCAATGATCGCTTTGTTTACCGTCTTGTTCTTTGAATTCGCAAGATTTAGTTCTTCTATGACAAACGCAGAAAGTAATTTAAAGCCTACTTCAAACAAGCTTCGATAAAGGAACAGAATAAAGGGT
>Ga0265292_1000749_pt1 | contig 37890 bp, 31 predicted proteins | sample Munlanlewell296A_FD_189080 | JGI IMG/M metagenome (GOLD analysis project Ga0265292, IMG submission 189080) | Leachate microbial communities from a municipal landfill in Southern Ontario, Canada - Leachate well 296A | ecosystem: Engineered > Solid waste > Landfill > Unclassified | place: Canada... | reverse complement strand
AATGTCTTTAACTTCTTCTATCATTTCCGAAAGAGAAGCTAGAGCGTTAAATCTTCCGTTGTAATGAATGCTTAAACCCATATTCTTAACCGCATTAAAGAATGATTTTGACTAAAGTCTGATGCGTGGAAGATTTTATCCATTTTTGTTCAACCAATTATATCTACAGATTCTTTGGCAACAATTTATTCGTAAGATTATCGTAGTCCATTGGTTTTTCAAGAAATTCAAATGGTATTGAAGGATGATCTCCAATTTTAGATGCTATGAGAGATATAATTTCTCTTGCTGATTCGACAATGTTTTCTTTCATGCATGCACCAACAAATTCTTGAATAAAATTTAGCTGAGTAGATGCAATTCCTGTTTCTGTGTTATAATTCAATTTTTCACTTTTAAGATGGAGAAGCGAATCTCTGTACTTTTCGAGATTGGTGAAATTTGACCATGGTTTAACTTCATTAGCATTAAAACTAAATTTATATGCTTGCGGAATTATTCTTTTAATCTTTTCCAAAAGATTTACATTTCTCTGGATCCATTCGCAATTGAATTTACCTTCCCTTTCATTTACTTCTATATAATCTAACGGTATTACTGAATTAATAAATCCTTCAACAGCAGTGTACGCAAAAATAATTGCTGATATGATTGCCTCTAAGAGATCAAAAGTTATTGGAATCCTATCGGGTAAATCAAGAAAATATGTTTTATTGCTCTCTTTGTATTTCAGATTAGGTTTAATTTTACTTTCATATAAATCAGATGCTGTTTTGTGAGATTTATCCGCTATACTCAAATACATTGAAACCATATTAGGTTTATTGATCATAAAAGGCGCTTCAATATTATTTTCTATCACTACTAACCGAGAAAAAATAAAAGGGGAGCTAAAAAGCAACTCCCCAAAGTCGTAAGTTTGAGTTAGTCAAAAACAAACTGAGAACGACATGGATAAAAATAATGAAATAAAATTAGTCGGACAGCCGATATTTGGGCAATTACTGAAACTGATAGACAAATGGACATTTACCGGACTGGTGAAAGACAAAAAGAGCGACCATTACTATAAAGCATATAAAAGCTGGGATCAAATGGTAACAATGTTATTCGGAATACTAAGCAGATGCGATTCTATGGGAGAAATATGTGAAGGAATGAAAGCAATGAGAGGGAAACTAAATCATTTGGGATTGACCAAAGCGCCAGCCAAAAGTACGGCATCAGACGGATTAAGAAATCGAGACAATTCATTTTTTGAAGCGTTGTATTACAAATTAGCAAAGCAATACAAGAGTTTTTTGTCGGACAGCCAAACATATGGACTAACGATAAAAGAGTTGCTAATAGTAGATTCAACAACAATAAGATTGTTCAGCGATATACTAAAAGGAGTAGGAAGAAACCCAAAGAATGATGGAAAAAAGAAAGGCGGATTGAAAGTTCACATGTTCATTGATGCGGTTCAGTCGATTGCTAAGTTCGTTCGCATAACCGAAGCAAAAGTGCACGACAAAAACTTTTTGAAGGAAATACAAGCGCCAGCCCATAGTATGTTGGTATTCGACAAAACATACAACTACTATCTTCAATTTGCTTACTGGACAGAAAACATGATATACTTTGTAACCAGACAAAAGAAAAATGCGGTTTGTCAGATAGAGGAAACAGTGCAAGAAAAGCAAATCCGGCAAAATCAAGCCGGGGTAATCAGAGAAGAGATTATCATAGTAAATTACAAAGAGAAGAAAGAAGTAAAAGAACTACGGCTTCGGAGGATATATTATCAAGATGAAAAAAACAGAGCGTATGTTTTTATTACCAACAATTTTTCCATTACAGCCGAAGAAGTGGCTCTAATCTACAAGAAGCGATGGCAAATTGAATTGCTGTTCAAGAAGATGAAACAGAACTTTCAATTACATTACTTTTATGGTGAGAACGAAAACGCAATTAGTCCCGACTTGTCGGGATGGTGCACGTTAATAGCGCAGTTGCTCTTAACAGTATTGCAAAAGAAAGCCGATGTAAAGAAAGCTTTCTCAACCATAGCAACACTTGTTCGTATTCATTTAATAAGTATGCTCGATGTAATTGAGTTGTTGAGAAATGTCAAAAGAACATTTGCAAAACCAAAGACAAACGATTTTGATTTATCCTTATTCGCGACTTGATTTTTAATTAGGGGGTCACTTTTGTACGTTGGAAGCATTATGACGATTTTGAATTATAATTGGCATTTTCGATTACTAATAGATCAACTTTTTGTTTTAGTCGGTTGATAGTGAAATAAAAAAGTAATATATTAATACCAGCAAAATTAGTTTAATAAAAAAATGGTATAAGATGAAAAAAGAATGGAAACGCCCTGTTGTTAGGGTTAGAAATTTAAGACTACATTGTTAATCTAGTCAGGTATCAAAACTATCCAAAATTCTCTTAAATAATTTTTAAAGATAATAAATTTTGTGCTACTGAATCTGTGATTAAATTCTGATCTTATCTTTTAAGATTATTTGTGAATTGGTTCTGAATGTGTTTTTGATTAAAGATTAAGTAAGAGTAATATTTGATGTTTTTAAAAAACAATTTGGCCAAGTTGATTAGGGAAATATTTTCTAAGTACTATTTTTTTGTTTAATAAATGAGTCTTCTCTAAAAAGGTAATATCATTATAGAAAAGTTTTGAATTCGGTTTATTTTCACAATCCAAAATAACGGAATAGACCTTTTTAGATACGTCTCATAAATGGATATTAAAAGTAATATTATCAGATTGGATAGGTAATAGGGTATATAGTATTTACGGTTTGAAACATAAACAACTTCATTTCTTCTTCTCGTCAATTCATCTGTTTTCCCACTTCAATCTTGTTTAAAATCTAATTTATATACTAAGCTCATGCTTAACTCAATTTCATCCATCCAAAACTTCGAAAACAAACTAAAAATGAAGATTACTCTTAGTCTGGCCGCCATGGACGCAATAATTTCCATTTCATCTACGAATCAAAAAAAGTCGCGTCCACTGCGTCCACTTTTCCTCCATCACCAAACTTTATAAACCTATCGCTACCGGATTTCCGCTCGCTCACAACATAACCCTTTATCTTTGCCGCTTCCTTCAGCCAGTGGGTGAATTTATTTAACCTCATTTCAGAGAATTCCTCATAATCTTTCACAAACTGAGCAAACAGTTCCTTCTTTAAGTATTCAGTATCAAACTCTATAGTAGCAAAGAACTCTGAGAACTCCTCGCAAGTTGAATCAATCAGTTTTTTCTTTTCAAGATTGATATGCACATAATCAATAAATCCTCTGTTTAAATAAAGTTGAAGGCAGCTTATCATAAAATTGTAAAATGTATTCCATTCATCATTACTCCACTCTTCAAAAAATCTATGCCCAAATTCCATTTCTGGTTTATGTTGTTTGCTGTAATGCTCTGAGAACTCAACTACAAATTGCCTGTCAAGAGCGGAATCATCTGCCCCTTCTATTGAATAGTTCGTTGAGATAATGATCTTTGGCGATTGCTCAAACGGAATTATTATTTCATCTTTATTTTTCTTCTCAACAGTAATATCATCTGTGATGATGGAAAATAGTTTGTCAAAATTAAAATTCTTTGCAGAATCATTAAAATCTATAATTGCAGTATCAAGAGTAACAGATTGAAATCCGAAGTTTTTTGCAAAATTGAAATTCCTGCCGTCATACCTAACAGACTTCCTTAATCTTCCTAATGCTCCGGCAACTAAACTTTTTCCGCTTCGCCCGGATGCCCCGTTACTCAGTTTCTCATCTAAGAATATAACCGCTTTTGCATTTGATGGATCTTTATAATTATGCAGTAGATAACCAATAGCACTTCTTAACGATAAAATTCTCTTCTCATCATCTTTGCAAATATTATTTATAAAAATTGCAAATTCTGCTTCTCTATCATCAGTCGAAAATCGTTTTCTTATTATTTGTTTGTCCCAAATGAATCCGTCTAACTCTTCATATTTTTTAACTTTCATGCTATCTTTAGAAATTTCAACAAATCCGTTTTCAAAAAATAAAAATGCAGTATCCTTTGTATCGCGTACAAACTTAATTTCCCTCGTTTCAAGAAATTCTAAGAATTGCTGCACAAAATGTTGCCCGGCTCCTCTAATTACCGCATCAATTACTTTTAATCTATTTTCATCTCCAAACTGTTCATCATCTAATGCTTTTAAGTATTTAATTACAAAATCCTTGATCTGAAAAATTTCTATTTCCCTAACAATGTTTTTTTCGGCACGTAATAGAACGTATCCTTTTTCAAGCTCCATTTTGCAGAATCCATTCTCCTCAAGAAATTTCTTAAAATTCGTTCTCGATATTATCACCTTATCATTTTCAACATACCAGAACTTAATAAATGGTTTTTCCCATCCGTATTTTTCTGCAATATGATAAACACTTCCTAAAGTTATCTTACCGTCATAATCATTTAGAAATGAATCAAACTTTTTATTTAGTTCAAATTCTGAGTCATGGTAATTCGGATTGCTTAAACTCATTTTTAGAAAATATTTTCTACCTTCTTCACCAATGGATGCTAAACCAAATCCTAATCTATACCAGTCTTCATAACAATTATTCGGTAAATGATTCTCTAAATAATCTATTGCACTTTCTAACTTTTCTTCATCAAATTTTATTTTCGATTCTTTTTTCCTCTCGCTTCTTGCTTCTAGCCTCTTACCCTCAAACCCGCACAATTCATACAAGCATTCAAGCAGTAAATCAACTTCTACCTCTACCGGTTTTTCCTTTGGCTCTTCATACATGAATGAATACTTATTCCCGCTTTCGTGCATTGAAAAAGGTAGAACTGTTTGCGATTCGTTCCATCTTAATTCTATATGATCACACAATCCTTCATTTTTCAAATACAATCTGTAAACACTTTTTTCACCCTTCAGTTTTTCTTTCAACAATTCACTTTCTTTAACACGAATCCAAACGTGATATCCGTTTCCGCTTCCACTTTTAATAATCCAAGAATAATTTTCCGGTAATCCAAGTTTTTCTCTGAACAATTCAACTGCTTTATAATCTTTCACTTTATCCAGATCAATATTTCTCAGATCATTTATGCCCGTTATTCCACCGATACCTGTAGTTGTAGAATTCCAATTCATTTCTTCAATATCTTTTTCAGATTGTTCTATCAATTGCCAATTATCCCATTGGATCAACGGTTTTTTCCCTTGAATTGGTAAAACGTTGAATCCAAATTGTTGATGATAAATCATTGCATATCTTTTGAATACTGACATCTACTATAACCCTCCATTTTTTTCACTAAACTTTATATTAAAAGTCTCTCTCCTTACCAAGGAGAGAGATTTAGAGTGAGGTCCATCAAACTTCCCAATCGCTTCCCTCAGCGAATCCATATTTAAGTGAGAATAAATTTCCGTTGTAGAAATCGAAGAATGTCCAAGTAGTTCCTTAATCACATAAAGCGAAACGCCTTTTTGAGCAAGATTCGAAGCAAACGAATGTCTTAGAGAATGAAAATGAATTGCACTATCTATACCCGCAGCTCTACAAGCTCGCTTAAACTTCTTCGAAACATAATCTCCAGTAAATGCTTTCCCATTCGCTTTACAAAAGACGTAAGTATTTCCAATTGGAATTTCAGTCTTCCTCTCCCTTTGGGAGAGGACCGAGGTGAGGGCTTCTTTACAAATCGGTACATACCTTTGATTCCTTCCCTTTGTAGTAAACTTCTCATCCCCGACAGTAATTACCCTTCCTGTTAAATCAACATTCCGCCAAGTTAAGTTGATAATTTCATTCAAACGCATTCCTGTATAAAAACCAAACACTACAATATCTTTCACAACCTCATTCTCTAACCTATCACAGATCACCGATAACTGATCACCATTCAAAAACGCCGGATTCACTTTCTGCTTTTTCGAGAGTTTCACCTTAAGAAAATTATTCTCCTTCAAATAATCCCATTCGATTGCTTTATTGAACGCGGCTTTCAGAGTCTTATAATAAACACGATAACCTTTCTTAACTTTTTGCTGTAGGTCAGTTATAAAATTTTCTAAATCCTTCAGACTGAGTGATTGAATAGATCTTTGTTTCCCGAAAAAATTAGTTAAATGATTTAGAGAGATTGTGACCGAAGTATGATAAGCAGCCGATCTGTTTTGCTTAATAAAGTTGCTGTATTCATCTGCAAAAACTCTTAGAGTAACAACTTCAATTTTATTTGTCTGATTGAATATTTCAGCTATTAGCTTAAACTTTTCAATATCACCTTCACTTATATTATGTAATAAACTTGTATCCATACTTTTCCTTGCTCTTGCTCATGCTCTTGATCTTAATCTATTTACTTCCATATCGTCCAAAAATCCACTCATCAAGCTCAACCTTTGAAAAGAACAGAATCTTGCCCGATGGTTTATAGTGTGGAATTTTTCCTGATGAGGTTAGCTTGTACAGATAACTCGGTGCATAGCCAAGATAAGCGCTAGCTTCTTTGAAGTTGAGCGGTTTGTCGTCTTGTTTTTTTAGTAACAATTTTATTTCTTCCAATTGCTTACCAAGTTCTACTTTTTTCATATTGCGTTTGTCCATAAATAGAAAGCCGCATTGACTCTATAACTCAATCCTAGTCATCAATTGAGTGTCAACACGGCTTTCATAAAAAAACCGTCATTTATTGAGTTATAAATCTCAAATGATGACGGTTCAAATTTATTACTGGATTATAGGGAAAAACGTTCGAACGTTCGGTGTTTTTTATGGATCATTACTAAATGAATAATCCATCCTTCTTAATGTTGCAGCTACGCTTGCTTCTTTTGCGTCATATCCTTTTTTTATAAGTTGTCGTGTAATCCAGCCTATTTTCTTGCTCGGTACAGTATCATGTTTTTCTAAATTTAATTCGGCTATATAATTTTCTAGTTCTTTTTTTAGCTCACCTCTTTTAAAACTTCGCAATCCTTTATGCTCAATTTCTTTATTGCTAATCTTCTCTTCCAAAAGTTCATTTTTGCTTTCATCTAAACAATCTTTTTCTGTCTTCTGATAAATCCTTGGTTCTATTATCAATGTAAAAAATGATTTCGGTTTTTTTTTCGCCAAAGGTGGATCATATATATTCATCATTCTTGTAATTGAATCTTCTATTTGTATAGCATGTCGTTGGCAAAGATTAAATATATTTTCTACTCGTTCTGTCTCATCTTTCCCATCAATAAATTCCTCTATATCAACTATCTCGCTTCCCCTTTCTAAATAAAAGCTATCTATATTTTGATTCTTAAATTTCTGTGCGAACCTTATATATTCCGCCAACGATTTCTTTATTTCATCTTCTTCCAAATCCTCCTGTAAAAAATCAAAATGATATATACCGTTTGCATCATAACTCTCTACTTTTGTCGCATAGACGGCAAATCTTCTATCAATACACTGTGAACATATACCGCAATGTGTAAATCCCGCCGGATGATTTCTTGTAGTACTGCATGATACGGAACTGTCTAACAAATCTAACTTCCCGTACTTTTTCAATACTTCCACAACATCAGACTTAGTTTTAAATAAATACGGATTATTGATATTAAACGACTCTTCGGCAATCTTACTAAATAATTTTTCTAATAATCCTATTGTTTTAGGATGTGTAGTTCTGCTCGCCCTTCCGTTCATTAAATCTTGAGTCTCAGCAAAATTGATTGATGTTATTCCGTTTTCATAGACATAAATACTATCTTGCTTATAAGTTTTAGCAAGAGCAAATGCTATAGAAGTATATAAAAACGATCTTGTTCTTTGTGTTTCATCTTTTGACTTTGTATGACTTAAACCGCAGTGAAATTTATAATGCTTACATCTTCCCGGGTATAGTTTATTAATCTCCTCATATAAAATTCTTTGTGTCTTTTGCGTGCCCGGCAGTCCTGATTGATGACTTACTAAACATATTTCATCGTTCGATGTTTCAAGCAGCTCGATAATTCCGGAAAGCGAATCAATACCCCCCGAAAAAAGAGCAACTCTAAGATTATCCGATGTATTTATTACGAATTTTTCATTATCAAAAATACTTGTTGGAAAATCTTCTCCTGCTTTATAAAATGTAAATTTATAACTGTGGTCCCCGCTCATAAAACATAAAGTCTGCTGAAGCAATTTTTGTATTTCCTGTTGTATCCAAAAATCATAATCCCTTACTTTTATATGGAAATCAAATGCTCTGCTCCAGCTATGATATTCAAGATCATCATCTTTACCCCTGTATGTTTTCCTATCTGCCGCAAAAATATATCCTGCTATCTCTAATAAATCTTTATACCTGTTTTCTAATTTATATATATCGGTTACAAAATTATTTAGATTTATATTTACATTTTTGTTATTACACACCTCTTTGTGTTCAAGCTCTAAATACTTAACTCCTTCACTCCCTTTTTTAACATTAACACCGTTACAAGAAACAATATATTCTGCGAACTCTTTCACTTTAACTCTTCCCTCAACAGTTCGCTTTTCATCTTTCCTAATGCATACGATAGGAAATTATTTATTTGGCTTTCTTCCGGGAAAGAATCTTTTACATTTTTATTGTACCACCCTGCAGAAAATGATTGTGCTATCTTTGCCGTTTCAAATGCATGTTGTGATATTTCATTTACATGATTTTCAATCTCTGTTGAAAATCTATCCCTTTCCTTTATGTTAGTTATTTTCGCTGCCGCTTCCCTTTCAAGAAAATATTTTAGATACCTTTCCGTTAATTTTGAAAAATATATTCTTGATAGTTCGCAAAAACCGCTTCCGTTTGAAGCTTTGCTGAATATTGCTGCCGAATCAATATCATCACTAAATAAACTTCTGCCCCTTTCTAAGTTATTTTTATACCAATTGTTTATAGCATCTATTGCAGCTTGTCTTGCAAATGTTTGGTATTCATGGGAAGTGACTTCTTGATTTTTATAATTTAATGCACCTCTTGCTAGTTTTAGTAGAGATAATTCCCCTCTATCTAAAATCTTATTTTCTGTCAGATATTTTATTGGATCATTTTTCTGGAAAGCAAAAGAGACATGTATTAAAAATTCAAAAGCCGAATGTATGGATGGATCGCTGCTTAAATTGCCAAATCTCCCTTGAACATTTCGAAGTGTATTTTGTGCTATTGATGAGATATCAGCAGTACCAAGTGCAAATTTGCCTAATGCATCAACTATCGAAAGCCATCTTTTTGTTTTACGCAGTACCCCTAATCTTTTATGCCCCATTATTTTCCTAATGTGAAATAAAGTTTATTGTAACTTAAATAGCTTTACTCTTTTTAACTGATCCTCTAAACTGTTATTTACTCTCAAGTGTGTTTCAACTTAATTATACGCTATCAAAAAATCAATCATTATATCCTTTTAGCCCTACAAAACTTTGAAAGAGTTTATGTTTTAATTCTTTCCATCTTCTATTTCTTTTCCTATTTTATTACTAGTTATTTACTTATTTCTCATTTAGTACAATCCTAAGAATATATATTAAATATATTATATACGATGACGGGTAAAAACGAACTCGAACGCACTCTTCGGCTTATTCCTTCTAAGCCACTTTTTGGAAAAGATTACTAACAATAGTTCCTCTTATTAGAATTTGAATTGTTGTATTATTACATACATCTAAATGAAATTTTAATAAACCAAATAAGTTGACAATCATGGAAGAAAAAAAAGTAACTTACCTTGAACAAGCATGTAAAGTGAATCATGCTTCAATAGTTGGTGAAGGAAAAAATCAAAAAATTCAATATCATGCTGCAACACGTGCAGAAAGATTCAGCGATCCGGAAGAAAAAGTTAGAGCTGAGTTTTGGTCTGAGCTAATTCTCCGTTACGAATACAGACCTGAGAGAATTGAATTTGAAGTCGAAGTCCCTCGCAGAACACCCAGCGATAGAGCCGATTTAGTTATTTATAATGATGATGAAAAGAAAGATCCTTATATAGTTATTGAATGTAAAAAAGACGGGATTAGCGACGCTGAATTTGCTCAAGCTATTGAACAAGCTTGTGGTAACCGCGCAAGTCTCGGCGCTCCATTTGCTGGTGTTGTCTCGGGTAATACTCGCAGATTCTTTGATTTTTCAAAACACAAACCACAAGAACGGCAAAAGAATATTATTGCTGATTTACCGGTTCGGTATGGCAAACCACCAGAATATAGATTTTATAAAGGTATTAAGGACAAAGATATTTCTGCCATTCCAAGAGATGAACTTCGTTCAGTTATTCGTAAATGCCATCAGACACTTTGGGAAGGTGGAAAGAGAAGTCCAATAGCAGCATTTGGTGAGTTCTCTAAAATTATCTTTGTAAAAATAAAAGACGAAACGAACCGTCAACGAAAGAAAGGTGAGCCATACGAATTTCAAAGAAGAACTGAAGAATCCGCTGAAGAATTAGCACAAAGAATTTATGATCTTTATAAGACTGAACAAGAAAAAGAACCTGATGTTTTTACTGAAAGAATAAATGTTGATCCAAATATAATTGCCCAAGTAGTTGAACACCTTGAAGGTATCAGCTTGCATAAAACTGATCTCGATACAAAAGGTGTCGCGTTTGAAGAATTTATGGGCAGTTTCTTCAAAGGTGATTTCGGTCAATATTTTACACCACGTGAGTTAATCGCTTTCTCAGTAAATATGATAAAACCTAAAGTTGATAATTTTATTCTTGATCCCGCCTGTGGTTCCGGTGGCTTTCTTCTTTATGCCTTGGACTATATCAGAAGCGAAGCAAACAACTTATTCCCTAATCATGTAACTGATCCGGAGGATAAGTTAAATCATTATAATTATTGGCACGAATTTGCTGAGAAAAATCTGTTCGGCCTAGAAATTAATGATGAACTTAGTCGTGTTGCCAAAATGAATATGATTATTCATGACGATGGTCATACAAATATTGTTGGTCATGATGCGCTAGATTTTTTATCTGAAATAAAAAAGAAAAGATCAAAACTTAAAGCCAATAATTTTGATTTGGTATTAACCAATCCTCCATTTGGTTCCGTAATCAAAAGAACTGAAAAAGGTGAAGGCTATATTGAGCAATTTGAACTTAGGAACTATCTGGGTAAATCGACAACCGGCACAGATCCGGATGAATCTACTCAATCGGAAATGGATGTGAAGCGAGGTGCTAAATCTGTTAAAGCAAGAACAAGTGTAAAAACCGAAATTCTTTTCCTCGAAAGGGTTTGGAATTTTCTCAAACCCGGTGTTGGTAAAGTTGCAATAGTTTTACCGGATGGTATACTTACTAATTCATCTCTTCAAGGTGTTCGCGATTGGATATTGGAACATTTCCAAATCTTATCCGTTGTAAGTCTGCCTCAATTTGCGTTTGCTCATTACGATGCCGGCGTTAAAGCAAGCATTGTTTTTATGCGTAAGCTGAATGAAGGTGAGACAGTTAGCAATGATGAACCAATCTTTATGGCTCTTGCAGAAAATATTGGTTATGATGCAACCGGAAGAAAGACTTTTGAAATTACTGTTGAAAAAGAAGAGCCCCTGATAGAAAAAGTTGAAATCCATTGTTGCGATCTTTTTGATTACAAGGTTTATTATGAATGGAGCCAAGCAGATCCTAAAAATCATGATTGGACTGAAAAACATAGAGTGGTAATTCCAGATTCCGGCTTGGTTGGTAAGTATAGAGAATTTCAAACCAACCCAACACTTTTTTTCGTCTAAGCCCCACTGAAGTAGCGCAAAAGCATTGCTTCGGCTTACAAAGGGGCGAATTGGTATCAAGAAGAATTTACTGTAATGAATACACACCTTTGTTACGTGAATTAATCAATAAAGTGAATAAGTCGAAGAGCAAATTTATTTCTCCTCTTTCCGATTATTGTTACTTTAATCCTAAAATTGAATTACCACAGTTCAATGATTATGATATTGTCTCATTTATTCCAATGGAAGTAGTAAGAGAATTAACTGGAAAAGTAGAAATTAAGACTGCATACTATAAAGATGTTGCTAAGGGATTTACAAAATTTGCTGAGGGAGATTTGATATGGGCAAAGATTACTCCATGTATGCAAAATGGTAAATCTGCGATTGCAAAAGGATTAATAAAAGGAGTGGGTTTTGGTTCAACTGAATTTCATGTAATAAGACCAAAGGATGATTCCGTTAATATTGAGTTTATAAGAGAAATCTTAACTCTTGAAGAAACTTTGAATGCTTTTCAAGGTGCTTTTACTGGTTCCGCTGGTCAGCAACGTGTCCCCGTTGATTTCCTTTCGGAATTCCGTTTTCCGATACCGCCTAGAAAGGTTCAAGATAATTTTGTAGATACACTAAAGATAGCTCGTAATCAAAAACTTTTCAAAGAAAAATTAGCTGAAGAAATATTAAATGGATTGGATTCGTACATACTTGATAAGCTTGATTTAACATTGCCTGAAAAATCTAACATCAGTAGTTATGCGATTACTAAATCAATATTAAATAACAGAATCGATTCCTATTCAAATCAATCACACTTTCGCAAGCTATTTAATAAACTTTCTGAAAAAAAATATAACACTCACACTATAAAGAGTGTTTCTGATAGAATCATTTCGGGTAGCACTCCACTTTCTGGAGGTGATGCTTATACTCAATCTCCTAATGGTATTAGATTTATTAGAAGTGGCGAAATAACTTCAGACGGAAGCGTAACAGCAAAAAGTGAAAATCATATAAAAGAAGAGATACATTATAATTCTCTGCAACGCTCTCAGCTGAAAAAGAACGATGTTCTTATAGCTATAGTTGGCGCTACAATCGGTCAAGTTGGTATTTTTGAATTTGAAGAAGAAGCAAATATTAATCAAGCCATAGCAGCCATTTCTATTTCAGATCCTGAAGTTTTACCACAATATTTATGTTGGTATTTGAAATCCTCACTAGGCCAAATGATTTTGGATTATTTTAAACGTCCTGTTGCTAGGGCAAACATAAATCTCGAAGAAATTTCTCAGATACCTGTGATAATTCCTAAAAAAGAGATTCAAATAGAAATAATAAATGAAGTTACTCACAGAAAAGAGGAAGCAATACGATTAAAAATAGAAGCAGAGACCGAATGGCAAAATGCTAAAAAATGGTTCGAAGAACAATTGCTTGAAGGTGCCAAATGACTTTTGAACTTCTTTTAGTTTGTAAATTAAGCCTACCTTACGGTGAGTTCAAAGAATTACTCAACGAAAAATTGATTCAAGTGCTTGCTGATAATCTAAATGAGTTTGATGATTCTACAGTTGAATCGTTTATCAAAATTAATTACGCAAGAAAATGTGATATCGAATCTATAGCTCCTTTAGAATCAAAAAGAATAATATGGGGAATTAGATTGGACCTTCCCGAGGAAGTAGAGAATGCTGAAATTGTAATTGAGGAATTCTGTTCAAATATAATCGACATAGAACAAATTGAACATGCAGTAAAATATGAAGACGAAGTTCTTATAACAAAGAACCAACAGTATTTCCAAGAAATATTTTATTTGGAAATGAAACTCCGAAGAGTGATTTCCATGATATATCTAAATAGATATTCTGATAATTATTTCAGTTTATTAAGAGAAGAAATAACAAAACCTACATCAAAAGAACCTCCAACGGTTGATCAAATGGAAAAAGCTTTTGAGAATGAATTCTTTCACCTGCTATTTAGTCAATATGTTAATCTTAACAGCCGGAAGCTCCCGTCAAAGACTGATGAGTTTATTAATTTAGTTAAAGAAAGATATTCTTTCGAAGACTTTCTTAATGAATTGAACAGAACGCCTGTAACAAAAAAAGAGGATATAGATTTCCTTTCCGGTTTGAAAGATAAACTAGATCCAATCGAGAAATTGAGAAACTGTGTTGCACATAACCGGAAGATTAGTGAAAAACTATTACAGAATTACAACGAAGCAAAAAAATTATTGGAAAAAGATTTGGATGAGTATTTATCCAATTATAATACTACTTCAGTTAATGAAATAACACGTACTTCGGAAGAAAAGAATTCTGAAGAACGAATTACTAATTTAAACGAAGAATTCAATAATAATTATGAAGGATAATTAATTAAAGAATGTTTTCTACTAATAAAATAAACGTTTTCATTTCCTATTCATGGGATAGTGAAGAACATAAACAATGGGTTTACAAGCTTGCACGAGATCTTTATCTGAATAATCTCCAAATAGTAATTGACAAGATTCATCTAAGACCTGGTGATCATAAATTATTTTTTATGGAGAAAGCTATTAAAGGTAGTGATTTTGTTCTTCTGATTATCACTGAAAAGTATTCTGAAAAAGCATCTCTAAGAATTGGGGGTGTTGGTTATGAGTACAATATTATCAATGATGAATTATTTGAAATGATTACTAATAATAATAAGTTCATTCCTATTGTAAGGCAAAAAGAAAAAGGTAAAATATTACCAGTTTTTCTTAATAATTTTGCATATCTGGATATGAGCAATGATTCAGAGTATAACATAAAAATTAAGGAGTTGATCAATCGTCTTAACAATGTTCAATTTCAAATTTCTGATTTTATCGAAGAAGGAACCGTGCTAGTGTCTGAACAACAAAGCAAGGAGACAAAAAATATGACAACTGAAGAAGGAATTATCTATAAGGATATTGATTTTATTAAAGAAAAGATTGATAAAAATTTCCAAAGTTATTTCGATAAAGTCTTTGGACTTACTATTGATGAAAATCTTATCAAATCTGGTATCCCTATTGGTAAACTAAAAGGAAATACTAAAAATAATATTTCATCTACTTTGAAAGGTTGGGAGAAAGAGATTAATTCATATAGAGAGACTTTTCAAAAAATCTTTAATCAACAAAAAATAACAATATATGAAAGTATTCCAGAAGATTTTAAAACTAAGCAATTTCGAAATAATCTTTGGACCGTAAGCGCAGCAATGCGAACGAAAGATCCTGATTTGGCAAGATATAAAAAAGATTTTGGTGAAGCTTTAGCAGAAGACATTTTGGATACGTTTAAACTTATTGTGAACGATTCTGCAAATTATGTAAAAAACAAAGCTGATAAGATAAATTTTGATAAATTAGAAACGATCGATGGACTACAATTTGATTTTTTAGATAAACCTGAATTGTCACTGAAAAAAATAATCGGTTTTGGTATTCGTTCTGAAATACTTCATAGAAACTATCCTGCTTATTTCCCTATTATGACACAAAGAAGCTTGTGGGGTATGTATTTCTTAACATCGTTGGAAAAAGAATTTATAACTATTGAAGAAAAATCCAGAAAGGCAATTACTCGTGTTTCTCACAATTGGACCTATGATTATGCAAGATTTACATTTTATAATAATTATTTGTATTTATTATTGGCAGCTCGCTTAAAGAAGGAATACAACGTAGAAATTCTACCGGAGATAAGATTTGGATATTGCAATGAGTTCTTAATAGAAATTGCAACCTCTCATAAAGAAGAGATTAAGGATCTTCATCAATGGACAGACTTCGATGAGTAAAGTTGAGTTAGTATTTAATAAATACAGACAACAATTCCATGAGATTAACAATCTTTATGATTATCAAAAAAGAGCCTTAGAAAAGTTATTAAGTCATATAAACACATTATGCATAATTCCTACTGGAGGAGGTAAATCACTCATTTTTCAATTAGCCGCGCAAGAATTAGAAGGAATCACAATAGTTATTTCTCCATTGCTTGCCCTTATGAGAGAACAAACAAGTGAATTAGAAAAGAAAGGAATATTTGCAACATCACTGAACAGTGAAATATCTTTCGACAACCAAAGAGAATACTTACGCAACTTATCCTCGACTAATACAAAACTTCTTTATGTTTCACCGGAGCGGTTACAAAACACTTTATTCCGGGCAAGTCTTTCTGCATCAAAAATTAAAGTTTCCCTCATTGTAATTGATGAAGCTCATTGTATTAGTCAATGGGGACATGGCTTCCGTCCGGATTATAACCAAATCAAACCTTTTATTGAATTTCTTAGAAGTATTGGTAACTTTCCGATAATTTTTGCACTAACTGCAACATTGAATCAAAAACCTAGAGCAGATATTCTCAATTCGTTTGAGATTGAAAAAGATAATGTGATTGTCTCGGAAGAAATTATTCGTGATAATCTAAAACTTGAATTCAAAGAAGCGTTGAATGAAGAAGAAAAAGCTCAAAAATTATTAGACTTTCATAATGGAAAAAATCCTAAAAAGATGATTGTATATTTATACAGTCAATTGAGAAGTGAAGAATACTCTGCATTATTGAATCAGAAAGGATTTAGTACTGGTTTTTTCCATGCGGGGATGGATGCTGATGATAAAGAAACAACCTATAATGATTTTCGTAATGGAAAGATTGAAATACTTTTTGCTACAACAGCATTTGGTATGGGAATGAATATTCCTGATATTGATTCAGTTGTACATTTACAATTGCCAGAATCGATAGAAGAATATTACCAGCATGTAGGTAGAGGCGGTCGCAAAAAAGATATATGTCCCATCTGTAATTGTTTGTTAATATGGACAAAAACTAACGTCAAAAGAAGACGTGAACAAATTGAAAATGAGAGATATTCTTTTGAACGGCTAGAAATGAGTTTCAAACAATTAGGACTTACTAACAAAGCGGGTAAAATTGTTAATAAGGATAAAGAAGGTCTCCACGATTCAAAAAATAATCTTCCATTAATAATAGATTATTTTGAGAAATATGGAATAATTGAATCACTAGGAGAACTGAATGGTTCACCATTAAAAATAGAGCTGTATAATAACACACCGCTTTGGAATAAAATCATTAGTAGCATTGATGATATTGATAGTTTTGTTCTTGCATCCACAAATACCGGTGTAAAAATAGAAGAAATAATCCAGCATGTTTTTGAGCAAGAATTTATTGGCAATATTAAAAAACTTCCGGCAGTAAGTAGACAATTATTTTTTAAATGTAATGTGAATGAACTACAAAAAGAAATTGCTAATAAAATTATTGAAGAGATAAATTCATTTGTTGATTTTAGATTAACTCAATACGATGAATTTATTGAGCTGTTTTCTTCCAATACTCCAAATGAATATATTTGTTCGTTTTTGCAATAGAAAAGAACATTTTTTATGAGTGGGATTTTTCTTGGCGGTTAAGAACCATTTCTAAAATATATTATTACCCTCATTTTAGAAAATATTCCTAATAATTCAGCTTATTCTGGAAAATAATTCAAAATCCTTGCTCATTTTCTGTTTATTCTGGAAAATTTCTACAAGCACATTCTTTCTGGAAAATATTACCAAAATACTTGGTTATTATGGAAAATAATTACAAATTACATACCAGTTTATAATTATTATGGAAAATTTTTACAATGAGTGAGTTAATATTTACATCTGCAAATCGGCAAGAGAATTATAAAATCTCTAAAATGCTTCAAGAGAAGAAAATTCGAAAAATTGCACCAAGAATATATTCTACAAATTTGGAAGAAACACCATCCGTAATTGTCCGAAGAAATATTCTCGAAATCTTGGGCAAATTATATCCTGGAGCTGTTTTAAGTCATCGTTCCCCTTTTGAGTTCAAACCAACAACTACAAATCAAATATTTGTTACATACACCTATACAAAAAAAATAAAACTTCCCGGAGTTACAATTAATTTTCTTGAAGGAAAAGGTCCCGTTGAAGGAGATAATAAATTATTTGGTGAACTTTATGTTTCTTCCAAGGAGAGAGCATTTCTTGAAAATCTTCAGATCACTAAAAAAGTCGGTCCTAATACTAAAATATTAAGTCTCCCTCAGCTTGAAGAAAAGTTGGATGATATTCTAAGAATTCATGGTGAAGATGGATTAAATAGTATTCGTGATAAAGCAAGAAAATTATCACAAATTTTAGATATGCAAAAAGAATTTGAATTGTTGAATAAAATCATCGGCGCGTTGCTCACAACCAAACCATCTAAAATATTAAAATCCGATCTTGCACTTTCACGTGCTGCCGGTCTCCCTTATGATAGAAATAGAATCGAACTCTTTGAGATTTTATTTACTTATCTCCACAATAAAGAATTTAAGGATCGCCCTGAAAATAATTCATCGGCAAATTCATTTAGAAACTTTGCATTCTTTGAAGCGTACTTTTCTAATTACATTGAAGGTACTGTATTTGAAGTAGCTGAAGCTAAGGAAATAATTGATACCGGAATTCCTTTGCCTGCACGAAGTGATGATTCCCACGATGTTCTTGGCACATATCAAATAGTTTCTAACAAAAACGAAATGAAAATCATTCCTTCTGATGAAGATGAATTTCTAAATCTTCTTCAATCACGTCATAAAATTTTACTTTCTGCCCGTCTTGATAAAAATCCTGGTCAATTCAAAGAAAGAAACAATAGAGCCGGGAATACATTTTTTGTCGATTATAAACTTGTTCGAGGCACCTTAGTTCGTGGATTTGAATATTATAAAGCATTAACAAATCCTTTTGCCTGTGCAGCTTATATGATGTTTTTAGTCAGTGAGATTCATCCCTTTGAAGATGGTAACGGAAGAATTGCAAGAGTAATGATGAATGCAGAATTGGTAAATCGAAACCAGTGCAAAATTATTATTCCAACTGTCTATCGTGATGACTATTTGCTCACATTAAAAAAATTAACTAGGCAAAAAGATCCAATTCATTATGTAGAGATGTTGATTAATACACACAAATTCAGTGAGCATTTGAATTACGAAAATTATGATGATCTCTATAATTACTTGGAATCTCATAATGCTTTTTCAGAACCTGATGAAGGAAAACACTTAATCATTGATTGATATACACAACCAACCTTTCATTTGAGGTCTCAGCTCAACTTGCCCCGTGAAATTATTTTTTTAATAATACCTTTCATTCATTGTCAAATAACCTTCCTTCTTCAACGTGTCTAATAATATTGATATTTCACGGGGTCAACATGGGACAGCCAGTATTACATAAGTAACTTTATGTTCGTATTGAATCAGTCCCAACAGTCACTTTGTAGTTCTATCTTACTTACATAAAGTTGTCTTATATAAACTCGGCACTAAAAAATACTAATCGCCTCATCATACATTTTCAATCATGTCACTTAACCTATTATGTATCTTTCTAACCCAATATAAGTTTCGTTCGTGGGCGGCTCGCGCACTCGACACGCCCACTCACTAAGCGTTACAAATCATTAGCATGTCGATAAAGAACTAATCGCAAAAAGCTAATGGCTTTTCGCTAACAGCTAATTCCTACTTCTCACTTTTCACCAACTCGAAATCATTCTCACTCAAATTATATCTCTTCTTAAAATATTCTTTACTGAATTTCACTCCTATCTCACTTAGTAGTTTATCACGTTCGGCGCTTTGTTCTATAACCGCTTCCTTTTTAATTAGCTTTATTCTTGGTGTCGGTATATTTCCATAGTTAAGTTGACAAAAATATTCAATCAGTTTGTTCAATCCCTTCTCTACTAATTTCTTGTCGCTTATTCCCAAATATGATAACATTTCCTTATGTATTTCCGCCGCCTTATACGATCCCGCTTTTTGTAATTCGGTTGTTAACGTTACAGACAACACTGCCTTTCAGATCTCTTTATTATGAAAATTGACAAGCAATTCGTAAAGCTGTCCAATTTCATACTTCGGATTTTCTTTTAATTCAATTCCTAAGCTTTGGTCAAAGATTGTTACGTTATCTTCAATCATTTGTTTCAATTGATCTAAGAACTCATTCTTTTGATCCTCGGTAAATGTGTTTGGATACCTTCCAATAAGATAAGGCATTCCATAACGCTCCATCATTAATTGCCAGAACTCTATACCTGCCCTTTTAAAAATTACAGACCAGTAACATCTGCTTAATACTTTCTCTCCGTATGGATTTATATATGTCGGTTTATTTTGAGTTAATATGAATTTATAAGGCGGTAACAATTCACCTTCTTCAAAAATATAAAATCCTTTTACTTGTTTTCTTAATCTTAAATTGTTCTCATTATCGAAAATAAACCACTCTTGTGGTTTACCAATAATTACTTTCGGAATTATTTCTTTTTCATTTTGCTTCCAAGTTATTTCACTTACCGCATATCCATAGAAAATAGCATCTAACATATCGCTCATTATTTCCCCTAACGGTAAATGTCTAAACAGTTCTAAAACCCTTTCCTTTATTATTTCATCATGTTCATAATCAACTTCCCACCCCATTTGCATTACTTGCATTTTTCGCTGTTGTATCGTAGCCATTAAATGAGGGTCGTTTGTCAAATCCCTAAGAATGCTGTAATCATAATTATTTTCAGATAATATTTTATCCGGGTCTGGCAATGTTTTATAAATTCTCTCAAGAGTTTTTAAATGTTCTCTTGTTGCAAACTCATTAAACAATATATTTTTATTCATTTTGTCACCTTAATAAGGTTCTGTTTGTGTAACCGATCATTCTTTTATAAAAATTTCTTTTTTCTATTCTATTTCTTTTCCTTTCTAAATGCATAATGGAATCTACATTCCCTTCGTTTATTATTTTCGCATCGTTCAAAAATTGACTAATACTATCTACTATATCATCATATTCTCCATACGGAAATTCCTCACATTCATTCAATAATAAACCTACCCATCCACTCTCCCCCTTTGGGGGAGATACAGAGGGGGCTGGTAAAAACACCCTTCCGCACTCAATCAATGGTGTTACCGCATGTACTCTCGCAATTTTATCGGTATTCACTTTAATTGGTTTAATAGGTATTCTTGTTTCGCGCTGCAATTCCTGTATTAAACTTTGTCCGCTTGCTTTATCTTCAATTAATACTTCATTTGGTTTATAATCATTAAATAGTTTTACAACCGTCTTTTTTAGCTCCGGGAATTCAACTCTGCCTCTCCACAGATCAATTAGATAGAAACCATTTTGCCGTATCTCCCAAGTAGTGCAAACAGAAAAATCATTCTCTTCATTTTTCTTAAAAGCTGTATCCCAGCTTTGCACTCTTTTAATAAATCTTAATTTTTCTAATTCATCTTTAGTATAATATTTCCACCAATCTTTTTTAATTATTCCGGCGGAAGAACCATCAACAAACTTTCCATAAATTTCTTGGTCCCTAAGCATTTGAGATATTTCTTTCGCCATTTCATCAATTTCATTTTTATCAATCAACGGATTATCATAACTGGAAAAATTGAATGATTTCCATTCAGATTTTTCCATCCTGAGCGTTAGCGAAGGATCTCCCCTTTCACCTCTTTCCCACAATTCAAAGAACAAATGCTTTTCATTTTTCCCCTTATTCATTTTCCCTTTAGGTGTCCCGCCAATCAATACATTTGCTTTATAATCTAAGATCATTGGTCTAATGCTTTCTTCCCACAGTCTTCTGTTTTTTAGAATAATTCCTGCTTCATTTAATACTATTAATGAATATCCAAACCCTTCTATATTCTCCGGTTTATCAGCACTTCTAAAATCACAGACACTATTCAATATTTTTAGATCACTTCGGTTTGCCCTATACTTCCATAGATTTTTTGGCAATTGTTTGAGTATTGGGAAGAAATATCTTTCAACATATCTTTCAATATTACCGTAAGTAGTATCCATCCATAATATTGGTGACTTTCCATCCAGCATATTCTCAATTACATAATGAGCAAAACCTTTTGTAAGACCAAACCTTCTTCCTTTCGCAATAACTTTATATCTTGCATTGCTTTCAAAAAATATTTCTCTTTGATTTTTATGATACCCGATTTCAAGTTTTATCTCTTTCATTCTACTTTACTTCTGTTCGTTCAATTTTCACATTATAATCTCCGCTCTCTTCAATCTTTTCAGCTTGCCCTAAGTATTGTTTTCCTAACCAAATTAGCATTGTCACATTACCTTGCATTGCTACACTAATCTGTTTTCGTTTCAAGCGCTCTTTGAGATTAACCCTTCCTTTTATAAGAAAAATCTCAAAATTTCTTTTTAGTGTATTATCATCATATCCTAAAGCTTCGGCAATTTCTTTATTTGTTAATCCATAGCCAGCAAGTTTTTGTATTGTGATCTCTTCCTTATTTTTTTCTTTCTTCATTGTATTTAATCCTGTTTATCCCTTGCTATTATACATTCATAATTATGTTTTACAAAAATATCTAATCTGTTTTTACTTTCGCTTTTCTTCTTTTGTTTTCCTAAAAAACATCTTACGCCTCATAAGAGAAACACAATCAATATTCTAATTGTATATTGCTCGCAGAAGTTATTATCAAAAAATTTTTTAAGGAATTTATTTTATGGAATTTGAAATTTTTAGAACCGGAACCCATACTTCTAATAACGGCATTACAAAATCTTATTCCTTATCCGATCTTAATTCTATCGCTGAATCCTATGATCCTCAAATTCTTGAAGCTCCCATTGTTATTGGTCATCCGAAATCTAATTCTCCGGCTTTTGGTTGGATTGAAACTCTTAAAGTAGTTGGCGATCGTCTTATCGCTAATGCTAAAGATATTGTCCCTGAATTTATGGATGCTGTTAAGAAAGGTCTTTTCAAAAAGAGAAGTGTTTCTTTAGATAAGGATGGTAAACTTCGGCATGTTGGTTTTCTTGGCGCTGCTATCCCTGCTGTTCAAGGTCTTGCTGATATTCAATTCTCGGAAGACGATATTAGTGAGTTATTTGAATTTAATAATGAAGATGATTTCCAATCAGATTCAAATAAAAATTTAGTAACCGATCCAATCGTTTCTGAACTTAATTCTTTATCAAAACAAATAAATAATTTAACTGCCTTCTTTGAAAAGTTTTCAGATGCTGATTTTAATTCTAAACAACAAGCACCTGTAAACAATTTTTCTGTTTCACTTAATCACGATTTATTTCAAAAACAATTAGATGAAAAAATTTCTAATGGTTCTTTAACTCCACCAATGAAAGAAAAATTATTAAGTATTATTGATTTTTTTAATACATCAAATTATTCGGAATTTGATTCTCAAAATTTTTCTGATTCCTTTTCTAACCTACTTACCGCATTCATAGATTCAATTCCTAACATCATCTCTTTTGAAGACTTTGCTCAGAAACCGGATGCTATTGATATTAAAGATCATTCTTTCGATGGATTCCTTCTCGATCCAAATTCTTATACACTGCACAAAAAAGCACTTTCACTTTCGTCACAAGAAAATATAAGCTACATACAATCAATAAAAGAATTAACAACTAAGGAGTAACACCATGCCTGGTACACTTGCAGCTAAAAGAATCGTTGATCCGGTTCTAACTTCTATCGCTCGTGGTTATTCTAACGCAGCTCTCATTGCCACTAAACTTTTCCCAATCGTTGAAGTAGATAAAGAAGGTGGAAAAATTCCACAATTCACTAAAGAAGCTTTTAAAATTTACAATACTGAACGAGCTATTCGCGCTAAATCTAATCGTATCAATCCCGAAGATAAATCTTCGATTGATTACGCTTTAACCGAACACGATCTTGAATATCCAATGGATTATCGCGAAATCGAAGAAGACATCCTCAACCTTCGTATGCACGCTTCAGTTGTAGTCACTGATGGTATAGCGCTCCGTCTTGAAAAAATCGCAGCCGATCTTGCGCAAGATGATACAAATTATCCGGTCGGAAATAAAATCACTCTCGCCGGTGCTTCTCAGTTTTCTGATCCTACTTCAAATCCTTTCACAACTATTGATACTGCAAAAGATGCTGTTCGTGCTAAAATTGCAAAAAGACCTAATGTTGCAATCCTTGGCGCTTCTACTTACAAAGCTCTCAAAAATCATCCGTTGATTCTGGACCGTATCAAAGTCACTCAACACGCTATCGTAAATCCCGATTTACTTCGTCAGTTGCTCGATCTTGACGAGCTTTATATCGGTGATGCTGTTTATTCAAATGACTCCGGTACTTTTATTGACATCTGGAATGATAGTATGATTCTTGCCTTCGTTTCTACTAAACAAGCAAACATAGATCGCTCTATTTACGAACCCTCTTTCGCTTATACGCTTCGTAAGAAAAATTATCCGCTTGTTGATCGTTACGAGGAAGCCGGTAAACTTGAAATCGTTAGAAGCACGGATATCTTTACTGCTAAGATCGTTGGTTCTGATGCCGGTTATTTAATCTCTAACTGTGTAGCTTAATTATGAAAGTTCAAGTTATCAATACCGACTTTTTACATGATGGAACTTATTATTATCAAAAATCCATCATTGACGTTTCTCCGGAGTTATTAAAAAAATATCCGCGTAATCTTTTAGCTGTCGCAGAAACAGTTGATGTTCCTAACGAAGATCAAACAATAATAGTTGATAATATTTCATCTGAAATGGTTCAAAATAATTCTAACCTGTCCGCCGTGGCGGATGCAAATAATATGCTTGCCCCGTCTGCGGGGCTCGCTCCGTCTGCGGAGATTGTAAAATCAAAAGTTTTTAAAAAAAATAAACGAGGTAGAAAATGTTAACCGAACAATTAAATCTTATTACTTCTTTCCTTGCACCTGTTGATCATTCACTCAACAAATACAAGTTCATCGGGTTTAATGGTAATCTTTGTGCTGCTAATGCTAAAGCTCTTGGTATCTTAAATGCAAGTTCTTCTCTCGGCGAACAAGCCCCTATTGCTGTTTCCGGCATCGCATTAGTCCTTTCCGGTGGTGTTATTACTATCGGCTCAGCTGTCACTTCTGATGCTGCTGGTAAAGCGGTTGTAGCTGCTTCTTTATCTGCAACCATTCCCGCCGGTGCTGTTGCTGTTACTTCTTCCGGCGCTCAACCGGCTTCTGTAATTGCCGGTTCGGTTACTCCACAAGCAATTAACGGTTACGCTCTTGATGCTGCTTCTGGTCCTGAAATATTAATTCGCATACTTTTAGTCTAAAAATTAAAAGGCAATTAAAATGAGAAAAATATCAGAGTTTTTAAAAAGTAATAATTTAATCGGTAGCAATATTACATCTTTCCCTTACCATCTTTTATCTGTTCTTCCTTGGGGTATTAAATGTTTCCGCTTTTATGTTGATGGTGAGCAAGGAAGTGATCTTAATAATGGACTTACTTGGGCAACAGCCAAAAAAACACTTACCGGCGCTCTTAATTTGCTCCCAAATAACTTAAACAATTTTGAAGTTAGAATATTTTTACATCCCGGTACTTACGATGAATCCTTTTCTTTTATTCGTTTTGCAAATACTACTTTCAAATTTTTTTACTTAGATCAACAATTTAATACTGCTACAGATGATTTTTCTGCTTTCATTCGCAATGGTGCTGTTAATCCAATCAGAAATAATAACCAGTTAATTTTCAAAAACTCTGCTGGTAGTATTGTTTGGGATTTTGGTTCAGCAACGTTGAATAAGTCTTTTTATTTAGAAGCTATCGATCCTACAAATACTTGGAATCAAAATGGTCATTTCAAAGTTAACAAAATTGTTTTCCAAGGTAATACTTCCGGTACTAATATTTTAATCAGCGGTAACGTTAATCTCTCGACTGAACCCGGTTGTCTTACTCTCGATCTTAAATCTGCTAACTATGGAATTTATCTTGGCGGTACAAGATCTAATCTTATTTCTTTTAACCTTCAAGGCTGCAAAGTTATTGGCGGTACTGGTCGTTGCTCTGTTAATGAAGAAACTACTTCTAGTGTTATAATGTTTCAGAATGCTAATTTCTTTGCTAATTCTTGGTACCTATCAAATAATCTTGGCAATTATATTTATTGGGATATTACTGGTGTTCGTCAAATGTTCTCTAATTGGGAACTATGTACCTTTGCTCTTAACATTTCTGATGCATCCGTTTCCTATGCGCAAGGTTCACTCCCAGATGCTTTTTTACCTCGTATTATTCTTAATCCTGAAGCCAATGGTTCTGTCCAATATCCTAACTCAAAATTCCGCATTGTCGATGGTTCAACTTTAGCTCGATACATCAAAGAATTAGTTTCCGGCGTTGCAACATCCTTTTTAACTAATCAGCTTTTTTCTATTGGTAACTCATTGATTCAAATTTCTAAAAATGCTGTTCCGGCAGATTCAGTTTTGGGAAATGAAAACTTAACCTTTTATATCGATGAAACCCTGAACAAACTAAAAGTCAAACTCAAGTATTCAAACGGTACAATTAAAAGTGGTGAGGTAATTCTTACATAATAATTCTAAATAGTAAATCTATTTCCATTACGCAAAATACTATTTGTCTGAGAGTTCACAGCCAAAAAATATTTTGCTCATAACTTCAAATACAAAAAAGTATTCGTAAGGACACTCATACATTTTTCAAAATCTACTTTTGGCATAGCTATCCCTTCGGGACAGTTCGCTAAATAATATACACCGTATTTAATTGATATTGATAGTTGTTCGGTGTAAAATATTTCGCTCATAAAATCTACTGCAAAAAGTTTTCATTCTTCGCTAAGCCGCTACTGCCATTTATTCGATATCTTTTTGGTTAGGCAGCAGACGGCTTGCTCATCATTTCAAACATTTTTTACTTTCATTAAAATCTTAAATGCACTTTCAGTAAAGACTTGGGTTTAGTTTCGTTCATAACTAAATAAAAATACAATTCAATTTTTCTTAATTATTCACTCATAAAAACTGCAAAAAGTTTTCACTACATTCCGTTCACTCATTCCGTTTCACTCTTTCGTTTAATTGTTGAACGCTTCATAAAAACTGGTATGTTTAAAAAACAAAACATCCCAGCTTTTAACATTCCGCAACAAATAAACTCATTCGTTCACTCCATTACATTACACTACATTTCGTTCAAACATTTTTAACTTCTAACTACCTTTTAACTACCGCTAACTACCTTCCCTTCCTTTTTGTTAGTCCGGCATTCGCCGGGCTGTTCAATATTTTTTTGCCCGCGTGTGAACAAGTTTAGTGTTATCCGAATCTTAGTAATCAATCGGGGCAAGGGTATATGAAACTCTCCCGCAAATCATTGAAAAAGTTATTGTTAGCGGGGTTCGCCCTTGCCTTGAATTATCATGTTTACAAACACCATCAGTAAATCATAACATAAAAATCACACAAAACATTTAGCGGGCAAAAAATTATTTTTTTTACGGTGTAGTCCGTCTCATTTTGTATTTGAAAAATTTTAGGTATGTTACAAATGAAAAAAGTTCAAAGCCATTTAGAAGCATTTTTTTTGCGTTTGAATACCTGGCAAAGTTTAATTATGGATCGGCTACCAGAAACTTTCTTTGTTGAGTATTCACATTATTTAATGTTCGGTAGGAAAAAAGACAAGAAATCGAAAAGTCCCTACTCACTCCCTACTTTAAATTCTGGAAAGTCATAGGGTTTTTCTGGCGGGCAAAAACAAAAAAAGCTCGATTACATTTCATAATCAAGCTTTTCATTGCTGCCCCGCAAGGGTTCGAACCTTGAGTCTCCTGATCCAGAGTCAGACGTGTTGCCAATTACACTACGGGGCAGTTTTGCAAAAACAAATATAGAACTATCACATTAAAAGAAAAAGATTCTACTATTTCTTCGGCAATCTTTTTATAACTGCCTTTGACCTAAAGCTGCCTACCGGTTTATGGCAAAATAGAGAAAAATCCATCACTTACATCATACAATGCAGGATTTGAAGCATCTTCAACTTTTATCCTAGCTTGTCCTGAGATCAAACCAACCGGATTCCAAACATACGCTCCTGTGGATTGAATATTTGATTGCAGCGGAACCCAAGTTACACCGTTATTTAGCGAGTAGTAAACATTAACATTGGAAACGGCAAATGTTGTCCAGATAATATTAATCGGTAGTGAATTTTTATATGGTGGTTCACCTCCGTTTGGTGAAACCACTCTAACTTTCTTGTTTTTATGAATCGAGAAAACGTTATCGGATATATCTGATGGTGTTCCTGTTAATGCCTCGCTTATTCTTACCACGCTGTTATCAGAACTATCATTATCGGTCGGCACCCAATTATATGTACCATCGTTAGGAGTGTTGGCAGAGATTGTTTTCCATAATCCGCCGCCGTTTGTTGAATACTCAATCCTGACATTATTAATATTGTTTGCAATCCAGCTTATCTCAACAGAATTATTCGTAAGCCATTGCTCGCCTCCATTTGGTCTTAATATAGCTATTGTTGGAGCTTTCTTAACTTTGAAGACGCCGCTATTCATAGAAGCTGTTTTATCAGTTGCAGTAATACGAATTACATAATTATCAGATACGGTAGAAAAGCTGGTATTATATGTTCCGCTGTTTTGAACACTATCTACCAAGGTAATCCAGTATGATGGAACTGACACGTTGATATAATTATATTCTATTTTAACAGCAGTAATTCCAGTAGATTCCCATTGGATTGTTATGGATTGTCCTGCAATTATTTCTGTTCCATTAGCAGGGAAAATAATTTGTTTTATTTCAGGTGTAAGTAAAATTGAAAATGATGCATCGCTTTCATCAGAATTAGTGCTTTGTGATGAATCATTAATTCTAATTTTGCATTGTGTAGAATTTATCGCAGCAGGTATTATCCAATCATAAGAGCCTGTGCTTTGTAAATTAGATGCAATAAGATTCCAAGTTCTTCCTCCATCAGTAGAATAAAACAGATCAACCCGATCAATACCGCTTGAAGACCATGTAATGTTCTTTGTTTGTTTCTCTCTCCACTTCTCTCCGCCATTTGGTGTTAAAACTTTAATTGATTTTACAGTTTGATTCGAGATTGTGAAATTATTATCCGATACATCATACGGACTTCCGTTAAGAGCATCGCTAATACGTATTCTACATTGGTAAGAATTTACATTTGGGACTAAACTCCATACGTATGAACCAATACTTGGTGTAGAACTAACAATTGTATTCCATAACGCACCTGCATTGGTTGTATATTCAATTTTTACATTCTCAACATTTTCGGAAGTCCATCTTATTTCTTGGGATGTTCCACTCTGATATGTTTCGCCACCATTTGGAGAAAGCACTTTAATATCAGGTGCCGGTATAATAGAGAAGAATGAATCACTATCATCATATGGCGCACCATCCTGAGCATCACTAATTCTTATTTTACAATTTGTTGAAAGAGTATTCGGGACTTGACTCCAATTATAAAAACCAGTGCTTGGTGTACTCGCAGTGATTGTATTCCATGAAATACCATTATTCAAGGTGTATTCGATTTTCACATTTGCAATTCCACCTGCATCCCAAGTTATGTTTTGCGATGAACCCACTGGCCAACTTTCTCCACCGTTTGGACTTGTTACTTTAATCTGCTGCGCCCCCGGACTCATAATAGCAAAATTATCATCTGATATATCAGACGGAGTTCCATTTACTGCATCACTAATTCTTATTCTACACTGTAATGAATTTACATTTGGAATGTTTGTCCAATAATAACTGCCGGTACTCATCGTTGAGCTGGTTATAGTAATCCAGGTGGCCCCACCGTTAATTGTGAATTCAATCTTCACATTTTCTACATTCTCAGAACTCCATTTGATTTCTTTTGTCGAACCGCTAAGCCAGGTATCATTTCCATTTGGTACAAGAACTTTTATTGATGCTGCAGGACCAATTGTGAAGAATGAATCACTTTCGTCCGAAGGAGCTCCATCGGAAGCATCACTAATTCTTATCTTGCAATTGGTTGCAGGACTATTTGGTACTTGATTCCATGTATAGAAACCGGTGCTTGGTGTACTTGCAACAATTGTATTCCAACTGACTCCGTTATTGATGGTATATTCAATTTTAACATTTGCAATACCAGAAGCGTCCCATGTTATATCACGAGATGTACCTGCAGCCCATTTTTCACCGCCATTTGGACTTGTAACCTTAATGAGTTGCGTCCCGGGATAAGTAATAGTAAAATTATTATCGGAAATATCGGAAGGAATTCCGCGTGTAGCTTCACTTATTCTCACACGGCACTGAAGTGAACTTACGTTCGGTATTAGATTCCAGGTATAAGCACCTGTGCTTGGAGCGCTGGAAACAATTGTTATCCATGAAGCTCCATTATTGGTTGTAAATTCAATTTTTACATTTTCAATATTTGAAGAACTCCATCTAATACTATTACTGGAACCTGCATACCATTCTTCACTTCCATTGGGTGCAATTACAGTTATTTTAGGTTCTGGTAAAACTGTAAATGTACCATTGCTCAACGAGACCGGTGATTTATTATCTGCATCAATAATTCTTATTTTATATTCCGATCCGGGACTAGTAAAACTAAAACCGTACTTTCCGTTAGAAGGAGTTTTTTCTACAATTGTTGTCCAAGACTTTCCGTTATCAGGAGTGTAATCAATAAAGACATTTTCTACACCAACAGAACTCCACCTTATAGTATCAACAATTCCTGCTGTCCATGTTTCACCGCCAATTGGATATAAAATTTTCAGTTCCGGTTTTGGCGAAATTCTAAAAGTAGCATTACTTTGATCGGCAGGGTCACCATCTATGGCATCGCTTACTTTAATCAAACATTGTGTAGAAAGTGAATTTGGTATATTCCATTCGTAAGCACCTGTATTAGCAAGATTATCTATTAAAGTATTCCAGGTCAAACCATTGTTGGAAGTAAATTCTATTTTAACTTTTGTAACGCCGCTTGAATTCCATGTAATATTTTGTGAAGTACCTGCCTGCCATTTTTCTCCACCGTTAGGACTAGTAACTTCAATTGTCTGAGAGATTTGATTTGTTATTGTGAAAACATTGTCCGATACATCAGAAGGTACTTCATCCACCGCATCATAAATTCGTACTTTACAAAGTTGAGAATTTACATTTGGTACGGGTGACCAAATATAAAAACCAATTGCCGGTGTAGAAGCAATAATTGTTTTCCATTCAGAACCATTATCTGTTGTGTAAGCAATTTTTACGTTCTCAATATTTTCAGAAATCCATTCTATCTTTCTGCTAGTCCCGGCAAGAATTTTTTCACCACCGTTAGGAGATATAACTTTTATTATCGGTTCAGGAAGAATTGTAAATGTGTTTGTACTTTCTGTTGAAGGCACTCCATCCTTTGCATCCATAATTCTAATCTTTGCCAATGTAGATGGAGTGTTAGGTATTGGTTCCCAATAATAAATACCGGTATTCTTTTTATCGACAGCAATTAGATTCCAGTGTTGACCATTGTCGGTAGTATATTGAAGTTTAACAGAATCAAGACCTGAACTATACCACTTAATTTGTTTAGCTGAGCCGGCTTCCCAAGATTCTCCTCCGTTCGGAGAATTTAATTTCAAACTTTCATTCGAATTCTTTACTATGGCAAAAACTTTATCGCTTTCATCAAAACTAACTCCATTTGAACTTGTTATCATAATTCTGCATTGATTGGAAATTGTGTTTGGTACCGGGAACCAATTATATATGCCAGTGTTTTTCAAACTATCAACTACTAATCCCCAGCTTGTACCATTATCAATCGAATATTGAATCTTAACTAACAATGTCCCTGTACCAGTCCATTGAATCTGATAAGCAGAACCTTCGGATAAAATTTCTCCACCGTTTGGCGCAACAACCGCAATTGTAACATCACCAGTACCAGGTCCTACCGGATTTGTTGATGATGAAGCAGGATCTTTCAATTTACATGAGGAAAGAATTATTAGTATTGCAAGTGATAATATTATTAGTTTTTGCATTGCTTCCTCGATGTTATGTTTTGGCAGATTTTCTGCCTGTGGTAATTTAATAAATTTCGCTATTTTAATTAAGAAATTTCTTTCAGAAAGTGTGCCTAACTTTGTACCCGAAATTAGGTTAGTTCGAGGGTTAAAAGAGATGAGATTTAGACTTTACCTGTCAATTTTACTTTTTATATCTGTAAATTACATATTACCACAAGCCGTTATTTATTCCGGACAAATAGGGTCGTTCAATTCTGCAAAATCTTTCTCGATCAGTTCTCTAGGATATATTTATGTTTCTGATGTTTCTTCCAATGAAATAATAAAATTGGATACACTCGGAAAGGTAATAAAATCAATTGGAGGATACGGTTGGAAAGAATCTTCTTTCGATTACCCGATTGATGTTTTTGCTGCACCATTGAATATCTATGTGGCTGACAAGAATAATAACCGGATTCAGTTATTTGATAAAGATTTGAATTTTCTCTCTTACTTCTCAACTCAGAATTCTGATGATGATAGGATTAGGTTCAGATATCCTTTAAGTTCTGCTATATCTTCACAGGGTGATATAATGATCTTGGACTCCGACAATAGAAGAATTTTGAAATTTAATTCCCGGTGGGAGTATCAAACATCAATCGGTAGTTATGATGCCGGATCTTTTGCACTTGTTAATCCAAAGCACTTTACAATTACAAATGATGCAAAAATATTAGTCGTAGATTCTGAAAATCTCATTCTATTCGATCAGTTTGGAAACGGTATTAAGAAAATTCAATTACCATTTGAAGCTGAAAATATTAGTGCAACATATTCAACAATTTGCGTCAATGATAAATCGCAAATTTCATATTTTGTTAATTCATATCTTGAATCAAACAATTTTAATCCATTCATATTCAACCCAAAATTAGAAGGTGATATCGAAGATTCATTTTTATACAACTCAAAATTGTATCTTCTTACAAAGAAAACGATTTTGATTTACAAAATTATCCAATCTAATTAACCCAAATTAATGAAGCGCAGCTATAGTTTGATCTTATTTTTTCTATTCTTGATTTGGTTCTTAGGAATTTTCATCGAATGGTTTATTAAAATAGACGAACATTTTGTTTTCGCTTTACCTTATCTGCAAAAAACTTATTCTTTAGTTTGCCATCAAGAAAAAAGTAAATTATTACTTTTTGGTGGAATCGAAACATTAACTTGCTCTCGTTGCACAGGAATATATCTAGGATTGTTACTTTCTTCATTGCTTGTATTATTTAAATTACCAAAATGGAAATTGCACATTAATATTCTTCTTATTGCGGCAGCACCTATGATCGCCGATGTATTACTTACCTCGTTAAACATTTATGCTTATTCCAAATTAATTGCGTTTTCCACAGGATTACTGTTAGGTTCCTTTGGATTTTTTTATCTTTACGCAGGCTTGAATAATCTAATTTTAGAACTTAAAAGATGAGACTAACTTGAAGAAATATTTGGCGGCACTTATTTGCGGTTTCGGAGCCGGAGTTTTACAGATCGTTCCTTTTGTAAAAAGTTTTTCATGCTGTATGATTTTACCTCTTGCTGCATTCATTTCTTTATTATTAGATCAACGAGCAATAAAAAATTTTGAAAAAATACCGATGAAAAAAGCTCTGCTATTCGGTTTATTCACTGGATTATTTGCCGCTTTATTCGGTTCTGTTTTTGAAATAGTTATTACTTTAATCACAAAACATAATGATGTAATAGCATCCTTTACCGATCTTCAGCGTATAGTTCAGAATCTACCGCTTAGTGAAGAAATAAAAAAAGAAGTACTCAACATTTTTCAATCAGTTAGAGAAGATATTCTGAAAAACGGATTCTCAATTCTTTATACTTTTTCTGTAATTGTAAATAATTTTATTGTTAATTCAATTTTTGGATCCGTCGGCGGTTTAGCTGGCGCGCAAATAATCAACAGCAGACTTAATAATCCATCGAGCCGTAAATAAAATGATTACAGCATTAATTTTTAGTGTTCATTTAGTTTTTATGCTGGTCATATTTACCAAAAAATGGCAGGATGAATCCTTAAGTTCAGCATTTACAAATTTAGCGTTGCTTATAATTTTATTTGCTGTCGGCTGGTCAATTTCTACTTCTGTTGTAAAAATATTTATTGACAACAAAGGTTTCGGAATTCAATTCGATTCAGATGCAATCTCATTAACTCTTCTTTCAATTGCAGAATTTTTCTTTTATAGATTTTATTATAGGGAAGATAAAGCGGCTACTGAAGCCGGTACGGGAAAGTAATTACCACCGTTTGATCAATTTGTTTTGCATTTTTAGGTAATGGTTCAAACCGCCAATTTTTTAATGAATTGATTGCGGTAATTTCCAAACGTGCATCTGCTTTGATAAGCGGAAATATTTTACTAACTGTCCCATCAGGTAGAATCGTAAATCGTAATTTAACATCTATCTCTTTTGAAACTCCTTCAGGATACTCCGGTAAATAGTAACTGTAAATGCGTCTCATTCCCTTTCCGCCAAAATCTAATTCAAAACCGAAACCTCCGTCTCCTGCCCCGCCTAATTCACTTCCTTCTTTTTTTGTATCTCCTTTAATAAGCGGTTTTACCTTAGGATTTTTTACTTCCTCATTCTCTTTCTTCTTATCAGATGTTATCAAATTATCTTCATCTGTTTGTTTTGATTTTGGTAATTCTACTTTTTTAAGTTCTTCTTTCTTTTTAATTGATTTCTCTTCGGGAATTTTATTTTCATCAACAGCAGTTTTTTGAAATTGTGCGCCTGGACTTCCTGACCCGCTTCCGGAACCAAATCCAACCAGTAAATATTCCTGAAGATTAGATTCACCAGACATTTTTACAAAAAGAAAAATCAATGCTAGGATCAAATGAAATGAAATTGAAACCAAATATGAAATATTTCGAGGTTCTTTTGTAAACATTAGTAAGAAACTTTTTCGGTTTGAATTGTGAACTTTTCAATTCCAATTCCCTTTGCTGCATCAATAACTTTAATAATGATATCAATTTTAACAGATTTATCAGCACGTATTGTAAGATTATCGCTCTGATTTTTTCTTATTGATGAGAGCTTTCCGGCAAGTGCATTGAGTGAGACTTCATCGGATCCTACATAAACTCTCCCTTGATCTGTTATCGTAACGGAAAAATTTGTTGCTTGAGCTTGCTCGTTATTTTTTGCGCCCGGCAATTTTATTTTGACACCGGTTTGAAGAACAAACTGTGACGACAAGAGAAAAAATATTAATAGCAGCATCACAATATCGGTCAAAGAAGAAAAGTTAAAAGCGCTTATTAATTTATGTGGGGATTCAAATTTCATTTTATCACCTATAGTTCTATTTCTTCATCATCCAAAAAAACTTTATCCGTCTCATCTAAGACATCAAGAATATCAGTTGCAACTCTTTCCATATCCAAAACGATTTTACTTATTAGACTTACAAAATAATTATATAAAGCAAGTGCAGGAATTCCTATGAACAGACCGAATGCAGTTGTAAGTAATGCTTCCCAAATACCGGAAGCAAGATCAGCCGGACTAGCACTTCCTTGAAGTTCTTGAATTTTCATAAATGCAGCGATCATTCCGGTTACAGTTCCAAGAAAACCCAGCATCGGTGCGGCTCCGGCTACTGTTGCCAAAGTTGCTAATCCTTTTTCGAGTTTACTGATTTCCTGTTTCCCGGCTGATTCAATTGATTCAATTACTCTTTTGCGTCCGAACTTGTGTTTCTTTAATCCCCGGCGGATAATATTTGAGATTGGCGATTTCTCTTCCATGCAATAATTGATAGCTCCGGCAAGATCTTTTTTCTTAAGTATTCCTCTTATCTTAATTGAAAACACCGGTACATTAATCTTAGCTTTTCTAATAACCATAAACTTTTCAATTACAATAGCAAAACCGATAATAGAACATACAAGGATCGGCCACATTACTAATCCGCCCTTCAAAAACATTTCGATTAAATTCATATATAACCTTCCGGAATATTTTATAATTTATTTTTATTGATATAATCTTGAATTTCTTTTTCTGAATTAAAAAAACCAACACGAACACGGTACCATGTTCCTCCTTTTTGAGGAAGATAAGCTTCAACAATAAACGCATTTATGCCAAGAGTACGTAAACGTTTAACTTCTTGTTCGGCTCTAATTTTCCGCGGCCAAGAAGAAGTTTGATAGCTATAATTTTTCCCATCGAAGAAAATTGATTTGTTTACACGCGTATCTGTAACCGGAGTTTTATACAAATCACTATTCTCCGGTTTGGTTTTCGGTTCCGTTCTTAAATTATTGGAAGCTAATCTTGATTCTTGATTTTGAAAAGCATTCCCTTGTTTGATCGGGACAGGCGGAGTTGCAGAAATTGGAAAATCACTTAACTCATCGTTTATCGGTTGTGAAGTAACATTATTATTCTGAATAGAATTATTTTGTTTAGTAATTGTTTGGTTTGGTATTAATGACTCTTGCGAATCAATAGCATTTTGGTTCAACTGCTGAGAATTATTAGCATCCAATTTTGTCTGTTGAGGTTCATTCGGATTATTTCCTCTAATAATTAGATAAATTATTATTGAGGTTACTAAAACAAATGCAGAAAATATTAGAATAAATGTTTTATTAAAATAATTATCTTTTTCTTTCATGACAGGTTTTATCCTAAGTTTATTATAATCCTCTTCATAGTTTCTATCATCCTCATCAATAAGTGTTATTGTTTTATTCCTTTCTCTGCCAATTCTCCGGTCTTCAACAAATTCATACTTAACCGGAGGACCGGAAAACTCTAATACAACTTTTTTAGGATGATCAGAATATTCATCAGTTGGTTTCTTAAATCTGAATGATCTTTCATTAGTTAATCGTCTGCTGTATTTAAGTCTATCTTCATTTAACCGTTCGTCTTCTTCATAGATTTCACGCTCAAGTGTTTTTTCCAATTCTTTGAATAGATCTTTTGTAAATTTTTTATCAGTGCCAACTTTTTCATCAATTAAATCCAAGTTATCATCATCATCAAATTGATCAACCATTTCGAAGTTAGCTTCCTCTTCATCAATAATTGCACCGAATTCATCTTTTAATTCGTCGCCCCAATTCCATTCGATCTTCTCTTCAAGTTTCGGATGTTCCCTTTCTAAATTATCATCTTCAGTTTCAACGCCAATATTTTCTTTTTCATCGGCAATTGTTTCCGGCTCGCCTTTTTCTTCAAGATCTATTGATTCTTTCTCTGGTTCTGTCTCTTCTTGTTTATCTATTGTTATCTCGGGTACACTCAATATTTTCGGCTCAAACACTTCATTTTGAATATATAGATTCTCTTTAGGAATTAATATTGAATCATCAAGCAGATCGGCAACAGTCAATGATCCAGTTGAGATTTCCATTGCTTCAAGCGCAGAATAATCCGTCGGTTCTTCATCAGTTGTTGTCGTGCTATCAATTTTATTTGTAATACCGTCTTCTTCCGAGTTTATATTTAATTCTTCAACTTTGATGATTTTTTCGAGGTCAGAAAATTTGTCTTCTTCATTGGCTTGAAGAGAAATTTTATCTGATGTTTTGTCATCAACTGTATTTATTTGTTCATCGTTTATTGTTTCAGAAACTTCATCCTTTAAAAAATTATTTGGTATACTTCCCGGTTCAGTCTGATTTTTATAATTAATATCAGCGGTCAATTCTGCTAGTTGCGATTGAATATCATCAAGTTTTTCGGCTTCATATTCTTCTGGTGATTTATAATAATCATCCCATATACTAAAGTTTGGAATTTGATCTGAATCAGCGATTAATTCTTTAACTCTTTCTTCGATTGATTTTCTCAACATTGCATAAGAAGTTTCAGTATCTGGTAATTCATCAATTGATAGAGGCAGCAGAGGTTTTCCGACACCGATGCTGAACACTGTAGCATCAAATTCAAGTTTCGTTTTTACTTTTGGAAGAACCTCAATTGCTAAATAAAGATTATGAGTTTCATGAGTAAAATCTTCGGGGA
>Ga0265292_1000748_pt1 | contig 37970 bp, 27 predicted proteins | sample Munlanlewell296A_FD_189080 | JGI IMG/M metagenome (GOLD analysis project Ga0265292, IMG submission 189080) | Leachate microbial communities from a municipal landfill in Southern Ontario, Canada - Leachate well 296A | ecosystem: Engineered > Solid waste > Landfill > Unclassified | place: Canada... | reverse complement strand
AACCCAAGTTTTTCACCGGCTTCCACTACAGGCCGGGTAAGTATAATACGCGCAACCTTACCTTTTTCCCAAGCTGCCAACGCCATCGCTGCTGCAAGGAAGGTTTTACCGGTCCCTGCGGGGCCTATGGCAATTACGATATCATTTTCTGCAATTTTATCGGTATATGACTGTTGTGTCAACGTCTGCGGAATAACCGGTTTTCCGCGGTAGGTAACATATATTGAAGACAACTGTGATGTACCGTTACCGTTTTTTAAATATTGATTCTGTGCCGTGCTATTGCTGGGGATAATACTTTTGTTTTCTATACCGGGATCAAGCTTGAACCCTGCCATATTTTTGTTAGCGCGTAACATCTCACGCATCTCTGTTATTGCCTGGTATGCGTTCTCAACTTTTATTGATCTGCCGCGGATAGACACTATGTTTGACCTTGCAAAAATTTGTACACCATACTTGTTTTCCAAATAACGTAAGTTACGGTCATACTCGCCAAAGAGTGACAACGCTTCTTCTAACCCGTAAAGTTCTATACGTTTTGTAACCATCGAAAAACAGTGCTACTTCCCGCTATCCATATCCGAGGGTTTAGGATTAGCTTCTTTCAATATTACATCTGTTTTAATATGTAATTCCTTCAACTGCTTTGTATTAACTGTATCAGGTGCAGAAGTTAATGGGCAAATACCACGTTGAGTTTTAGGAAACGCTATGGTATCACGTATTGACGCTTCTCCGCACATAAGCGCTACTAAGCGGTCAAGTCCAAACGCAAGACCTCCATGTGGCGGTGCGCCATAAGACAGCGCGTCAACCAAAAACCCGAACCTTTCAGTAATCTCTGAAGGGGTTAGTTTGAGGAGTTTAAACATTAATTCCTGTCGTTCAGGACGATGGATACGTATACTGCCCCCGCCGATTTCGTTGCCGTTAAGCACGATGTCATACGCGCGGGCGCGGATTTGTTCAATCACTTCCTCGGTTACTTGCTTACCGTTAGCGATATCTTCCATTACTTTCCAACCGTCTTCGTTAGCCGATGTGAAAGGATGATGTTTCGCTACCCAGCGCTTGTCCTCTGCGCTGTATTCGAGTAACGGGAAATTTACAACCCACACAAATTTTAATTCCTGTTTTGTATCATCCACGAGTTTGAGGTCAGCTGATACTTTTAGCCGTAATTCACCGGCAATCATCGCAGCAACCGCCGGTTTATCGGCGATCACAAATATTATATCACCTGTCTTCGCATCGGTCAGGCCTTTTATATTATTGAGTTCGTCAGGGGTAAAGAATTTTGTTATATTTGATTCTATCCCGGTTTCGGTTACCTTAAACCATGCCATACCTTTCCCACCGAGATGTTTTGTATACTCAATATAATTATCAATCTGCTGGCGTGACAACATACTTCCTTTTGGTACTGCTAGAGCGCGTACCGCACCGCCGGTGTTTAGTACTGATGCAAAAACTTTAAACCCGCAGTTTTTCAGCGTTGTACTGAGGTCGCAGATAGATATAGGTATTCTCAGGTCAGGCTTATCTGACCCGTACTTCAGCATTGCATCCGCATAAGATATTCGCGGGAAAGGCAGTTTAAGTTCTATCCCCGATACTTTTTGAAACAGTTGCGACAGGTATTGTTCACAGATACGGATAACATCTTCTTCATCAACAAACGATAGTTCGATGTCTACCTGCGTGAATTCGGGTTGCCGGTCAGCCCGGAGGTCTTCATCACGGAAACAGCGTACTATCTGAAAATACCGTTCCAGCCCGCCAACCATCAATGTTTGCTTAAACAACTGAGGGGATTGTGGTAATGCATAAAACTTTTCCGGATGTAATCTACTGGGAACAAGAAAGTCCCGCGCTCCTTCCGGTGTGGACTTTGTTAAGAAAGGTGTCTCAACTTCAAGGAAGCCGTTTTCCGCAAAAAATGTGCGTGTGGCAATATAAACTTCGTTACGTAACTTAAGATTTTTTAATAATCTTTGTCTCCGTAAGTCGAGGTAACGGTACCGTAACCTAACTTCTTCCGATACTTCAACGTAATCAGATAACTCAAATACCGGGGTTTTACTGGGGTTAAGTATTTCAACGTCTTCCACCAGAATTTCTATCTCACCGGTCGGGAGTTTAGGGTTCTCCGTCCCTGCAGGACGCGGGTTTACAATACCCGAGATTTTCAGGACGTATTCCGGTTTTAATGCTTCACCGACCTGACCCGCCCCCGCTGCTTTTTCTGTACTTGCTTTTGGGTTGAATACTGCTTGCACAATACCGCTGCGGTCACGGAGGTCAATAAAAATTACCCCGCCGTGGTTACGTACACTGTGTACCCAACCACAAAGTGTTACTACCGTTCCAACTAAGGGTTTATTAACTTTCCCGCAATGATGTGTTCTAAAAGGCATAAAAAAGTTTACTTCTTTCTAAAAATATAAGGTTCTGTGATGGGTATCACTTTTCTTCTTCGAGCTCTACGTTCCAGTATATGTTATCCACAAATTTTTGCCAGCTTGCGTGTTTTTTAAGTGCTGTTCGTATGGATATAACAAAATGTCCCTGTCCTTTAGGTTCAGTCGGTTGGATCAACATCCTCATTCCGGCTTCTTTTGGCGTGCGGTTGCCTTTCCTGAGGTTGCATTTAACACAGGCAGTTACTATATTTGTCCATGACGTTTTCCCGCCTCTGCTTCTTGGGACAACATGGTCAAGGTTTAGCATCGCAGGGGCAAGTTTTTTATTGCAGTAACAGCAACGGTAGCCGTAATGCTCGTAAATATTTTTTCGTGTAAATTTTATTGGACTTATCGCTATACGGTCATAAAACTTTAATGCTATCACTTCAGGTATTAAAATCCTGTATGACGCAGCGCGAACCCATTTTTGCCCTGCCGCAGTTGCAGTATTGACAAATGATGATAATTTCCGCCAATCGTCAAACGTGTACGTGCGGTACTCGTCGTCAATAACGTTTGCTCGGTCAAGGTACAATAATGACACCGCGCGTTGCCAGCTTGTGGTGCCGATAGCATAAAGGCTTCTGTTAAGCACTAAAACGTCTGAACTCATCGGGTGCCTATCCTTTTTTGTTTTTACTGTTATTCTTTTTTGCGAGCACTGTGTTAATTGTTTTGTTAAGGATATTTATGTCCAGCGGTTTCATAAAAAAACCTACGACCTGAGGATAGCGGTCAAACAACGTTTTTGTCGGGGATAAAGCTGTGGTTATCAGGACAGGAATATTTTTGGTATCCGCATCATCTGATAGTTCAATAACCAAACTATAGCCGTCCACGTCGGGCATCATTACATCAAGTATTATTATGTCAGGAGTACGGTCTTTTATCAGCTGCAACGCTTCTTTTCCGCGTAATGTAGAATACACCGAGTGCCCGGTAGATTCTAACCCAGTCCGGAGATATTCAAGTATTTCTTCATCATCATCAGCTATTACAATGTTTGCCATTAGTCCGTCTTTCTCTACTATATGTGTTATTATTTAAAAATATAATATACACCTTTTCAAGGTGATTGTCAACACGTACAACAGCAAAAGAGGAAAGTGACACAAACTTTCCTTATCGAACAGCAGCGTATACTTGATTATTAGGCAGATAATATATATTATAATACCGAAAACCAGGAATTGATGTATTTTAAAAGTAAAGGCAAAATATTATTTATGTTAGAAGAAATGATTTCAGTACATGACAAGAACCAGTTTGAGATAAAACTTGACTACAAGCTAGATACCAGCAAGGAAAAAACTGTTTATAATATAGAAACTTATATATTCCTCCCGACAAGTTTGGATATAGGTAAAGGTAACTATAAAAAGGAAGATTTTTATTCAGACCTCAAAAGTTATATACGGTTCAAAACACCAACTGTTTTATTAAAAGATATAGATACCGGCGCGGATAGCCCATTTGGTAAATTAAAAAATGCGATTACTGCGATGGTGAAGAACAAAGATAAAGTTACTATTGAAAAATATGAGTACCACATAAAAATGTTTAGTTCTATCCTGAAAAGTTCTTTACGGGACCACGTAGAATATATCAAAAATACATCCGATGACGATTGTTGTGACCACCTAATTAAACAATACCTTACATGCGTGAAAAAGTTGTTGGTGGATTACCGTGAACTTGTTCATGAACTCAGTGTACCTACAGTGGAATCCAAAAAGTTTGCGGTGTATCTTTTTGGAGATGAATATATAAGCCATCTTGTAGAAAATTATAGTTACTGGCTGATGCGTATAATAAAAGACAAGGGTGGGAATAAAGTAAGCCTTTATGGTAAAGAACTACTTGAATTTGTTAATACTGAACATAAATACCGCAAAGAAAAACGGTATCCCTCTGTTCCTGGTAGTTCCGTAGAGAACGAAGAAACGCTATACCGCCGCAGCGTTTTTAAAAAGTATATGGAAAGCATATTGTTTCTTGATATACGTACAGAAAAAGAGGGGAAGTTGGTAGAACAAATTATCTTTGGAATAGCTGCGGGAATATCAATGATATTTGCTACAGGCGCAGCATTTTGGACACAGATGCAGTACGGCGGTAATTTATCAACCACTTTTTTTGTTGTTCTCGTAATCAGTTATATGTTTAAAGACCGGATCAAAGAATTATTGCGTCAATACTTTATGGGCAAAATAGAACATTTTTTTTACGACCACAAAACCAGTATTTACAGTGATCCGGTGAATAAAATCGGTGTGTGCCGTGAAAGTTTTGATTTTGTAAATGAATCAAAAGCTCCTCCGGCGATTATGAAGCTCCGTAACCGAGATCACATTACAGGGATTGATAACGGCTGGTTTGGTGAACAGTTGATAATGTATCGTAAAGAAATTACAATCTATTCCGAAATGTTCAAAAACCTGCATCATAGTTATAATATTGAAGGAATAAACGATATCATGAGGTTCAATGTATGGCGATTTTTATTCAAGATGGACAACCCTGAAAAATCGTTGTATTTACCTGATGAAAAAGAGCTATACAAAAAAGTTTATGGCGAACGAGTGTATCATATTAATATGATAATCAAATACTCATCAAATGATCAAACAACTTACGAGAGATACCGCATAGTACTTAACCGTAATGGCCTGAAACGTATAGAAGAGGTTGTGACGGATAAGGAAACCACTGCGGTGTAGAATAAAGAAAAAGAGAATATAAAGTTTTTGTTTGACAAACTATAATTTGATGAATACAATAGTTTTGAGGTTATAAGTTCTTTATAAATATTACTTATATGATGTAAGTGCTGAGCATCGGCATTGGGAATTACGTGTAAATCGTAAGCGGACCCGCCGCTGTAAGCGTTGACGAAAACCGTGGGTGAGAAATCACAACCACTACAGGCAGGTACAGTGTAAAGACAAAAAACTGTAATACTTGTGGGAAGGTACGGTAAGTAGGATGATACGCAAGCCAGAATACCTGACGATACGCTCTAACATACTATCATCCAACGAATTCTTCGTGGAATGAGATGAGGATGAAAAGGAATTAAAGCGGTACACGCGTGTTTAATCCTTAATCTCATTACCCGTTTTTTTGAGGTTAAGGATTTTTTATGGGAAAAAAAGTAAATACTGTACGCACATGCGTATTGATACTGTTGTGTTTACAGGTAAGCGTTTCCGTTTTAGTATCAGGCAGTAATAGCGAAAAGCTACCGCAACGTATTGTGTCATTATCTCCGGCAGTGACGGCAAACATTTATGCGCTTGGCGCGCAGGATAAAATTATAGGTGTGACAGCTTTTTGTGATTATCCTCGGGAAGCAAAGAAAAAAAATGTGGTCGGTACCTGGGTAGAACCAAACCTCGAAAAAATTATTAGCCTAAAACCTGACATAATTATAGCTGCGGAATGGAACAATCCCGGAATTGTTGATAAACTAAAAAAACTTGGTCTAAACGTAGCACAGCTACCGAATGAATCGTCATTTCAAGAGATAAGCACAAATTTTCTTAAAATCGCGCAACTTACTGGTAAAGAAGAGTATGCACGGAAGTTGTTAGCCGGGTACACCAAAAAACTTGAGAATTATGATATGCGGTTAAAAGGTAAAAACAGGCCTACAGTGTTCTGGGTGTTAGGCACGGATCCATTGATCACGGTGGGTAGTGAATCGTTTGTCAACGAAATAATTATCCGTGCGGGCGGTGAGAACGTTAATAAATTAAATACAGCATATCAACGGTATAACCGTGAAACTGCAGTTGCGCAAAATCCTGAGATGATAGTGATAGTTTCTATGGGTAAAGTTGCAGAGGCTGAGCTTGAGGAATGGAAAAAATATCAAACCCTCAAAGCAGTAAAGAATAACAGGATATATGTGATAAACGATCCGAGGGTAGTTTGTGCGCCAACACCTGAAGCGTTTGTTGCCGGAGTGGAAACAGTTGGCAAGTATTTTCATCCCGATGTTTTTGTTAACAAAGAAAAAATAGTTAAAAGGGAAAACAAAATAAGACAAGGTAAACTAAAGGAATAACATGAAACTACGCATGTTTCTCGTGCTCTTAATACTCCTAGGACTAACATTTATCTTCTCCATTTTCATTGGAGGCAGCGGTTTGACTGTGAAAGATGTCATTGATGTTATCTTCGGTAACTCTGTGGATATAACCGCGCAAGTTATTATTTGGAAAATACGATTACCCCGTATAATATTAAGCATGCTTATCGGTGCAGGGTTAGCAGTCAGTGGCGGGGTATTTCAAGGAATATTGCGTAATCCCCTGGCGGAACCGTATACACTGGGAATTTCAGGGGGAGCAGTGTTTGGGGTAACATTATCGTTAGTACTAGGATTGGATAAATTATTAGGAGGATGGATACTGCCCGTATGTTCATTCCTAGGTGCGCTTTTGGCGGTAGGGTTAGTTTACGTCCTAGCTGCGAGGAGAAGGTTTTCAGTAACCACTCTTATACTCAGCGGCGTGGTACTGAGTTATCTTTTCTCATCATTGGTACTGCTTATACTTGCACTGGTTTCTGCTGAAAAAGTGCAGAATACATTGATCTGGCTGATGGGAGATTTATCCACAGCAAGGACGGAACTTATACCGTTATGTGGGACAATAGTAGTACTTTCAACAATAGTGCTGATATATTTTTCGCGGGAACTCGATTTATTAACATTAGGAGAAGAACGCGCGGTGCAGTTAGGGGTAAGCGCGGAAAATGCGAAGAAAATGTTTTTTATCCTTGCATCATTTCTTACCGGCACTTGCGTAGCAATGTCGGGTGTCATAGGGTTTGTCGGGTTGATAATTCCACATTTAATGCGCCGTGTGGCGGGGAATAAGCATTTGTATCTTATTCCCTCAACATTTATTGCCGGTGCGATATTTTTAGCTTTATGCGATACTTTAGCGCGGACAATAATTGTCCCGCTTGAACTGCCGGTAGGAGTTATCACTGGTGTAGTAGGTGGCGTGTTCTTCTTGTGGTACCTAATGAAAAATCAAAAGAAAGAATGGTTTTAATAAAGTTGTGGATATATTAAAATTTGCAAGTGTTACTACAGGATATGACGGTACAAAAGTTATTGATGGCGTATCGTTTACAATCCCGGAGGGAAGTATTACAGGTATTATCGGACCGAACGGCGCGGGTAAAACGACGGTCGTAAGGTTAGCGACAAAAATATTATCTCCTTGGTCGGGTGATGTTTATCTCAACGACAAGAATCTTCGCAGTATACCCGTAGCTGTTCTGGCAAAAACTGTAGCGGTACTACCTCAGGTGTTCAGTGTCCCGTTTGGATATACGGTATACGATTTTGTACTTATGGGACGATATCCATGGCTTAGCCGTTTGGAAGCTGCTGGTGAAAGAGATCGCGTTATTGTAGAGCAAAGTTTACAGTTTGCTGACGTACACAACCTCCGTGAACGAGAAGTGAACACATTATCCGGTGGTGAACGCCAAAGAGTGTTATTAGCGCAAGCGTTAGCGCAGAAACCGCAGGTGTTGTTACTTGATGAACCAACAACATTTTTGGATATTTCTCATCAAGTAGAAATCCTGGATAAGGTTAAATTATTGAACTCTGAAAAGAAAGTTACTATTTTGATGGTAATTCATGACCTCAACCTCGCAAGTGAGTATTGCGATTCAATAGTATTGCTTAACAAAGGAAAGGTTGAGATTATAGGAACTCCGGCTGAGGTTTTGAAGTACGAAATTATTGAGCATGTATATAACACCGTTGTGGTTGTCCGTGAGAACCCATTATCAAAAAAGCCGGTAGTTTTTACCGTTCCAAAACACGTGCTTGCGGTACCAAAAACATTATGAATAAAAGAAATATAAATAAAAGGGGGAAGGTCGGCTTAATTCAAGTCTATACCGGCGGAGGGAAGGGTAAAACTACTGCTGCGGTGGGGCATGTGATACGTTCCATATCATATGGTTGGAAAGTAGCTGTAGTGCATTTTCATAAGGATCCTGCTAGATGGTCATATGGGGAGGACACTATTTTGCGTAAGCTTGGGGTTAAAGTCTATTATTTTGCAAAAGAGTGTAAATTATTTTATAAAAATATTGTCCCTGAAAAAATGCGTACGAGTTGTTACGCAGGGATTGCGCAGGTAAAAAAAATGTTTACACAAAAATATGACCTCATAGTGCTTGATGAAATAAATATTAGTATCCGTGACGGATGGGTGAGTGAAAATGATGTTGTTACACTGATAAAAACAAAACCACATGAGGTCGAATTAATCCTTACAGGTTCAACCATAAGCAAGAAAATATTTGGTATAGCTGATCTTGTAACTGAAATGAAGAAACACAAGCATCCATACGATAATGGTATATTATCGAGAAAGGGGGTGGAGTATTGAGTGAGAATGTGCTGAATACCAACCGGGAATTAGTTGGGAACCCCGTTAGTGAGAACTAGAAGATATATTAATCGGGGACGGCCCGCGCCGCTGTGATTGGCGACGAAAACTGTAATATTTAACCACTGCTTGTAGTGCAATCAAATTGTGTACAGGCGGGAAGGTGCAGTGAGTAGGACGACCCATGAGTCAGAAGACCGACCCGGTGGGTAAGTATGAGTTGAAGTAGAGGTATGTAGAAAAACAAAATCCTTACGACGGGTGAGGAGAGAGATAAAGAGGAATATATGGAAACTAGTAGTAAAAGATGTAAATTAACGGTAATTGGTTTAGCTATATTGACTGTTGTATTTCAGTTCAAAATAAATATTATTGCTGCTGAAGATACTGGTGGTAAGTTTGAGGATGAACTCAATGCAGTGGTGATAACAGCGACTATGCTACCCCGCGCTTTGCAGGAAGTACCGGGTACGTTGAGCGTGGTTAATTCAAGATTAATAGAATCTCTTCCTGCAGCAAAAAAAATTAATGATATCCTGAGTTTAACTCCGGGGTTGGCGCTAACAAATTACGGCGGGCTCGGAGCGGTAAGCCAGCCGGCAATCCGCGGGACATTGACTACACAAAATTTGGTACTTATTGACGGGCGTATGGCAAACTCTTTGTCTCTTGGTACAGCTAACCTTGCGGAGATACCGGTAGATAATATCAGCCGTATAGAAATCCTTCGCGGGCCGGCATCTGCGTTATACGGTGCGAATTCAATCGGCGGAGTGATAAATGTTATTACGCAGGAACCATCAGATAATATGAAACTCGGGGTAACAACTGAACTTGGCGAGTGGAATACACAGATGTACCGTCTGCACGTCAGTAATACTCTAGATGCTATAGGGTTGGGATACTTTTTATCAGCAAATTATACCGGTACTGCAGGAATACGGCCGAACAGCGACTACTACGGTGCGGATATTAACGGGAAGTATGTTTACAAAACCCGGAATTTACCGTTAAAAATAGATTTTTCATTTGGGTACCACCAGGACTTACTTGGCGCACCCGGGCCACAACCTTCAACTACCACGGTCTTACGGACATTGACACAGAAAACGTTTGGGAATGACTTGGTTTCAGCGCTGTACGACCGGCAGAAAGATGTTAAAGAACATGTAGATCTTACAGGTTTAGTAGCGATGGATACAGGTCACGAATTTGTTGCAAAACTGTACTGGGAAACTGCGATGCTTGAGTATCTCCGGAAATACGCATTCTATGATTTTATTTCATTCCTTCCCAATAATTATGAAAGTACGGATATAACAAATACGGATATTGCGGGGTTGAACCTGCAGTATAATATGTTCATAATTAAAAACCACCGTCCTGTAATCGGTGCGACGGTGAGAAATGAAAAGTATGCGGTTAACCAAAAAACATTGAATCTTACCACCGTTTCTACAACAAATGTGGAACAAAACAGTAACGCAACTTCGATAGCTGCCTATGTAGAAGATGAGATACAAATATTTGATCCGTTCTCAACAACAATCGGGTTTAGGTGGGATAGTAATACGGGATACGGGCAGCAGGTGAACCCAAGGGTTGCGTTTTTATACAAATTAGCAAACTACAATTTCCGTGCGTCAGCCGGGCGGGCATACCGCGCACCAACATTTAATGACTTATACTATCCCGAAGATGCCGGCGCAAGGAGCAATCCAAACTTAAAACCTGAATCTTCAGTTGGCGGTGATTTCGGGGTAGAAGCTATTTTTAATACCGTAATAGCGAGGCTTAACCTTTTCCGTAACGAGGTCACTGATATGATAGTTTGGGCGCCAACGGGTCCTATGGGCGCGTATGGCCCGAAGTATCAACCGTCAAATATTAATGCGTTGGTATCCCAAGGTGTGGAAGCTGAGATTAAAGCAGAGTTGTTTGATATATTGGAATTATCGTTAAGTTACACATACACAGATGCAACGCAAACCAACCGAGAAATTGTTAATTCTATTACTAACGAAATGGTTGCGATAACACGCTGTGCAGGGGATACCCCGATGAATAAGTTTAATGCCGGAGTAACCGCAACAACACCGATGGGATTAACGGTAACGCTAAACTCCCGGTATACCGGTGATCGTGTAAGATATTATATAAAATATGCCGCATTTCCGGACCCGGCGGTAGTGATGGATACTAAACACCTTGACGGGTATGTAACTGCAGATTTGATAATGACACAGAAGTTATTTAACAAACTCGAACTTTATTTAACGGTAAACAACCTTGTTGATGCTAAGTATAAAGAACAGTTGGGGAGTGATATCAATGACGCGGATTACCCGCTTCCCGGAAGAATGGCGATGTTCGGCATAAAATATGTGTTCTGATATGTCAAAAAAGTTTTGGGTAGTATTCATTCTTGCGCTTGTGGTGCGGTTATGGGGGATAACTAATCCTTTGCTTGACGAACATTCCTGGCGTCAAACTGCAAGCGCAATGGTTGCACGAAATTATATGGAATCTCTTAACCTTTTCACTCCATCGGTAGATTTTGAATATCCATACCCCAATGCATTTGGGTTGTATGAGTTCGCAGTTGGTGTTATTGCCAAAATCACAGGATTTTCCGACCTTCTAGGGAGGATGGTATCACTACTTGTTTTTTTATCGGGTTTTATATTCTTTTACAAACTCGTAAAACATGTATGGGATGAGGATTCAGCACTATGGGCATCTATATTCTACGCCATACTTCCGGTATCTGTGATATATTCCCGCGCGTTTCAAACCGATGGGAGTATGGTGAGTATGACAATCATTTTTTTGTATCACTTCGTATATTGGGTAAATAATAAAAAAAGTGGTTATTATATTCTGGCGGTACTCTTTGCGGGGATTGCGTTTATGCTTAAAATCCCTGCAATATTTATTCTATTACCGGCGTTGTGGTATTGGTGTGTAAAGGACGGATTGTGGGTAATTCTGCGTGATACGCGGTTATACATTTTATTATTACTTTCACTAGCTCTACCTGTGTTTTATCATTACTACGTTCCTATAGCAACTGACGGAAAAATACTTAACGCTTTTACGGAACAGGATAAATGGGGAAGCATAAATACCTGGCTCAATCCGCGTTTTTGGATAAAAACGTTCAGTCCATTCGGTAACTTGTTTGAATACCAGTATATGCATGCAGGATATATACTTTTAATTTTGGGATTATTTAAAAAAAGTGAACGTTCCACCCAATATCTAGCGCATATATGGTTCTTATCTACCTGCATACTTTTTATTGCAATGGCAGAAGGTATGCATCACGAATACTATTATTTACCGATGATGCCAGCGGCCTGCGTGCTTATAGGACGGTTTGTTACCGGTGTGTTAGCCAAGTCTGAAGAGAGGGAATGGAAAGCTGGTAAGACAGCTATGATATGGGGAAAAGGCCTAGTCTGGTTTTTGGTGGTATACACTTGTATATTCTCAACAGTACGGTTGTATGATAGGTTGAAACTTAGCAACTACCGCTACTTAGTACTTGCGCGTATCGCTTCGGATAATACAGTACCTGGGGATAAGATTGTGGCTGTTACAAAATCTGAACCAGAAATACTGTATTACAGTAACCGTAAGGGTATTCATATACGTTCATTGACAGAAGCATTATGGTTTATACAGACATTGAAAGATGAGAACAAAGGTAAGTATAAAATTGTGGTTATTAGCGATTATGAAGTTAAAACACAGAGTCCTGAGCTTTACCGATACCTGACGTCTCATGGAATTATCGCGGAATCAGCGGAAGGAATTGTCGCAAAACTGTAGTTTTTTCAAAATTATTATTGACAGGTATATGTTTACCCAAGTAAACTATTACCAAGTGATAGGGTAAAAGTAGGTTAATGGAAAAAAGGCAGTATGCGTAGAATGTCACTGCCGAGGTTAAATTAAGTAAAGGAAAAGGTTAGTAGGTAAGAATGGGCACAAAATTGTTTATTGGCAACTTGAGTTATACAACGACGGATATAACTTTAAAAGATTTATTTGCAAAAGCAGGGACAGTTAACAGTGCGAGTGTAATTAAAGATAAGTACACTGACAAATCGCGCGGGTTTGCTTTCGTTGAGATGGTAACCGAAGATGAAACAAAGAAAGCGATTGAAACGTTGAACGGTACGGAACTTGATGGCCGGAAAATCAATGTTGCTGAAGCGCGCCCTCCGCGTGAACGCACTAATGATCGTTCTAGTGGCGACCGTCCTCCGAGACGTGACCGTTTCTAAAACACAATAACTTTCCCTCTATATGAAGTACCGGGGGAGGTTAGATAGAGACTAATAATATGGGGATTTTTTACGGTTATTATAACCGTCTCTAAAAATCCCCATATATATTTTAAAAAGTTAGGAATCATTAAATAACTGTACGAAGGAGAACATTGAAATGAGCAGAACCGCAAAAAAAATTCTGATAATTATGTGTGCACTTATGTTATTACCAGCGCTATTATTTTCTGCTGATACCGGTAATATTGTGAGATTTGGCAACGATATCGTTGTGCCGGAAGGACAGACAGTCAACGGCGATGTTTTAGGAATCCACAGTGGTGTAAGGATTTATGGTGAAGTAAAGGGCAGCGTTGTGGCAATCGGCGGAAGGATGGAAATCGGTAAAACCGCAATGGTTAAAGATAACCTAGTAATATTTTGCCGTGAATACGTACGTGATCCTGGTGCGACAATAAAGGGTGACGAAGTTAATTTCAGCACGCCTGTCCTTGGGCAGTTGTTTGATACTATAAAATTTGTGTTTAGCAATGTATTATTGATAATACTGTTTATACTTATAAGCATAATATTTCTTATATGGGCGTTTGTGTATTTCTTAATGAATATTGATCTTGAACATACAACGAGTTTTATTAAGGAAAACTCGGTTAAATCAATAATGTACGGAATTTTTTTAAGCCTTCTTTTTTCCATACTAATTTTCCTTTGTGTGATAAGCATTGCCGGTGTAGTTGCTATTATACCGTTAACAATACTCTTTTTTACATTAACTTTTGTCGGGTATCTTGCAACGGGGTTGTTAGTAGGGCAAATTATTGCGCAACGGTATAAATGGAACCCTCCGGTATCAGCATTTGTACAGATACTAGTTGGTTCGATTGTACTTGGTATAATTGTAGTAATACCCTTTCTAGGAACACTTGCCCATTTTGTGATCTGGTTTGCCGGGCTTGGGGGTGTGGTACATACGTTATTAACCAAACGTGATAATTCAACAAATGATAATAACACAACAACTCCTATGGTGTAGATAAATTATAAAGTTATGAAAATAACTAATAAATACATACTGTCTTCTATTGTTGTTCCGATTGAATTCACGGTTCCCTCAAAAATCATTGTTGCTGTAAAAGCAGCTGCGCATGCCGGGGCAGATATAGTGGAATTGAGGGTGGATAAATATTTATTAGCAGGAATATCATTAGATAAAATATGTGCGATAGCGGTGGAGATCAAGCACTCAGTTAAATGCGGAGTGTTGTTAACAGTACGTTCACCAAAAGAAAATGGTATGCGCAGGACAGCTGTTGTTGATAAAAAATTAAGTGATAATATTAGAAAAAAAGCGTATCTCATGCTCATCAAATATGTGGATTTTGTGGATATTGAACTAAGTTCGAATAAAATAATCCGTGAAGTGATATCCCGTGTGAAGAAATTAAACAAAAAAGTTGTGGTATCGTATCACAACTTTTCGGGTACACCCAGTAATACAGCGTTGTCTAGGTTTCTTGTTCGAGGAAAAAAGTTTAATGCAGATATCGTCAAACTCGCAGTAGTACCTAAAAACCAACATGATGTATGGAGGTTATTAAACTTCTGTAGAGCGAATAATAATACCAAACCTCGGCTTGCAGTGGTGTCTATGACCTCGTTAGGTACGATATCAAGAATACTTGGATTTATTTATGGTTCACAACTAACGTATGCATACCTAAAATCCCAAAATGCATCGGGACAAGTATCCCTAAAAAGCCTAAAATGTTTTTATAATCGGTTACATTCTATTTAGCGAACGCTTTTTCTACCTGAATCATCACGGACTTTGAAACCTTTTGTGCGGCTTTCTTTAATGCCTCATCACCGGACTCTTCTTTTGTTCTTCCAAACCCTTTTATCCCGGCTTCAGTAACGCTGCCAATCGCTTTACCTGTGACTATATCAATAACTTCGATAGTAACTTTTGCGCGGGAGGATGGATTAAATTTCATAACTGTACCGTCAGGTAGAGGCATTGTATCTCCGATATATTCAGTAGAAGCTTTTCCTGAGATCAATACTTCGACCTTACCTTTTAATCCTTCTTCCGTAGGTTCAGCATTACCCACCTGTCTTGCAGTGACGACTTTATACCCGTTTTCCACGAGTATGCGGTTAAGTTCCGTACCAATATATGAATCCGAACGCGGGGATTCAAAGTTTAATTCTTCAATAGCGACATATAAACGTTTTGATTGTTTTTGTGAGATTGCATTTACCGTAAACTTTGCTTTCAATCCTGTCAGCAGGACAAAGGACGGATGGATTTTACTTAACTCATCAAGATCAAATGTTGCCGTGATTACATTCTGTCCTTCGGTAGTGACATTGATAACTTTTGCACGTGCCATACCTTCTTCATCGGTACGTACGCGCTGGTCAAGCTCGCCGCTTCCTTGTGTAAAAGAATAAACCAATGGTACATTTTTTGCCGCAATATTTGTGCCTTTTAGAGTGTAATAAACTTTTACGGTTAATGGTTTTTCTGTCCCCTGATTCAACTGTACATTCTGGTTATCGCCATAACCCACGGTTTTTATGCTGGTAATAATTTCCTTAAACCGGTTCTCAAGTTTGGGTTTTATCTCAAGGTTACTAACACCGTTTTCCAAAGAAATCGCGCCGGAAATCCCGGAAATAAGTTTTAATGCAGCATTGTACTGATCAAACGCAGTGGATATATCGCCATTTGCCAATGCAATTTCCGCTGCGTCGTTGACATCCACTGCAGATTTTAGTTTTGCAATATTTTCTTCTTTTCGTTTCTTCAGGGCTTCTTCCAATGCGCGGTTGGCTTCAGCTACAGTCATATATGCGTGTACCCAGTACTCGCCTTTTTTTTCATCAACCCATTCTTCAAACTGTTTACGTCCGAGGACACTGTCGATTAACACTTTTGTAACGCTATCCAACGACTCCTTTGTAATTTCCTTTGGTTTCTTGCCGGAGACTTGTTCAATTTCATTCTGCAATTGTGTTTGTACGGAACTCTGTACTGTAGTTTCCAGTTTGGAAGCCATTTTTTGTAATGCATCTGCATAGGCGGTATCCCGCGCAACTTTTTTAGTTTCCTTCTTCCGTTTATCATACGCGGAAAATGACGTACCGTAAATTATACCGGGCTTATCGTAATTCACGAAATTTATTACCCATTCCGGTCGAGTATCCGCTGCAAAAACAGGTACGGGTGCAGAGACTGTTATTACTCCCGCAACTATTGCCGTTGTGACGGTTAAAACGAACATTTTCTTTAACATCAGTACTTTATTCCTTTCATAAACAAGACAAATTTATAACTGCTTTGTTTTTGTTAGTATAGCAATTTCTTTGAGTGCAATGTCAAGATTTACTTTAGCATCCATAGGGGTAACTACTCCGGGTTGTTTGTCTTTTGTTATACAATCAATAAAATAATTTATCTCGCGTTGCCAGCCGGTCTCACCCGGGAGGTCAATAACTTCTTTTTTACCGTCGTTATGGTAAATAACCAATTGGTTAGATTTTGCGGATTCAAACTCAACCACCGCGGTATCGAAAGTTATCCAAAATGCCATGTTAAACGGAAAACAGGTTGGTGTTTCCCATTTACCTTCCGCGAGTGCTATCATACCGTTATCATATTTATAAGTTGCCATTACATGGTCAACCCGATTGGATGTGACTACACCGTTTGCGAGTATTGTATCCGGTTTTCCAAAAAAGTATGTTACAGCATCTATGTCATGTATATGCATATCAAGTGCGCACCCGCCGCTGCGGTTATTATCCATCAACCAGTTGTCCCAGGACCATATCGGTGCGGTAGATACCCTGCGGAAAATAGCGAATCGCGGTTTACCAAACGTTGTATTGGTAATATATTCTTTTACGATATCATACCCCGGCCAAAAACGTATACAATGTCCGACCATAAGTTTTTTCTTTGATTTTTTCCATGCGGTAATAATTTTTTGTGCATCGCTTGATGTTCGTGCAATAGGTTTTTCGCACATAACGTTTTTCCCGGACCGTAACGCTTTAATCGCATATTCCGCGTGTAAATGCGTTGGCAGGCAAATATCTATGAGGTCAGCGTCCGAGTTGTTGATAAGGTCATCCGCGGTTTTAAAAGTTTTTATGCCGGTAAGGTCTACGGGTTTAACTTTACCGTCACCAATATTCCCTCCAATCTCCGACCAGTCACCGGTTATTTTTTTTTCATTGATATCCGCGATAGCTACAATCTGCGCATTTGAGTTTGTTTTGTAACACTCAAAATGCGTTTTCCCCATAAACCCTATACCTATAATACCAACTTTTACCATTTTGTGTTCTCCTTGAATATAAATGTATTTATAAACTCAAAATATGATCCATAGCTTTTGATGTTTTAGGAATAAGGTTCTCCCTTGAAACATTGGAAGTCGGCGGAACCATTTCAGCAATAAGATATCCGTCATATTTGATGTCTTTAAGCGCAGAGATGACATTCTTCCAATTTACGTCACCTGTTTCAAGGTCACAGAAACCGTCCACAAGGCCGGTTTTACCATCAAACCCTGTATTCTTAAAATCTTTTAGATGCACAGCTTTTACGCGATGCCCAAGTATGCGTATCCACTGTTCAGGAAACCCAAACGGCACAACATTACCAACATCGAAATATGAACCGACAAACTTACTGCCGATCTTATCAATAAAATCACGCATCTCCAACGGGCTGAGCAAAAACTTGTTCCATACTTCTTCCAAACCGATGTTGACTTTCAGTTTTTCTGCAATTTTTGCGAGTTTTGAGACAGCTTTTAATGAACGTGCATATACAACGTCATAAGAGACAATTTCCGCATCTTTCAAAAAAAACACGTCCACTGCACCAGGGACTATTAATACAGTTTTTGCTCCTATAACAGCGGCAAGTTCAAGTTCGCGTACTGCAATATCAAACGCTTTTTTTGCGACACTATCATTGTTTGCTGTTAGTGAATTTGACCAAAACATGCCTGTAGCTATTGACGGGATACTCACTCCTTTTTCTTTTGCATATCCCGCAATATCTTTAACTTGTGCGTCAGTAGAGTTCAGCGTTAATGTATCCCCTGATTCTTCCAGAGTTAATTCTATACCCTCAAACCCAGCAATTTTTGCATTATCAATAGCATTTATTGCTGACAACCCGGAATTCTGAAATGACCAATAACTAATACCTTTTTTCATGTTACTACCAATATCCTTTCTAACTCTAGGAAAACACTACAACTTTTTGTTGTTATATTTATTGACTTAACATCACGTAAATATATAAAATATTTAAACGTTTTGTCAATTTAGTATGTTGCTGAGTTTAATAATTTTAAGGAGTTAATTAAATGTTTAAAAGAACAACGGTGGTGAAATTGTCCTGTATCCTATCATTGATTCTGATGCTGATACCTGCGCAGGTTTATGCTGAAAAGGTCTCAATAGCTATTCTTGACCTCAAAGCTCAACCAGGTGTATCAGCTGAAGATGCAGCTGTAACCAGTGACTTTTTCCGTGGGCATTTTCTTGATTCAGGTGAGTTTAGGATGCTGGAACGCACGGAGATGGCGAAAATGTTGGGTAACCAGCAGTTTGAGGATTCTATCTGTAACGACGAATCCTGTGCTGCAAAAGCTGGTAGTTTACTAAAAGTTGAAAAGATGGGGTTCGGGAGTATAGGCAAATTCGAAGGGCAGTATCAGATAATCCTGAAAATAGTTGATGTGGGTACTGGTGAAATTCTTAGTATGCGCCGGGGAAGTTGTCCGGACCTTACCTCCGTATTTGATAAATCAAGAGAAATGACAAAAGACGTTATTTCTGATGTTATAGGTAAACAGGTAGATTTAAAGGCTGTGCAAAAACCGGTTACGGCATCAGAAAAAAAAATTACAGATACTACGGAAACTCCTGTAGTATCCCGTCGTTCATCATCGAGTGCTTCTCCTCGTATCAGTGCTCCTCGTGTGCGGATGCCTAGTGGATCACTTGGATACGATGATAATGATGACGTTGGAGGGTTCGGGGTTTCATACAGGACAATGATAATAGATCCTAATTTTAAGGTATTGTTAGACCCAGTAAGCAAAATTAATGCTTGGAGTACACCGGTATTCGGATATTATATGGGATCAAATACTCAGACAAATTTACCGATGACACTACAGGGATTAACCACGTCTTTCATGTTGTCAGGCCCGTATTTTTCAATGGTAAGCCTTAACGCATTTGAAGTAGAGGGATTGATTATGCGTGGCGGGTTCGGGTTTGGAAGCACACACCTACGTAATTATCCTAAAGCAACCATAACAGATAGCACCGTATCGTATAATTATGCCACCTATTCTTACAACTATCCTGTCTATACTTTAAAAGAACTTGGGTACTGGGAGATGGATTGGGATGTAAGTTTTTCATTCCCAAAACCGTTATACTGGGGGATAGCATACACTTGGGGTGCATTAACATTTCCCGGAACTACACCTACAGTAAATGGTACTAGGGATATGTTTGAATGGCAGTGGTATAGTTCATTGGCAGTACAAGGCGGGTTGATGTTGAGGATGAGCGAAGCTTTCAGCCTGGACCTATCTGCCAGATATCCGGTTTTTGGAACTCAACCGGGGTACGAGCTAACTTCGAGCCTGAACTTAACTTTTGTCAGAAGGGATGAAGGTATAATGGGTACGATACCCTGGTTCTTTATCTGGCTACCGTTAATGGGTCTTATGTTCACAGCACTGGATTCGTATTGAGTTAGTTAAAACAACAATTTTCAGTAATATTGTGACCTTATTCACATTGTTGATTTATTGACTTATCAACTTTAACAGTTATATAATAACCATAATATGCATTAATACAAGGTAGAGCTTAAGATCTTATATTTTAAAAATTATTGAGGTAACAAATTTTATGTTGAGAAAAAGGATGTATTTATTATTTCCTGTTATAGGTATGTTATTGTTAATTCCTTCCTATGCAACAGCGTTGAATGTAAGTGGGACAATTTCCCAAACTACAACATGGGCTCTTGTGGATAGCCCAATTAATGTTATAGGTGATGTTTATGTTTACGGTACAAATGAGCCGTTGTTATACATAGAACCCGGTGTGGAAGTAAAGTTTAATTCAAACTGTGGGTTATACTTAGGCTATAGTACTTCTAAAGGAGGCCTTCGCGCTATAGGGACAGCAAGCCAACCAATTAAATTCACAGGCAGTACAAACGCGTCGAATACCTGGGAAGGTATAACTTTCAATACCACAGCGGATATTTATTCAACAATGGATTATTGTATTGTCAGTAATGCAGGGCAATATGGTAACTCTAATTATGGTAATATAATAATCGAGAACTCTCGTATTACGGTAATACATTCTACAATAACCAGCAGTTACAACTACGGTATGATAGTTACCGGTACTGCAAGTCCGTTGATAAGTTCCTGCACATTTTCAGGAAACGGAAGTTACGGGTTATATATTACAGGTACAAGTTCTCCGACAGTTACTGCGTGCTACTTTACAGGTAACAACACACCCGTTAATATGATTCCTACAATAATGCTTGACACCAGCAATACTTTTGGGACTAATACTAACCAGCGTATAGAATTGAATAGCGGTACAATAAAAGATTACAAAACATGGTTTAACCACAGATTACCTTATTATGTTGCTGGTAATATCTCGATTGATGACCAGGATGGTTTCATAACAAAAAACGCGGTACTTACCATTCAGCCGGGTGTCACGGTACAATTTACTTCGGATGGTTCAATTACTACCGGGAACAGTACGATGGGGTATAACGGTATACTCATAGCATCAGGTACCAGTGGGAACCCCATAACTTTTTCTAATAATACCGGTACTTCGGGGAGTAACTGGAGAGGATTAATTTTTAATCAATACAGTGATGGTTCTGCATTAAGTAATTGTATTATTGAATATGGCGGTTATAACGGGTATGGTAACATTTATTGTAATTCTAAAGCCCCGGCAATAAATGATTGTGTAATACGTAACAGTGCTTATTACGGGATATACAATACTAATGCTCCGATGACGGTCTATAATTCCACGATTACGTTGAACACTACATACGGGATGTATATTTCCGGTGCGTCGGGAATAACTATATCGAGTTGTGTTGTATCAACAAACGGTACGTACGGCATGTATATGACGAGTTGCGGTGATGCATTAATAAAAGCTAATAAAATAACGGGGAATGGTTCATATCCGTTATCTGTATCGCCGGAGATTAACATAGATGCGGATAACGTTATTACTGGTAATAGTAATCAGGAAATTGAAATAACTCAAGGTACGATTAATGGTACATGCATATGGTCAAAATTATCCGGGTTGGTATACAATATTAATGGTACCGTTAACGTTTATGATGTAGATACGTCAAATTTTACTACTGCGAAACTGATAATTCAACCTGGAGTAGTATTAAAGTTTTCATCAAACGGGCAATTGAATATAGGTAATAACAGTTCCGGGCAGAACGGTATCTTCATCGCATCAGGTACGGTGGCTGAACCAATAACTTTTACAAGTAATGCAACGTCACCTACATCAGCTTCATGGCGGAATATTGTTTTTAGTCAATACGCAGGAACATCGACAATGTCTTATTGTAATATAGAATATGCCGGGTATAACGGGTACGGAAGTATTTATTGTTACTACAATTCTGCCAGTGTGGTATTACGTAATTGTTTAATAAAGCAAACAAATTATGGTATTTATTCAAGTTACGGAAAATTTGAGATTTACGATTCCACGGTGAGTTATTGCAGTTCAATTGGTATCTATGCAGCAAATAGTAATTCAATTATCTCCAGAAATAAGATTAACCTCATAACCTCTTATGGCATACAAATCTCTGCAGGAGAGTCTTATATCTCGGGAAATACAATTTCTGATATCACCGGTAATCCGATTGCGATCTCTGCAGCTACAACCCTTGCATCTGACAATGTCTTTACAAACTATGGTGGGACAGAACTTGAAGTATCTGGAGGTGTTGTTTCAAAGAATACTACCTGGGCAAATAACGGGTTCACTTACAAAGTAACCGGTGATGTAAGTATTTACGATAATGACAGCAATCCTCTTACTTCCGCAGTATTAACTATTATGGCAGGAGTTACAGTCAATTTTGGTAACGGTGTTGGTATTACTGTAGGTGGAAGTTCAAGTTCCGGACAAAACGGTGCATTAAGAATCGCTGGTGTGGAACTTTCGAGCGTAACCTTAACAGCAACAAATCCCGTTGGCGGGTCTTACAATTGGGAAGGTATAACTTTTAACAACTACGCGGATTACGATAATTGTGTACTAGAATATTGCGTCCTTCGTAATGCAGGGTATGGAGGTAACAGTTCAATAGTGTATGTTAATTATTCAACGGTCACTCTAAGAAACTGTGTCATTTTAAACAGTTACAGTTACGGTATAGGGTCAAATAACGGGCATATTATTCTTGATAATTCAATTATTGAAAACTGTGCAAGTTATGGTTTATACTGTGCAGCGGGTACAGGTGACATTTCTAATACAGTTTTCAGAAATAATGCAACTTATCCAGTGTATATGCCCTGTACTCTTTCATTAGGCAAGGGTAATACCTATATTGGGAACACATATCAATTCATTTATGTTGCCGGAGGGCTTATAAGCACGACTGCTGAATGGTCAAACCAGGGAATCCCGTACTATGTGCAAGGTACAGTTTATATATACGATCAAGATAGTGCTAGTGATACATATGCTAGTTTAACAATAAATCCTGGGACAAAAGTTGGATTTAACTCAAGCGCTGGAATTCAGGTTGGGTATAGCAGTTATGAAAACTATAACGGCGCGTTGATCGTTCGTGGGACAGAAGACTCAATAGTTGAACTTACCAGAGCGAAAGATTATAACTCATCATTAACTGCTACTACATGGAATGGAATTTATTTCTATAGAGGTACAATGCCGGATAAAACGTATCTCGACTACTGTAAAATAAGTTATGCAAGCAATTACAATATTTACGCGTATTATTGTCCAAAGATAAATATAACCAATTGTGCAATTACAAACAGTAGTTCGTATGGAATATATGCTTATGGTTATAATGCAAGCGAACCTTGTGTTATAAACATTACAAGTTCAACATTTAAGAATAATTATTCGTACGATATTTACGCGTATTACTATTCAATAATTAATGCAGCAAATAATTATTGGGGAAGCGCAACTGGTCCGGTAAAAAGTAAGTTCTACTCTGGTTATTATAGTACGATGACATACAATCCTTATCTCACAGAAGATTCATTTGGACTTCCACGACCGGGTAGTTTTATTGGAACGTCAATTTCTACAAACACAATAGTATGGACGTGGACGACTATTCCTGAAGCGACAAATGGTTATTATGTTTATAACGACGCTAATAGTACGATAAGTTCGTTATTATCTGCAGGGACAACTATTTTTACTGAAACAGGGCTATCTTCGAACAGCCAGTATGCAAGGTATGTAAAACCATACAATATGGATTCTACAACCCGTGCGTCGTCAAAACAAAGCGTATATACTCTTGCAACCGAACCGTCTGCGCTAACAGGTTTTAGCGGGTCAACCAGTGTAATGCTCACTTGGACAGGTGATGGATCGAGATATACAGTACTTGCATCTTCAGGATCGCAAAACGGTCCGTGGTATTATAGCGCAAGTTATAATAAAAACCTTAACATAACCTCACATACTGTTTATGGTTTGTACACAGAAGCTGATTTCTGGTTCAAAGTTGCTGCGTATAATGGCGATGGTGTACTGAGCGGGTATACGGATACGATTAAAGTGATGACAGGCCCGGGACTACCTGGTGTACCGTATTCATCTGAAGGGAATTATATAAAGTCTACAAGTATCACATTTAACTGGACAAAAGGCGCGGCAAATACTGCACTTGAGTTTGAATTACAGATAGGAACTTTCCCAGGTGGGGCAAGTGTTGTTAATACTAAGTATACTGTTAGCCCGTCAACCATAATTTATCAGCATACAATTTCCGGGGCACAACAAAACGTGGTATATTATGCGCGTGTACGCGCAAAAAATTCTGCTGGTGTGTACGGTGAATGGGCTTCTAGCGACGGTGTGGTTTATGATACAGTAAAACCGGTTTTGGGAACTTTGTATTCAGATACACATCCCAGCAGTAGCGTGGAATACATGGAAAAAACGGTTTCTCTCAATTGGCTTGCTGCAACGGATACAGGTTCAGGGGTAGATAAATACTATTACATACTTGATCACAATGAATTAACCGCGCCTACTACTGCCAGCAGTTCATTGGGAAGCACAGAAAGTATTATGCGTTATTATGATCTTGCAGACGGGACATGGTATTTTCACTTAGCAGCAGCAGATAAAACAGGTAATTTTACAACTAGCCCCAAACACTTTATGTTTAAAATAAAAACTACAGTATCTTCAAGCGCGGATAATAGGTTTATTACCGGCGATGGTGCTGTTATCGAGATACCTTCCGGTGCGGTCAGTAATTCAGTACAAATAACGATTACCACACCGTCTACATTAAACAATTCAAGCAGTAAAGCTGATGGTATACTGACATTCACTAATTTTACGAAAAATATAACATTATCCGGTGGAGTTACATCATTCAATAAAAAAATTAAAATTGTTATTCCGTATACTGACTCAGGATTACCAGCAGGAGTAAAGGCATATAAACTAAAATTAGCGTATTATAGTACAACAACTAGTCTCTGGACTCCAATTAAAGATTCTACGGTGGATACCACAAACAAAACAGTTACCGCATATGTGGATCACTTAACAGAGTTCAGGGTTATCGAATACCAAACACCACTGGCTAGTACAGCATACTGTTACCCAAATCCGTTCAATGCGGGGAGTAATACGATTATTTTATATACCGTCCCGGGAGGGGATACCGCGAATTATATAAAGAAAGTTAACTTAAAAATATATGACCTTTTAGGTGGCCTTGTTTGGTCGCAAGAATATACCGGCGGAGAAACCGGTGCAATTCAGGGTGTCAACAATGAAGTTGTGTGGGACGGTAAAAATGGTAAAGGGGAGATGGTTACTGCTGGGGCGTACATTGTATATATCAACACTTCAGTAAACGCAACAACTGCCGGTACATCGGAAGCGCCTAAACCACAAAAGATAATTGTGGGGGTGAAATAATAATGGTTAAAAATTATATGAAAAACACAATTGCTATCCTAACATTGGTTGTAGTGTCAGTCAGCTGTAACTTTGTATCCGTTTCGTCAGCGGCGATACAAGGTGTTGCGGGGTCAATACAGGGCGATGCGGGACAAGGCGGGTATTTTAACCGTCTTGGCGGTAGCGTGAGGTCGCAAGGGATGAGTAACGCGTATTCTGCTGTCGGAGAAGACCCGTCGGCAATTTTTTATAATCCCGCGAGTCTTGCAATGCTAAACCGTAAAGAGTTTATTGGTGAATACGCAATATTGTTTGAAGAGGCTGGTTATAACACATTGTCATTCGGGTGGCCGGTCATCTGGTTAAAGCCATGGAACTGGGCGTTATCGTACTCAAATATTTCCTCTCCGTTAATAAGTGTATATGACAGCGGCGGTAATTTAACCGGAGAAAAAGTTGTTGCATCGGATACACTGCTTATGTTTGGCAATTCATTCACTATCTTTACAAGAGGGCCACAAACTACGCTTCCTTTCCTTTCTGTCGGAGTTAATGCCAAGATTTTTATGAAATCGTTTGATAAGATTAATACCAACGGGTTTGGTATCGACGCTGGAGTGTATTCTATGCCGTTGAACTGGTTAAGATTGGGGTATAGCGCAATAAATTTGGTGAAACCTTCATTAACATACAACGGCCGTTCTGATGTTTATCCTATGGGACAAAACATTGGTATTGTAATAGATTCTGGCTGGGTAATGATAACGATGGATACACAGATGTACGGTACAAGCACGCACTATAATTTTGGCGCGGAAATCAGATTATACAGCATTTCTTTACGCGGAGGATACGGTAGTGCGCTAGGGCCGTCATTTGGTGTAGGGTTGGGATTACCTGGCGGGTTGACTTTCGATTACGCAGCGTTGATGCATACGGATCTCGGGTGGAGCCATCGCATGGGAGCAAGTTGGAAGTTCGGCAAGGATAAAGAAGCGTTTGTTTTGCATGGTGAGGTTGTAAGTCTGTTGAATGCCGGTAAACAACTTGTATTGTCAGGTAAGCTGAAAGAAGCAACGAGTATGTTTAAACAGGTATTTAAGAAAGATGAAGAGAATGCTTCTGCGAAACAGTATCTTGAAGAAATTCAAAAGATACAAGAAGACGAAATCCCGCCAGTGATTGAAGGACAGAAAAAGTTATTTGTAAATACATTGAAAGGAAATGTTAATGTCGTTGCAACGGATGATATTGCTATAAAGCAGTTGGTGGTAAACGGTAAAACGTTGAATGCCACAGAATTAGTAACTAAACTATCATTACCGTATCCTGTGGCAATGACCGAAAAACAGCCAAAGACGACATTGAAGATAAAAGCGGTTGATGTCAAGAATCATATCGTCACTAAAGATATGGAAGTAAACGTAGATAAAGATCCGCCGTCTATCTTGATAGAAGAACCGGATAAGAAAACTGTAACAGTATCCGAGGAACGTATAAAACTTGTTTTTGCAATAGAAGATGCCGGCGGGGTGAGAGAGATTAAGATTAATAAAGTACCTTTGCCGGAAGTAAAAGATGTGGTTGAACGCGAACACAGTTTAGCGGTTGGGTTGAATAAGGTAGAAATTGAAGTTACGGATAATGCCGGGAATATAGCAAAGGAAACTCTTAACGTTACCCGTGAATACGTTAAAATCAGGATGGCGTTATTAAGCCTGGCAGGCAAAGCCGGTGTTTCCGCTCAGGAAGCTGAAATGATCAGCGATTCTGTGCGTGTAGGTATCTCCAGCACAAGACAGTTTAAACTCCTTGAACGTTCCGAGATGGATAAAGTATTGCAACAAGAAAAGTTCGAGGAAGCAATGGGTTGTTCTGATGAAAAATGCGCTGCAAAAGCAGGGCAGTTATTGAAAGTGGATAAAATGGGATTTGGGTACGTACATAAGATGGGCGAAATGTATATTATTACATTGCGTATAATCGACTCAAAGACTGGGGAAATTGATGCGTATGTAACAGACCGTACGACTAATAAGAGCGAATTGTTAGACCTCGGTGAGCGTGTAGGTAAGACATTAGTGGATAAATATTTAGGGAAGTAAAGGTAGAAAAATGACAAAAAAAAATGTGTTTTGTTTGAATGCACTGATTTCGGTGATTATAGGTATATGCATATTTAGTTCCGCATTACCGGTAGTCAACGCTGCGCAAGCAGTTCCACCGACGGCTGGTGGGGAACAATCGCTTGTAAACCCAACAGCAGAAGCCGGTCCTGCATTAGGGACTAAAGTACCCAATTTAATTTTAAAAGACGTTAATGAAACCTATGTTTTCCTTACGCGCCTATGTGGGGATAAGGTTAAAGAAGGTGACCCGAGATATGTTGTAGTGCTGGACTTTTGCGCGACCTGGTGCAAGCCGTGTATGAAAGAAATGCCGGTGTTACAAAAAATTTATGATGATTATAAAAGTAAAGGGATGAAGATGTTTTTGGTGAGTGTAGATACTTTAAGAAAACCTGAGGTCTTCAAGTTTTTTGAAGAAAAAGGTGTTTCTATCCCATTACTTTTTGACAGTGATAGAGGAACAGCGGATAAATGGGGCGTAGCGGAATTTCCTGCACTTTTTGTGATAGACCAGCTTGGGAAGTTGGTTTACAAGCATATAGGGTATAGTGAGACAGTTGATAAAGAAGTACGTGCTAAACTTGATAAGATAGTCAACCTTACGCCTGAGATGATTGCGGAACAAAAGAAAGCGGAAGAAGATGCTGCGGCAGCAAAAGCAGAAGCTACAAGTACTGCGGCAGTTGATGCTGCGGCAAAAGCTGCGGCTGAGGTTAAGGAACAAGCAAAAACGTTGAGTACCGAAGCGTTAAGGTTCTTCAGCGCGGGACAATATAAAGAAGCAATAGCAAAATGGGAAGAAGCTTTGAAGCTTGATCCCGAAAATAAATTCGCTGCTGCCGGTATTCGTAAAGCTAAAGCCAAACTTGAAGGCGGAGAGTAATTCCTCTACCTACCGTAAATTTCGTTCATCATACTGAGACAGTTGTTTAAACTGGCAAGTTCCTGGTCAGTAAACAGGGTGTAAAATTCTTCAACATATTTTGGATCTTTTACCATGCTACTGAAAAGTTTTTGTAGTTCATTCGACATATACCACGCGATCCTGCGTTGTTCAATCTTATAGACTAATGATGTGCGTTGTTTGTTGGTTAAGCCTGTGGCCGATGTTGAACTTGGTTTTGGTAAACTTGAAAGTATTTTTTTGAACTTTAATAGATTACTTTCCGGTGCGTCTGCACTCATTACCATGCTAAAACAAAAAGTTACGACTAACAATGCTCCTGCGATACGTTTCATGTTCTTTACTCCCCCTATGCTATGAATTCCTGTTTAATTAGCTGTTGTTATCATTGTATCAAACGGTTTGGCGGTATTTACAAAAAACTTGTCTGTCATACTGTATGACCCGCCGCTGGAAGAGCTCACACCGATATCAATACTATATAACTGCCCGTTTTTATTGATTTCCGTGGCGAATGAAAACTTACCGTTCGATTGCATCGGCGCATCGCCTAAAAAAGTGTTATTGCTCCATAAACCTATCTTTCCGCCTGATCTCACAAGTTTACCCGATACGGTAAGTTTAACTTTATCCGATGCGGTACCGGGTATTGTTTTTATTTCATTCAAGAAAACATCGATTTTAGCGAAATTCTGTGTGGACATCCACTGTCCGTTTGAAAAAAATACGCCAATACCTATAGCATTATATTCTGGACGAAGGATATTCTCACGATGTCCTGGGCTGTTCATCCAGGAAGTGTGTATCGCGCTTGAGGCCTGATCATCGGATTCTACTACCCCATAACCTGTTACATTGCCCCGGGGCATCATCGAAATATTTTCTCCAACATACGAAAAAGTTGCGCCGGTTTTTTTTATACGGTCACTAACGTCTTTATATTCTGCAACTGGTGAGTAATGAGAAAAATAGTTTAGGTCACACATTTCTTTGCTATGCTGCCGAGCGGATTGAGTTAGTAATGAATTATAGAATAATGGCGCAAGGCCGCGCGAAGTGCGTTCATAATTTACTTTATCCAAAATCATACGCTCAATTTCATCAACTCCGGAATAACCTGTGGTAGAAGCTGGAGCAGTAGGTTTTGTGTCTAACGTTTTATTTACAATAGTGGAAGCCTGAATTTTTTGGCCTGAATCTACAGGCTGTTTTTTTTGATCAGCAGTTTGCTGTCCCTTCTCAATATCAAAATCGGGTATTGTCGGAAGGATGCCGGTTTCGTTATAAGTTTTCCCCGAAGCTTGTTGTTTTTTTGAGGATTCAAATTCTGATTCTAATGGGCTAGAATCAGTCATTATTACTTCCGCAATGATTTTTTTATATTCATTTGAGCGTTGTTGCTTATAAGCGTCATCACGAGAACCTGCCGGTGCGGAAGTAGCAAGTAAGTCTTCAAATACAGCCATTGCGTCATCAAGTTCTTTCTCTAGCCGTTCTTCACGAAGCTTCTCAGAAGGTTGAGGCTGACCGTTGATGTATTTAACCATTTTTTCTGCGGAACGGTCATCCGGAGAGATAAATCGCACATGTTCAGGTTTTATCAATGGATACTTAACGTCATTAACTTTAATGGTACCCATGTATTTACCGATTACGACAAATGAGTTTTTATTGCCTAGTTTTGTGTAAAAATCTTTTAATTTGTAGAGGTCAACCACAGCGGAATACTTCTCCGGGACAAAAGTTTCTACGTTCTGGCTTTTTAGCAGGTATCCCAAATGCTGTTCCCTGTTTGAATCGTACTCCGGGGTAAACGTCACAGGGTCATTTGATGTGGAGGTAGGTTTTGTGCCTAAAAAAATTATTTGTTTGCCCGAATGATTTTTAGGGTTTAATACCAGTTCGGGTAATGGTACGAGTTCTGATTTCAATGCCAACTCTTTTTCTTTTTCTGTTAATGCCCAGCCGAGGTAAACCCCGGAAGCTGTGACTGTTGGTGTGGAAAAGATGTTTATGGTTATGCATAAGATAAACAGAGTAAATATTATTTTCATGATTAATTTGTCCCTTCTACAACATTTTAGTTTGAAAATATTTTTTAAAGCTTTATATATATAAACATATGTATACACCAAAAGCCATATGATTGTCAATTGTTAAATATATCACATATGTGTTAATACTCTTTCAAAATAGTCGTGCTTGTAGTAAAATCTAAAGTATAAGGTTTGGATTATTTATGGAAAACGTGAAAAAATATTTGATCAAAGAAGAATGGTTTGTCTTAGCATTTCTTGCTGTGCTAACTTTTGTTAAGGTTATATTTGCTGCAACGCTTAATCTGGTACCGGATGAAGCGTATTATTGGGTATGTTCGCAAAACACTGCATTAAGTTATTTTGACCATCCCCCGATTATTATGCAAGTCATAAGGTTAGGGACAGGTGTTTTGGGGACAACCGAACTTGGTGTACGCGCGGGATCTTTGGTCATATCTCTTCTAGTAACACTTATAGGGTATCTCACTGTTATGGAGTTCACAACAAAAAAAGTTGCGGGATTTACCGTTGTTGTACTACTTAACATCATTCCAATATTTTTTGTAGGGTCAATTCTTGCAACACCTGACTTGCCGTTGATGCTATTCTGGTCTTTAGGAATATACTTTTTAGTGAAACTAGTGAAAACAAGTGATGAAAAGTACTGGTACCTTTTAGCAGTCTTCATAGGATTTGGGTTATTGTCTAAGTATATGATAGTACTTATACTCGCAACACTTGGTGTTGTGGTAGTATTCTTCAAACCGTACAGAAAATTATTGGGATTAAAACAGCTGGTATTATTTACAGGGATTGTTGTTTTAATAGCTTCACCGGTAATCATATGGAATGCCACACATAATTGGGCGTCATTCGGGTTTCAGTTGAAACATGGTTTACAAACATATGAGAGCAAACCGTTAGAAAACCTGATACTATTCTTTGGCGGGCAACTTTTTATTGCAAGCCCGGTACTATGGACATTATTTTTGGGTACAGTGTTATGGTATTTTTATAAAGCGGTGAAGTACCGTAACCCGTTATTAATAATTCTATCGTTACCTTTTATTACAGGCATTGTTTTCTTTGCGTACACAAGTACGCGTGCAAGAGTTGAGCCTAACTGGCCGGTAACATCATACTTTATGGCATGTATACTCTTAGCTTTATGGTATACTGAAAATAAAGGGAAATGGTATGTAAAAACTATTGTCCTAACGGGTGTGGTATTCAGTGTTTTCCAAACATGTATAATATTTTATCCGCGTTTTAGCGGTGTGTACAGTAAAAAAATAGAGAATGAAGTGTACCGGCATGTCTATGGCTGGCAGGAATGGGCAACTACTATTGCAGTACTTGCTGAACGCGCATCACCGTCTAACAGTAGTGATATGTATATATTTACTCCGCAGTACCAGTTAGCATCTGAATTAAGGTTTTATCTTACAAAAACAGGGTCTGTTTATAAAAACAAAATTATTTGCAGGAATCTTAACTCACGGGTAAGTGGATTTGATTATTTTCAAAAAGAGCCTGTGTTTAAAACGGGTGATAACGCGTTGGGATTAGAGACTTCTGAAGGTGTCATTGGTAGCTATTTTGCAGAATCTGTTAATCTTGAACCAGTAGAAGTTAGATACCATAATACGATGATTAGGAAAACACATACGTTATTGTTAAAACAATTTAAGGGTGGTATATTCCCGTAATGAAACAAAATATTAAGGTTTTTGTTTTACCTGCTATAATAATTGTGTTTGTGTTGATAACAACTTTTTTCCCAGTATATCACCCGAAGGTTGAAGTGTTATCCCCACCGGATATGCGGTATGGATTAACTGAAAACGATATTTCTGCAATGTTTGGTGTTAAATATTCATTCGTGAGGTATATATTTGAACCGGTACTGGGCCCTGTAGAGTATGTTTCCCAATGGCGAAAAATTAATATACAGTTATTTACTTTATTTTTTTGGGTTTTGGCAGTATCTGTTGTAATTGGGATAATCAAAAGCAAGAAGAATTCTATATTTATTATTTGTATTACAGCACTATACTTTTTTGTATTTATAGCGTTTTGTGTCCTATTCCCGTCTAGTGCAAATAGAATTGTCATAAACTCGGCTAAACTTAAACTGGTTGATATTCATTCCCATACATTCCAATCGCATGATGGAATACGTAGTTTTGAATATAATAACCGCTGGCATAAGAATATGGGGTTTAATGAATGGTATATCACGGAGCATGAAGAAAATAACCATACAGGGAATATGGAACTTAATCTTGAAAGTAACCACTACCTTTTTCTGCAGATGGGGCAATTATCAGTTAAGGATGAAGAAAAGTTTTGGTTGTCAAACGTACCCGGAAAAATATCTATGGCACATGAACACGGCGGTACTGTGATAGTTGCAGAACAGTGGAATGATAAGAATGGTAAAAGCCCTGATATTCTTGCGGGATATGGTGTTGACGGATTCGAGATTGTCAACGGTGGATTTCCATATATTACAAAAGCTGAACAACAAGAGATAATTGATACCTGCCGGAAGTATAAACTAACATTATGGTCTTCCACAGATTGGCACGGATGGGGAAATAGTTATGCTTATGCTACAGCAGTAGATACACCAATACCTATAGGCACGAAATTTACTCGTGTTTTGCCATTATGTATCACGAGAAATGAAAGTTATTCATTCACAAGACTGTCACTTGAGCCGGCATCGTCGATATTCTACTACTTTTCTGGTTTAAATATTTCTCAGCGGATATCTTGGATTTTGTGGACACTGTTTTTTTCAGTAATATTTAACTTGCGGGTGATAAAAACCTGTAGAAAAAAGTTTTTTGTTATTTTCCTGAATATAACTCTTGTTGTATTTTTGTTATTCAACAGCACGGTATTTGCTCAAGCTTTTCTTACAGAAGAAATGGGCGGGAATAAAGTTATTCCGTTGGTATTCTTTATGGTAACAATATTAGCAGTTATTCTCGGAGTGTATACCCTTAGCTTAAACAAGCAAGAAAAAAGTAGTTACGGATTGAAGTAAGAATGAAAACAACGGCTGTTAGTATCAATCAAAAAGTACGCATTTTTTTTAACACTTATAAGATTAATGGGTGTAAAGTCCTGCTTAGTGTTTCCGGCGGGGCGGATTCTGTATGCATGCTTCACATTATAAAATCTCTGGCACAGGAGTACGGATTAACTCTTTATATAGCGCATTTTAATCATCAACTTCGTAAAACCGCTATGCGTGACCAGCAATTTGTGGTAAACCTTACATATAAATTAGGGTTAAGTAATTTATTCTCTACGAAGATTGACGTTAAGGGATACGCAAGAAAAAAAAAGTTGAGTATCGAAACCGCAGCACGTGAAATAAGGTATGAGCAACTCGTTAAGTACGCGTTCAGAAACGGGATACCTTATGTTTTCACAGCCCATACGATGGATGACAACGCTGAGACTGTTATATTCAACCTCATTCGCGGAACCGGCCTTCAAGGAATTGCGGGGATACCTCAAAAACGTATACTGTCAGACAAAGTTGAGGGTCAAAAGAAAGTGTTATTACTCCGCCCGATGCTTAAACTTCGCAGGAAAGAGATTTTAGAGTACCTTGAGGCAGGGAGATATCAATGGCGTGAAGATGAAACCAACACTGACGAAAAATATCAGCGCAATTTTATCCGGAGGAATATCTTACCGTTAATGGAAAAAGTTAATCCGGGAACTAAAGAGCATATCGCGCAGTTAACTGAAATAGTGAGTGAAGAACAAGAGTTTTGGCAAAATAAAGTCAGTTCCGCATTTCATAAGACAGTGAAAGTATATACAGGGAAATGTGCGATTGATATTTATTGGTTTAGGAAGTATAATAGTATTATTAAACATCGACTAATTGGCCAATTGTTACAATCCTTGAACCTTATAGGATTTAGTAACATCAAAAAGTTAGTGGAGTTTATTGAGTATGGCCGGGTTGGCGGATATATTGACATTGGTGGCGGATGGGTGTGTTACCGCAGTTACGGCAGTTGTTTGATCAAACAGAGGCAACGGAAAAAGGATGTTGCCGCTATTACGGAAATTAGACTTAAGTATCCGTGTGTTACCGTTGATAAACAGCGCGGGATAACAATATTTTCACAAGTTCGTAACGCGCGTACTGATGAACTGAACAGTGTAAAGAGGCAGGCGGGTTACAAAGCGGTAATGGATTATGATAAGTTGCGTGGCGTAACGCTGGTTGTTCGTGGTAGGCAACCGGGGGATTGGTTTTATCCTCTTGGAATGCATGGCCGGAAAAGCGTTAAAAAGTTTTTTACGGATATAAAGATTCCGGTATGGGAGAAAGGTAAATTAGTTTTATTGACAGGGAAAGGAAGCCATAGGGTTTACTGGGTAGCAGGTTATAGAATAGATGATAAGGTAAAGATTTCCGGAAAAACAAAGAAGGTTTTGGAACTGCGTATTGAAAAAAGTATATAAAAAATCATGGTGAAGGTGTTATAGTTAGGAGTACTAAAAAAATATGGAAAAAAAAGATAAACAACCTCAACGGCCGGCATGGTTAGGATGGGCACTCGGTTTTCTTTTCCTTTTCTGGATGACATACCTTTTTTCTCAAAAAGAAGATATGATGAAGGATGATGAATTATCATACAGCGAATTCCAGCAGCGTTTGCAGAAACAGACACAGGTTTCGGCAAGGTATACTAGCGGGATAGACAACCGGAATATCATTGAAAACATCATTATCAGAGAAGATCTGATTAAAGGTAAGTATGTTACTGATAAGGGAGAGAAACGCAATTTTCATATTACCCGGGTAGAAGACCCTGATCTCGTAAAAAATTTGGAAGCTGCTAAGGTGCAGTACCGCGGTGAAATTGAAAACAAGTGGTGGCAGTTGTTGATATACAACATCCTGCCATTTGGGATATTGATATTTATTTGGTGGTGGTTGTTGCTCCGTCCCGCGCAGTCCGGTGGAAAACAGGTATTTTCGTTTGGTCGCAGCCGTGCTAAGATGTATAACGATAAGAAAAAAAATATTACCTTCAAAGATGTTGCCGGGGTGGATGAGGCTAAGGAAGAATTACAGGAGATTATAGAGTTTTTGAAAGATCCTGCTAAGTTTCAAAAGCTTGGTGGTAAAATCCCCAAAGGTGTAATTCTATATGGTGCGCCGGGAACCGGAAAAACGTTATTAGCGAAAGCAGTTGCCGGGGAAGCAGGTGTACCGTTTTTTTCTTCCAGTGGATCAGAATTTGTTGAGATGTTCGTTGGGGTTGGCGCGTCGCGTGTGCGTGACCTTTTTGAAACGGGACGAAAGAATGCACCGTGTTTACTGTTTGTTGACGAAATTGATGCGGTTGGCCGGCATAGGTTTGCGGGTATCGGCGGTGGGCATGATGAACGTGAACAAACGCTAAATCAGTTACTTGTTGAGATGGACGGATTTGATACAAAAGAAGGAGTGATACTTATTGCTGCAACGAATAGGCCGGATGTATTGGATCCTGCGTTACTGCGGCCTGGGCGTTTTGACCGCCATATAGTTGTACCATCACCGGATCTAAAGGGGCGCGAGGAAATTTTAAGAGTACACGCGAGGACAGTTAAACTCGATGAAAAAACTAATCTATTGACTATCGCACGGCGTACACCTGGATTTGTTGGCGCTGACCTCGCAAATTTGGTTAATGAAGCGGCATTACTTGCTGCGAGAAAAAATAAAAAGGCTGTTGAAAATGGTGACATGGAAGAAGCGATTGACCGCGTAATCGCGGGTCCTGAACGCAAGTCGAGGATGATATCTGACCGTGAGAAAAACATTATTGCGTATCACGAATCAGGGCATGCATTACTGGCAAAACTGCTTCCCGGTGCAGATCCGGTGCATAAAGTATCAATTATCCCGCGCGGGCCTGCATTGGGGTATACTTTACAGTTACCTACAGAAGACAGGTATCTTACGACAAAGACGGAAATTATTAACCGTATCATAGTGTATCTGGGAGGGCATGTTGCTGAAAAAGTTGTGTTCTCAGAACTTACCACGGGGTCACAAAATGATCTTACTCACGCGACTGATATGGCTCATAAAATGGTGTGCGAATTCGGCATGAGCGACAAAATTGGCCCGTTGACTTACGGGAAAAAGGAAGGCGAAGTTTTTCTTGGGCGCGATATTGTTCAGCAAAGGGAGTATAGCGAAGATACCGCAAAACTTATTGATAAAGAAGTGAAGAGTATTGTTGAAGACTGTATGAATCAGGCAATAGATATGCTGATAAAGAACCGCGATAAACTTGATAAATTATCATCAGAACTTGTTGAACATGAAGTGCTTGACGGGGATGAGGTTAATAAAATCCTAGGTTTTCCTGTCGAAAATATATATGGAGAGGCTGAACCTCAGGTGGTTAAGCCTGAAGAAAAAGCAGAGGACACGGTAGTGAATGAAGTAAAGAAAGAAACCGTTGCGGCACAACAGGAATTGCCGATAGAAAGTACCGGGAAAAAAGATGAAAACAGTGAAAAAGGAAATTGACAAGAAACGGATTGAAGCTGCTATACGTGAACTCTTAATGGCTATAGGAGAAAATCCTAATCGTGAAGGGTTGAAGAATACTCCAAAGCGTGTCGCTAATTTTTATGAAGAATTTATGGCAGGGATGGTATCTGACCCGTCAGAAGTGTTAAAAGTGTATTACGAGGAAGAAGGATATGAAGAGATTGTGTTATTAAAAAACATACCGTTTTATTCGTTATGTGAACACCACCTCTTGCCGTTTTTTGGGAAAGCGCATGTCGCGTATATTCCCAAAAAAAGGAGGTTATTGGGAATCTCAAAAATTGTACGGCTTGTGGAACTTGTCTCACATAAATTACAGTTACAGGAACGCGTGACTAAGCATATTGCTGAAACCATTGAAAAAGTTGTGAAACCGCATGGAGTAATGGTTGTTATGGAAGCTGAACATTTTTGTTTCAGTATGAGAGGTATAAAAAAACCAGGGACGTCAGTAATGACTTCAGCGGTACGCGGGATTTTTTTGAAAGATGCTAAAGCACGGGCGGAAGCTTTACAACTCATAAATAAAACGCAGTCATAAGAAAAAGTTGTATTTCTTGAAATAGATTATAAGGAGATTTATGGAAAAAGTTCAGTTTAGAATAATAACTGTTTTATTGTTATCAATTACTGCTTTCATTACAGACCCATCGTATGCAGCGAAAAATGTTGTCTTAATGATTGGTGACGGTATGGGCCCTGCGTCGGTTGTAGTTGCTAAATATTATTCTGAATTAATTCTTGGTAGAGACTTGGGTATGCAAGTAATTATGGATATGGGTAATACAGGTTATATGGTTAATCTCTCGTCTTCCGGGTTAGTAACGGACTCCGCTGCT
>Ga0265292_1000747_pt1 | contig 38016 bp, 36 predicted proteins | sample Munlanlewell296A_FD_189080 | JGI IMG/M metagenome (GOLD analysis project Ga0265292, IMG submission 189080) | Leachate microbial communities from a municipal landfill in Southern Ontario, Canada - Leachate well 296A | ecosystem: Engineered > Solid waste > Landfill > Unclassified | place: Canada... | reverse complement strand
CGTAATTTTCGGGGTCTCTTGCCCATTCGACGAACCGAGATCGCTTAATACAGTGCATTCTACGCATTCGTTTTTTCCTGCCCAATCCATAATATTTTGTCAAGTGGCTTTTTCTACAGCTTCAACGCCGGAAATAAGCAGCCGAGCCACAGAGCTTTGAATTTCAAACAGAGGCTACTCTCGGTCGGCTTGAGTGATTCGTTAGAGCTTATTTTCATTAAAACCAATTTACGACCCACGTTGCAAAGTCGTCGAGCAGTTGATAGTCTTTGCCTTTATTCTTCTTTGTAGTGAGCCATGATAAGCCAATTGCAAATATCCTTCTATCCGACAGACGTTTTACCTTTGCAATTAAATCGTTTTCTTCTATTTCATTTTCCAGTATGTCTATCAGTTCGTACTCATCAGTGTATGATGGGTTTGTTCTTTTCAGCTTCTCGTATTCGGTATGACTATATGGACCGAAAACATATTTTTCTTCCCATGGGAAGTCCTCGCGTCCAGTAAGAATCGCTTTTCGATCAAGATGCTGTAAAAGATACTTCCGATATTTCAGTAAATTTTCTTCCGAAACTGCAGGAACTTCTTTTGTCTCAAGAATCTTGCTTATACGTGCCTCGTCAGCATCCAAAATAATGCTCCCTCCATTTTTTGCCTTCTATTGGTAAAACAACAGCGACCTTTTTCATCTTTCCCATATTTTGTTATTGTCTTTATTTGCTCTAACGCTTACAAGCTCATTGGTTTTTAACAGGCGGCATCTTTTTGCCGCGTGTTAAAAATCCGGTGCAGCGCCATGTTAGGCATTTTTTATTAAGCCACTTTCCATTGTAAAGAAAGCCTGCGACTTGAAGCTGCACAATCACGCAAATAGAGATTAATCAGGGTTTGATATGGTATTTCTGCTTCTTCCGAAAGTTTTTTGAAATACTTAATTGTTTCCTCATCAAGTCGGATTGTAACCTGTCGTTTAAGACGACTAGCGTAAGGATTTTTCTTTGCTTTTGAAAAATCGTATTCTTTTCTCATTTTTCACCACCTTTTCCAATATTGTTTCTGTTCTGAACGGGCTGCTTTACGAACGGATATAATTCTTATTACTTCATCATTCTTTCGATAACAATGACAAACAACGAGAATACGAAGCTTAGAACTTAAACCAAGAAGTATAAATCTATCTTCCTCTTGTGAATGGTCCGGGTCGTGAAGAAGTAGGGCATTTTCATCGACGAACACTGTTTGGGCTTCTTCAAAGGATATACCGTGTTTCTTTTTGTTTAGAGCTCTCTTTTCCTCGTCCCATTCAAATGATATGTTTGCCATATTTACAATATAACTACATTGTAATGTTTTGTCAAGGGAAAAAGTGGACGTTCTTGACTAATTAAACTTATCAATTTTCCTTTTCAGCATATTAAATATTGCTGATGTTGTTACCCCTAAATTCCGGGTAACCTTTGCAAGTGTTATTCCAAAATCTTCAATAAGAATATGGGCTGCCTGCGCACGTGCGCATGAAACATTGCGCCTTCGCCCTCCATAATACAACTCATCAATTTTTATATTGATCTTCCTGCACGTGATGGAGTGTTCCGGGTGAATCCGTGCTTGACGCGGCATTCCTTCAGTTGCCCCTTCCCAATTTTCAAAAAGTATAATCTCTTTAGTTTAATTAGTCCAGAACGTCCCATTAGTATGTCCTTTAACGGATGAGTTCTATAATTTAACACGGAAAAAAGGTGGGGAATAAACCTGAAACTGAGTGGGGAATTAAATTGAAACTCGACACCGCGGAAGTGGTTCCCTGTTTTGAGAAGTAAAAAGTATCTTGCAGAGGTACTGCGACTTAGAGATGAATTATATCTATAGCATCTCTGATATTATCAATAAACCTGGATTGACTTAACGGCAGCTTGTTCTGGTCTATTTCAGGATAGGATAAATACAGTAAATCTTTTGCCCGTGTCATGGCAACATATAAAAGAGCTGCCTCACTTTCAAAATTCTCAGGGTCATGTGTATTGTCAAGCAGCGGAATAGCACCGTCAAAAAAACCAACTATAAAAACTACCTTAAATTCATGTCCTTTAGAATTATGCAAGCTCGTTACCTTAATGCAGTCATTTGCTCCTATACCCTCTGCTCGATATTCTACTGCCTTGATTCCAAACTGCTCTAACGTCTTTTTAATTCCCTCTCTTTCCCAATTTGAACGAGCCAAACAACATATTTCATGGGGCTGTATTTTTAACATATTTATCAAATACTTAATTTCTTTAGCAACAGTTTTCCATTCTTCGTCAGGAGTATGAGCAATAATTAGCAAAGGTTTTTCAGCCGTATGTGAAGATGCCATAGCCAATATTTGAGAAGTTTCAGGCTCATCATCGTATTTCCCGATACCTTGAGATTGCATTAGCATTGATGCAGCATTCATAATTTCTTTTGTATTGCGGTAATTCTGCTTTAAGACAAAACTTCTTCCGACTACGTTAATTCCCATATTTTTCATGGAATATCCCCGTGTATAAATACGCTGTGCCCCATCTCCAACAAAAAACAACTTCTCAGTGTTATTTCCTGCAAGTTCTCGTAAAACGCTAAGCTCAACCTCAGATAAATCCTGTACCTCATCAATAATAATTGCTCGATAATCAAATTCAGGAATCTCATATTTCTTTAGTAAGGCGTAAGCAGTTCTATTTATTTCTCCTGATATATATTGTTTTTTTGATATAAGCTCTTCTGCATAAGTCGTATATAAATCCAATATAGCTTGCCGTTGTTTAGGGATTAACCTGCGAACTCTGCCTGTTCTATCGCAAGTCAAATATTTGTTCGATTCATTGTGGATAAATTTGCCATATATAAATTTAACTTCGTCTTCAAGAAATTGAATATCCCTGTCTCTTCTTAGGGCAGGCATTGTATTGCTAATATTCTGGCAAAGCCCCACCAGCGACAGATTAGTCAAATGTTTATTTATCGAGTCATCCCAAATACTTTGTACTATTGCATCTTGCCAAGTAGGAACATTGCCGATTCTAAACTTGATAAAATCACGGCACCATTTATCCATTGTAAAAACATGAATTTTTGCTTTTTCCCGCAAAAGAGATAGTCTATCTATTAAATTACTAACGAGCTCCGCAAGAGACTTATTGAATGTAATAAACAGAACGTATTGATTACTGCCCTCTTCAATTATTCTTCTCGCAAAATAACGTGCTCTATGAATTGCAATAACTGTCTTTCCAGAACCGCTTACTCCACGCAATCTTGCTGGCCCGTTAAATTCCTTCGAAACAATGGGCTTTTGGTCTGGATGCAAAAAAAGCATCCAATCTTCAAGTGGATAAGAATCAAAAGCCTTCTTTTCTTCAGGTAAATCCCGCAGGTCAATAAACTCATTAGGAGTTGTATCAATTGCATCTGCAATAGCACTTTCAATTACCGGATGAAATTCTCGTTTCCCTTCCAGTAAAAGCTTGATTTCTTTTCGATGTTCTTCTCCTCCTGTAATATAAGCCAGCAGAAGAGATTCAGTTTGAGGAGGCATTCCCTCTAAAAAAGTCATTACATCTAAAGAATCAGGGTCTGATAAAGATAAAGCGTATTCAATCTTATCTTCGGGAACGCCAGCCTTATTCAAATGGGTAGCATCTAAGTCACCAAAAACTTTAGATATTTGCTCAGCAGGTTCACCTTTGAGCTTTGACTGCAACTCAGGTGACACTACAATATTTACTTGTTCATCTTCGACTGACATTAACCGCAGTTCCTTTAACCCGTGCTTAGTGGGGTCAAATATCCATCCCTTATGATGGTCAAGGTATCGGTCTACTTCATCGTGGCTTCCTATATATAAGGCTAGATATGAATCTTGAGTGCCTTCGATTTTTTGGAAAACAATCCGATACCCATCTCGTAGCTCAAACTTATGGCAATTAGGAATCCTGCAGTCATCTCTAAAGTTTTTTGAGACTTTCGTTTCCATTTGTAATTCACTCAGAATCATTGTCGCTTGCTCATATTGTTTCCTATTTCCAGAAGTTTTGAGTGACATTAATCTTGCCTTAAATTCTTTAGTAAGTTTTATAACCATACGTATCTCCCAAAAACATTTTAAGGTTCCTATCTCGTCCGCAAAAAGTCGAAAGGCTAAACAGTTTGTGAGCTATCACCAACGCGGCAGTTGAGCGGTGGGCCGGAGGCCCATCTGTCTCGAACTCCTGGTTCTCCCTCGCGAAGCGCAGTCACCCTGTTCGCTGCTCAACTCGCGCATTCTCCCCGAGCGGAGCGAGGGGAGAACAATGAGTTCAGCGGCTTGGCCGCTGGAACGACTGGTTGTGCGATCTTTTCTATTCTTTCCCCTTGCCAAATTGTTTAAATTGGCAACGTCTGCCATTATGTTATCGACATCAAGGGCAGTATAATACCTTGCGCCGACCAACCAAAAAAATCAAGAAAAGCCCAGCGAAAATAGAAAAGAGGGCAATACTAAGTATGTTTATTAATATTGGTGTGGCACTCGTGTTGATCAATTTTAGATAATCACGCGTGAGAAAACATATCATCAACACTGATGCAAAGTAGTACAAGGCGATCAATGCCAGGCGAGTACCGCGAGTCAACACGTCGTCCGTTGCCCGACGTCCTTCGTTTTCGATCCAGCATTCCCACCCGCATATGGGAGTACTTGAGCTTGAGATATTGAGTTGTTCTTCTATCCCTCGCAACCAGTGTCCAGCCCTCAAGATGCCATTCGTTTGAGAAATACAGAAGAGTTCTGCCCAAAGGAGGAGAAGTGGTATCCCTGTTGAAACTAGAAGGATCATCGTGCTAAATGTGAAACTGGGCAATGGATTTGGCCCAGTAGTTAACAACGCTTTTGGAATGTAATCCTGTATACGGGCAATTATCGGAAGAACTATGACAGGTGCAGTTATAACAGCTAGGCCCACCCTGTGAACGAGTTGCATTTTAAAAAGAATTTCACTTCTGACTGATTCTACTTGTTTCAGTAAATACTCTTCCAATAGCGGTCTGAAAGGCTGCCTTGTTTCCAGTTTCGCGCCTGCTAACGTTTCTCCTAAGTCCATAAGTACCAGTCTCCTTTTTCACTGGCCTCCTAACGGCCTGCTTCACTATATTACCTGCTGCAGGCGGCTGATGATGTTCACAGCGCAATCACGCCTTATTTATCTATACCCTTCCACTCCCGTTGCAAGCAGGGCACACTTGACCCGCTGCGCCTAATGTTTTTGCTTCAAGAATTAATTTCACTGAGGATTCTTTGATTTTTTGAATATCATATTGCTCAGTTGAATATGTGCTTTTGTCTAATCCTTGTTTCTTGTACTCTTGAATTGCTGACCTAGCATCCTCAATTTTCCGTAAAACCTCTGCTCTTGTCATTTGATTTCTCCTTGTAGTTCTTCATCTGAAGATATGTTTTTCGCATCTCATCCGATACAAAATCTTTACACTTTGATGATTTTTTCCCATAGCCAGGAACAACCTTTTCACACTTTTGCATTTCCAAAATGAGCGTTTCAAAATCATCGAAATGATTTTGAATCATAACATCTTTATCGACTAGCCCATTGAGCCATGAACTGGCTGTAATTGTCATAGCGCGACTAGCTTTCGTTACATCTGGACCAATAAGTTGATCACAGTCAATCTCATTAACACCTTCCCAACTTTCGTGCAATTTGAATACGTGCTCGTGTCCTTTTGAGTCGTTGCTTTGGCTCTTCTGTCCTGAGCCTTTCAAGTAAGCGAATACAAAAAGACCAAGCGCAGCAAACGTCAAGCACAAGAAAATTATCATAATTTTATAGGTTTGGTCTGATGTCATTTTGGAGAATATATCTAAAGACAACCAATCTTTATAGAGACTCCAAAACACAAAGGCGCCGATTGCGGAAACTCCACCTACAGCCAATGCAGCCTTCCAAAATTTATCCATCAATCAATTGACTCCTTTCTGATGCGACAACCAGTAATTAGACCGTTAATGGTACTAACAACGTAAATCCGATGTTAGTCAACCAGTTATTAGACGTAAACCGCCCCGATAATATAGGAATTTGCATGTTAGTCAGATAAAGTTCAAAATTCCCCATGGTTGATTACCAATAATAACTTACACTATTTTGAAGCTTTTGAAAAATGACAGTCAGACAAGCGAGAGCCCCAATCCCAATTTCAGGAAAAAATAACGTTTTCAGAATGTAGCAAATTTGTAGCTGAATATATCCGAAAGGGCATTATTAACGGTCTCAAAATAGTATTTATATTTCACCCTCTCCCAACCCTCCCCCCTCAAGGGGGAGGAACCAACTATAATCCCCTCTCCCCCGGAGGGAGAGGGCAAGGGTGAGGGGGATCATCGATGTATTCACTATTATGAGACTGTTAATAAATAAAGGAATTTATATAGCATTACATAGCATGAAAACATTTTGCAAAAATAATCTAAGAGATTTTTACTGCCGGCGCATATTAAAATACGGCGGTATGAGAACCTTGAAGAAAGCCGTTGTAGACATTGACAACACCCTGTGGCATTTCTGTGGTCCGCTTTATGAAAGGCTGAAAAAGATAAACCCGGCCTTCCCTCCGCCCGAGTTCTGGATCAACTGGAACTTCTGGATGCAGTATTGTTCCGAAGATGAATTCATGGGTGTTATACACGAAATTCACCTGAACCAGGATGATGACATGAACCTGCCCTATTCAGAGGCAAGTGATTTTCTATTGCGGCTGAAAGAGAATGGTTTTCACATAGTAATCGCAAGCCACCGGAGAACCGAGAGCCTTGCCCGGACAAGGAGATGGCTTCTGAAGCATGATCTCGTTTTTGATGATATCCATCTATCCTTTGACAAAACAGTCTTATTCGATGACGCCTGTCATATGGTCATCGATGATTCGCCTTTCGTATTGGAAAAAGCAGCGGAAAGAAATATCATTGCGTCAGGGCTGAGTTTCCCATGGAATAAAGACGCAAAAAATAACGGGTACAGGCTTTTTGACAGTCTCGGAGAGATTCTACGGCATGTCCTTGAAAACTCCAAGCGGGAATAACAATAATTACCTCACCAGTTGTAAAATATATTACAAACGGCAGGGCTGATGCGATGAAAAGGTCTTGTAGCGACACCTTGATGTACTTTAATGCAACGCTATGACCTTCTTCTGAAAGACACTGCAGGTTATATCTGCATTTATGTGTTCAAAATATAGTCCTTTGTCGCATTAGAAGACTTTTCATCGTGTCTGCCCTGCCGTTTATCCAACGTTTAGGTTACCTGCCGTAGACCTCGTCTAAAATCTCTTTTGCTCCCTGTGAAAGAACATCCTCCGCAAGCGCAACGCCGAGTTGTTCGGCGTCTTCAGCCTTACCTTCAATATGCCCCTTGATAATCCTGTCTCCGGTGATACTTCCTACGAGACCGTCAAGAACAAGTGATGAAGGATATATATTCGTTTTTTGCCCGGCGCTCCGTGCTCTCTGCCCGATCCTTGCGTGGGCTGCAATCGGCACCTGGCAGCCGCCTTCGAGTTTTTTCAGGAATGCCCTTTCGGCTTTTACACAGACGGCGGTTTCCAAATGGTTCAGGGGCGCAATAACTTTATTGATGAATTCGTCGTCGATTCTGCATTCGATGCCGACCGCGCCCTGGCCTATTGCAGGGAGGCTTATCTCAAAAGGGAGTATCTCGGTTATTCTCTTTTCAAGACCGAGTCTTTTCACGCCTGCGGCAGCCAGTATAATGGCATCGAACAGGGCTTCATCGAGTTTTCTCAACCGTGTCTCGAGGTTGCCCCGCAGTTGTTCTATCTTCAAATCCGGTCTGAGACTAAGCAGTTGACACGCCCGCCGCAGGCTGCTTGTTCCGATTTTTGCGCCTTTCGGCAAAGAGCTAAAATCTTGAATCTTGAATCTTGTCGCCTCAGGCGACTCGTTCTCCTCGGCGAATCCGCCCGCGTGCGGACTGGGGCGAGAATCTTGAATTCCCGATATGAAAGCATCCCTCGGGTCTTCCCGTTCACAGATTACTGCAAGATGGAGTCCTTCAGGGAATTCCGTCGGCACATCCTTCATACTATGCACGGCTATATCGGCTTTACCGCCCAGCAGCGCCTCTTCGATCTCTTTCACAAAGAGGCCCTTGCCGCCGACTTGAGCAAGAGGGACGTCGAGGATCTTGTCTCCCGTGGTCTTGATCTTGTTAAGTTCTATTTCAATATCAGGATAAAGCCTGTTCAATTCCGCTTTGACGAACTCGGCCTGCCATAGCGCAAGCTTGCTGCTGCGGGTGCCGATGATTATCTTTTTCTTTTTCATTCCTTTTTTCCGTCGATGCCGTAGAGTTTTCTGATAGTCGCTACCAGAACGTCTTTATCTTCCGAATCCTCTTTTAAGGCCGCAGTCGGAGGATGGATCATTTTATTGATAAGCGCCGCAGCCATGTATTCGATTGCCTCTCTCTCCTTTTCTCCCATGCCCGTTATTTTATGGAAAAGCTTGTCGAGCTCCTCTCTCTTAATCTCTTCCGCCTTTTCCCTGATCGCAATTATTGTGGGAACGGAATCAAGGGTGGACTGCCATCTCAGAAAGGTCTCAAGCTCTTCATCGATAATTTTCTCCGCCTTCTCCGCTTCCTTTTTCCTTTCAAAGAGGTTTGAATCGACAACCCCCTGCAAATCGTCGACGTTATAAAGATAGACATTATCGAGGTCGTTTATTTCCGGGTCTAAATTCCTCGGGACCGATATGTCTATGAGAAAGACCTGCCTCTGTTTTCTTTCCTTCATCACCTTCTGCATTTGGCCCTTTGTGACTATATAGTTAGGCGCGCCTGTCGAACAGATGACGATATCCGCCCGCGCCATTTCATCAATGAATTCATCAAACCTGACCGGTTTCCCGTTGAACTCTTTTGCAATATCGCAGGCCCGCTCATATGTCCTGTTTGATACAAGCACCTCTTTTACGCCGCTGCTGATAAGATGCTTTGCCGCAAGCTCCGCCATCTCGCCTGCGCCAAGGAGCATAAACACCCTTTTTGAGAGGTCGGTAAATATTTTCTTGGCAAGTTCAACTGCCGCAAAACTTATGGAAACCGCATTCTCGGCTATACGTGTTTCGGTCCTCACCCTTTTGGCAACGGAGATAGCCTTTTTCATCAGCTTGTTCAGAAGGATGCCGGTCGTCTTTTGCGAAAGGGCGAGTTCAAAGGCGTCTTTCAGTTGACCGAGTATCTGGGGTTCGCCGACGACCATGGAATCAAGACTGGAGGCAACCCGGAAGATATGCCTGACTGCATTTACACCGTCATATATATAAAGGCCGGCATCAAGAGAGCTTCTGTTGATGTTATGGAATTCCGAGAGAAACGTCTTGACGGCTTCCGCCGCCCTTTGATTGTCTTTCACATTTGCATAAAGCTCCACCCTGTTGCAGGTAGACAGGATAATAGCCTCATGAACTTCAGGGAGTTCTCTGAACCTTTTCAGACCCTCTTCAAGTTTAGGGCCGTTAAAGGCCAGCTTTTCCCTGACGTCAACATCAGCTATCTTATGATTAAGACCTGCGACAAAGACCTTCATTTAGAAAACGTGATACCCTATCTTCAGGAATTTAATGCCGAAAAAAGCGATAAGAATAATCAGAAAACCGAGCATGGACATGAGCGCCGCCCTTCTGCCACGCCACCCGGCAATAAGTCTTGCATGCAGGATGAGCGCATAGATTAACCATGTTATCAATGACAGCGTCTCACGGGGGTCCCTGTTCCAGTAACTCCCCAAAGTGCTCTGGGCCCATAAGGCCCCTGATATGATTGCAAGGGTCAGCAAAGGGAATCCCCAGGTTATCAGACGGTAGTTTATTTCATCAAGGGTCTGGAGGCTTGGCAGCCGCTCGAATAAGCCGCCGAGACGCTTGGACTTTACATGACGCTCCTGCACAAGATACATCAAACCTATGCCGAAGGCCAGTGCAAAGGCGGCATTGCTCATAAAGGCGAAAACCGTGTGAATGCCGAGCCAGTAGCTCTGGAGCAGGGGACTTAAAGGTTTTATCTCTCTCGGCAGCATCGAGGAAGACAGCATGAGCATGAATACGACCGGCATGATGAAGGAAGAGAGGAGGTTTACCTTATATCTGAACTGCAGCAGAAAAAAGATAAACACGATGCACCATGAGAAGAAAGAAGTCGCCTCATGAGCGTTTGTTATGGGTATGTGTCCGGCCGCTATATAGCGGTAAATAATGCTTGCGGTATGTATGACAAAACCGATCCCGGCGAGCGAAAACATGATACGCGAGGTAATCTTTGATTCCTTGAAAAGTTCCGTAATGCTGACTATCGTAGCGGCAAAATAAAAGGTAAGGGCAAGTTCAAAGGGAAGCACGTCCATCAGAAACAACCAAGCTCGCAGCCCGTTATCCTGACCTTTAATTCATCGGCTATTCTGCTGATTTCTTTATATGGGACGGCTAGTTCCTCCGCGATTTTTCTTGCTTCCCGGCAGAGAAGTCTATTATTCACAGCCCTTTTCTTTATCTCTTCTGCGATTCTATCGTTCATCGTGTATATAGAAATATTACACCATCGGACTTCAAAAACTCAATGAAACCCAAGGGGTCCAGGGTTTTAGTTTGAACATCCCGGGTCTATTTTTCTTGTATGAACACACCCCTTGTCCGGCAGGCAGGAATCATCCGTACATGCATCGCCGTCGTTGCAATATATCGGTTGCCCGCTACAGACGCCGAGTTTACAGGTATCATTCACAGTGCAAAGACTGGCGTCATCACAAGGGACGTCGCTGATCGGTGAATGCGTACACCCTGAGGAAACATTGCAGAAATCCTCTGTACAGGGATTATTATCATCGCAGGGCGTCCCATTCAGCGGTTTATGTGTGCAACCGGTTTTCGTATCACATCCGTCCTCGGTGCACTGATTGCCGTCATTGCAATCCGCCGGCGCACCCGTGCAAACGCCATTAGTGCAGGCGTCCTGCGTTGTACACGCATTGCCGTCGTCACAGGGAGTTCCATTCAGCGGCTGATGGAGGCATCCTGCTATCACCTCACATTTATCGTCCGTGCACTGATTGCCGTCATTGCAATCCGCCGGCGCACCCGTGCAAACGCTATTAGTACAGGCGTCCTGCGTTGTACACGCATTGCCGTCGTCACAGGGAGTTCCATTCAGCGGCTGATAGGCGCAGCCTGTCTTCATGTCACATTCATCCTGCGTACAGTGGTTCCAGTCATTACAGATTATCGGGGTCCCGGCGCAGGTCCCGTTACTGCAGACGTCATTTGTCGTACATGCATTCGTATCATTGCAGGCAATCCCTGTCAACGGCTGATGGGTACATCCCACTACCGAAACGCATTCATCCTCGGTGCAGGGATTCCAGTCATTGCAATCCACCGGAATACCGGCGCAGTTCCCATTCTTGCAAACGTCATTTGCCGTACAGATGTCATCGTCATCACATGGAAATCCGTCCTTTTTCCCGAGACACACATTAACAACGGGGCAGGTTATTTTTACCAGCCCGAGGTCCGTAGTCATTTTAGGCTTTACTACAACATTTTCAATTTGTCCGTCTCCCGTGTCAAAAGATATTTTAAGGGTATACTTCCCTTCGGGCACAAAACGTAAAATAAAATTTCCCGCGCCGTCGGTTACGGCGGTAAAGGAATCGCCCGGTGTATATACCCATGCATCCGCGAGCAGACTGCCGGTGTCGCATTGCAGAGTCCCCTTGATTTCCCCCGATTTCATTATGTCCCTCGTCTGTGAATACTTCGGCTCTGCAGCCGCCGCAAGAGAATATCCATGGATTAAAACGGCAAACCATATAAGCATTATAAATATGGCGTATTTTCTCATCTTAGCCCCTTAACACATAAAACTTTATTCCTTCGGCGGGAAATATGCATTGATAGCCGAGGTGATATATCCTTCATATGCTACAACCAATTCAATATGTAAAGACGTCAGTTTGCTCAATACGCCCTGGATTTCGGAATCCTGAGGCTGCGAGGTTGCGACAACAATAGTATCCTTGCCCTTTTTCTCCACAGGTATTACTTCAAATTTTCTTATCAGGTCTTCAGGAAGGCTTGTGGCTATTTCCGGGAGTATTTTCACCTGTGACAAATCTATCCATGATTTGTGAAACTGCGTAGCAAGGGCAATACAGATATCCGACGGTGTTATATATTTGAGCTCGACTAAAACCTGCCCTAATCTTTTTTTCCTGTTTTCCTGCTGAAGATGAAGCGCATATTCAAGCTGGTCAGACGTAATATACCCGGCTTCCTGCAGAATTTCGCCGAGCATTTTATTTTTTTCTTTCTGCTGCTTAAGGGATTCATGCAATTGCTGCTCATTGATAATCGCCTTTTCTTTAAGGATAGTGCCGATCTTTTTCTCCCGTTGCTCCTGCTGATATTTAAGTGATTCCGCTAACTGGCCATGGGTAATTTTGTTCTGGTCGACCAGTATTTTACCGAGGAGTTTTTTGCAGTTCACATTCCTTGCAGCCTGCGCGTTTACATAAATGCGTTCGCTCGTGTCGGCAGGATTAATCGGTATGAGAAAAAACCCCTTGTCATTCGGGCTGTATTTTAGGGTTGAACCGCTAATCACCTCGCCGTCCTGAAACTCGACAAGCAGTCTGAAAGCCATGGTCCCGGCGTATGTGGACTGCGCTATGGTTTCAGTGCGCAGGCGGGTCCCGCCGCTTTCATCCTTTTTAAGGAACAGGACTGCCTTTATGGTTTCCATACGGATTGTCAGGGTCTCTTTCGTCCCATCGCCCCGGTCAGTCTGCATCTGAAAGGTCGGCTGATTGATATTGAAGAGCAAGACATCTCCGGTTTTCTCTTCGCCATTCTGTAATTTTAAGATAATTTTCGGCATAGCACCCGGTTGGGAAATTTTATCATATGCTGAAGAAAAAAACAAAATTAAGGAGGAGATTAATTAGTAATCCTTCAGTTACGGGTTTAATCCCCTCCTTTGCAAGGAGGGGTTGGGGTGGTTTTGATTATTTTTCATAAACCCCTCCAACCTCCCCTTGCTAAGGGGAGGATTTTTGCACCTGTAATTGAAGGATTACGCCGGATACACTAAGAAAATGTAGAAGAACCTTTTACTTTATGTATATAATAATGCTATGTTTTTGCTGAGATTTTCGGAAACCCTGGGCAGTCATTTCCTGTACTATGTAAATCAGGCAGGCAGAATGGGGATATTTCTTTTCCTTGTGATTTTCAATATGTTCAAATTACCCTATTACAAAATCTCCAATATCACTAAACAGATATATTCCATAGGCACTCTGTCGATATTCGTTATCATCTTCACCGGCGCATTTACCGGCATGGTGCTTGCTCTCCAGGGTTACACCACGCTGCGCAAATTCAGCTCCGAGGGACTCCTTGGCTCCGCAGTCGCCCTGGGTCTCATCAGAGAGCTTGGTCCCGTCCTGACGGCTCTGATGGTAACGGGAAGGGCCGGCTCGGCCATCTGCGCGGAAATAGGTATCATGCGCAACTCGGAGCAGATCGACGCGCTGGAATGCATGGCTATCGACCCTTACAAATACATTCTTGCGCCTAAGTTTATTGCCGCCATTATATCCATGCCGCTGCTGAACGCAATCTTTAATGTAGTCGGTATTTTCGGCGGCTATGCTATAGGCGTCGGCCTCTTGGGATTAAATAAAGGCGCTTATTTTTACAGCATGTATAAGGATGTCGAATTTAATGATATTTATATGGGTCTTGTGAAATCCTTTTGTTTCGGTCTTATCATGGTATGGACATGTTCCGCCAAAGGCTATTTTGTCCATCTGGAAAGAAACGGGGGGTTCGGCGCCGAGGGAGTGAGCAGGGTCACAACAAGCGCGGTTGTCCTGTCCTCCGTATCGATTCTTGTCTTTGACTATTTTATTACATCGCTGCTTTTATGAATAAGGAACCGACGATACAGTTAATAGACGTCAATAAAACCTTCGGGACCCAGCATGTCCTGAAAGGGGTCAATCTTTCCATTTATGAAGGGAAGACGATAGTGATCGTAGGTGAAAGCGGTCAGGGAAAGAGTTCGATCATAAAACATATCCTCGGCCTGATAAAACCGGACAGCGGCAAGGTCCTTGTCTATGGTAAGGACGTCAACAGGATAAGCAAAAAAGAGCTGAAAGATATCAGGTCTAATTTCGGCGTCCTGTTCCAGAATGCCGCGCTTTTTGACTCCATGACGGTATTCGATAACGTTGCCCTGCCGCTTAGGGAGAGGACGAGTAAATCCGAACAGGAAATCAGCGCTATTGTAAATGAAAAACTTGAGATGATGGACCTTCACGAAAGCAATGAAAAGTTCCCTGCACAGCTCAGCGGAGGGATGCGAAAAAGGGTCGGCCTTGCCAGGGCCCTGGCGCTCAATCCGAAGATAGTCTTCTTTGATGAGCCGACAACGGGCCTGGATGTTGCAAAAAGCAATGAGATATATCGCGTTTTTTTCCGGACACAGTCAAAGCTGGGATACACCGCCGTTATCGTCAGCCATGACGTGCCCAAAATTTTTAAACTTGCGGATTATGTTGCCCTGATGTCTGAGGGAGTCATTCAGGACTCTCTTTCGCCGGAGGACTTTCAGACCTCCGACAACCCTGCCATCAGTGACTTTGTTGAAAAGACCATGGGTCGTATCTATGAGAGTGGACAAGTGGAGGGATAGCAATGAATAAAATAAACGTTGAAACAGGAGTGGGAATCTTTCTTATTACAGGTCTTATCTGTCTGGCCTTTCTTTCCGTGAAGCTGGGGCATATCGAGCTCTTCGGGACAAAACAGTATTTGGTCAAGGCCCGCTTTACAAGTATCACGGGTCTGAAGGAAAACGCGGAGGTTGAGATTGCAGGCGTAAAGGTCGGAAAGGTATCGAAGATCTCTCTCGATAGCGACAGGGCAATCGTTGAAATGCACATTGATCCCGCCATTAAAATACAGGAAGACTCCATCGCCAGTATCAGGACCAAGGGGATCATCGGCGATAAGTATATAAAGATATCCCCCGGCGGCACGGATGAACTTGTGAAGCCGAACGGCATGCTCACTGAAACGGAATCCTCAATCGAACTCGAAGAACTGGTAAGTAAATATATTTTCGAGAAGAAATAATCAAAGGCTGATATAACATGGATACCGTATCTGTAAAGGAACATATTAATACGCTGAGGGATGAAATTATCTTTTATCTGTTAGATGACGAGGATATCGACAAGATCGCGCCGTTTTTCGAGCTGCGTGACTATCCCGCCGGTTCGATTATTTTCAAAGAAGGCGATCCGGGTAATTTCATCGGGTTTGTCATTTCCGGAAAGCTTGAGGTGAAGAAGCAGACCGAGTTCAAGGGGAATCAGCTTATCATTGCGCTGCTTACCAAAGGCGCAATGGTCGGCGAGCTTTCCATGTTCGACAAACGTCAGCGCTCGGCCACGGTCGAAGCGGTTGAAGACACCTCCCTTATTATCTTCAGAAGCGAGTCAATGGAATCCCTCATGCAGCAGCATCCATATACGGGCATAAAGATATTGAAAGGCCTGATCAAGATCCTCTCCCTCCGCCTGCGAAAGGCAACCGAACGGCTTACGAATATCTTTTAACCTGAAAAATGCAATTAGACTTTCTGAGTTAAACCGAGGATAGAGTATTTGAGCTCATTCTCGGTCGTTCCTCCCTCCGAGGCTTTTGCCTCTCTATTTTTATATGCCGAATTTGACTATCGGCAAAAAAAACCGCTCAAATACTCTATCCTCGGTTGCTGTTACCAATTTTCTGAATAATCCGGGCTAAACAACACCGTACCGCCAATATGACGGACATAGTATTTTTGCGGTTTTAAATTCCGTGGAGATATATCGGAACGGAATTTTCCTCGGAGGGCGGCAGCCCGAGAATGAGCAAAAATACTGTGTCCGTCATATTGGCATACGATTCATGGATAATATGGCCTATTCTTCGACCTTCTTTTTCCTGTACTGGAGATATGCGTCGCGTATGGAAACATAGGGTTCTACGGCTGATTTTTTGAGGTCTTCGTAATCTCCGATATGGAGAGATACGGTGTTGACCTCGTCATAGGCGGTTATGCCTACCGACGCCTCCAAAGGGTTCACATAAGAGACGGGGTCCAGAAAGGCGTCTCCTATTAAGCCGACGGTGTCACGCAACGAAGACGGTCCGAAGAAGGGCCAGACGATATAGAACCCGTGGCCTATTCCATAGGAGCCGAGGGCCTGTCCAAGGTCTTCCTTCTGACGCGGTATTCCGAGGTCCGCCTTTGCGGCATCGGCAAGGCCGCAGACGCCTGCCGTAGAGTTATACACAAAGCGGAGGAGTTCATTCCCCGCTTTCTCGATTTTTAACTGTAAAATGCTGCTCACAAAACGCACCGGAGTTGTTACATTCTCAAAAAAGTTGCTTACGGCAATCCTCATATCTTCCGGAATAACGGCGGAATAACCCTTGGACGCCGGCTTCAATACCCAGAAATACAATTTATCATTAAAATGATACATGGCATTGTTCCATGGACGGATAGGGTCTGCGATCTGTATTGTCGGTTCTTCTTCAATAATCTCCGGTTCGGCGGCTGCTTTTTGCCGCTCAGCCGGTTTCTGTTGAGGTTCAACTATAACAGCCGGTTTTGCCTGTTCTATCGGCGGAGTTGTTTCCTGCTGCGGAACGGATATCACTGTTTGAGATTCCGGTGAAGACTCTTCGGCAGATGCCCGATTATAACCGATGAAAATAAAAGAAAGCATTATTAACACATAAGCTGTCAGTTTCACGATCCCCCTCCTTGTTTTGTTACCATGAAAATTGCATTTCATCCTTCATAATTCATATTTTATGCCTTGCCGACTTTTTTCCGAAGTGTATCCAGCAGCGCATCCGGCGTTTTATTCGACAGGATTTCCTTGAACTGGTTCCTATAGTTGCTGACAAGGCTCACACCTTCAATAACTACATCGTAGACTTTCCAATCAGCACCTTTCTGAATCACTCTATAGTAAATAGGGATGTCCGCTTTTTTCGTAATTATAGTTGTCTGCACCTCCGCCGTTTTTTCGGAAAGGGTGGTCTCCTTGCCGAATACCACCTTTTCGTCGGCGTAGTTTATGATCTTGTCCGCATAGGCGTCTTCAAGTAATGTCTTATACAGTCCGAGAAATTCGGTTTGCTGACCTGCATTCAGTTTGCTCCAGTTCTGACCAAGGGTCCTCTTTGAAAGCTCGGTATAATCGAACATATTTCCCGAAATATTGCGGATCTTCTCTCTTTTGACTTTCTTGCCCGCCTCGCCTTTAAGCGATGAATCGCGCAAAACATCCAGTACTTTGTTCACCTGTGTTTTCACGGCTTCGAGTGGCGGTCCTGCATAGACACAAAGCGGGACCATCAGAAAAACAATGATAATAAAAACAACAGTCTTCTTTCTCATAACTCGGCCTCCTTATCCGGGATATTTTTATAATTTTCTTTATGTTACCTGTTTGTTCTTTTTTCCTCAATAATTCTTTCAAGGCAGCGCAGATAGCCTTCGACGTCATCTTTACTGCATTGACGGTCAGCTGCGGGGATACCCTGTAAAAAATCCGTATCTGACAGGACAATATCAGCAGTATCGAGAAACCGTCCGGCGTCGTTTTTGAACAGGTCCGGGCTTCCGGAAACGAATAGCACTATATCGGATTTTACGGCATTGACTGCGCTGTTGCCCTCAATAATAATGCCGGCCAGATGTGAAAGCATTTCGACTGCCTGAGGAATGACCTTTTCAAGTTCATCGGAAGGCGCCTGCACCCAAAGGACCTGATCAGCGCCGGCATCCATCATTTTCCTTGTGTCTTTTCCCTCTTCAAGGAGGATTTCAAGGTCGCCTGTGATGGAGGAGTACAGAGAGGTTTTGGTGTATTTAATAGCGCCCCAGCCTTTGAAGCGTTTAAGGATTTCGCAGGCAACGGTAGTCTTGCCTGCGCCGCTGTAAGCCCCGGCAATGCCTATGATAAGAGGATGCATATTTTATTTTAATTCGTGTCCGTTGTCTCTTCCGTTGTTGTAACAATCTCTTTATGCCCGCATTCTTTTTTATGGCAGAACAGTGTGACGTCTCCGGCCTTGTTACGTTTTTCATAGAGGAAATCCACGCCGCATTTCGGACATTGTCTATGCACGGGTCTATACCATGAAGCGAATTTACATTTCGGATAGTTGCTGCAGCTCCAGAAGAGTTTCCCTCTTTTGGAGCGCCTTTCTACAATATCTCCGCCGTCGGCAGGGCACTTTATTCCCGTGGACAGAGGCCGTGCGCTTTTACATTCAGGGTACTTTGAACAGGCGAGGAACTTCCCGTACCTACCCGTCTTTATAACCATAGGAGAACCGCATTTCTCGCATTTCTCATCGGTCTGTTGCACATTCTGTTCCACAGCCTGACCGTTCTCGCCGTTTTCGGTAAGCGGCCTGGTGTTTTTACACTTGGGGAATCCTGTGCAGGCAAGAAATCTTCCATGTCTGCCCCATCGGATAACCATGGGAAGACCGCATTTCTCGCACATGATCTCGGTAGGAATATCTTTGGGTTTTACATCGTCAGTGGCTTTTACGGCGTCTCCCAGATGACTTTTGAAAGGTTTAAAAAAATCACTGATGACCTTCACCCACTTCATCTTGCCTTCTTCTATGCTGTCAAGCTCATTCTCCATTTTCGCGGTAAAATTGAAATCGAGCAGTTCCGCGAACTTTTCAACAAGATAGTCGTTCACGATCATGCCGAGTTCCGTAGGAGAAAACCTGCTTTCAATCCTCTGCACATATTTTCTGTCCTGAATGGTGGAGAGTATGGCCGCATAAGTGCTCGGCCTGCCGATGCCCTTTTCTTCGAGGGCCTTTACCAGTGTGGCCTCGGTAAAACGCGGAGGCGGCTGGGTAAAATGCTGTTTCGGCTGGAGGCTGAGAAGCCTGAGCGTTTCACCTTCCTTAAGGCCGGGCAGGGTAAAGCCTTCTTCCTCCTCAAGCTCGTCTTTGCCTTCGGTATAAAGGGCCATGAAACCGTCGAAACGGATAATGGTCCCGGTGGCCCTGAATTCACAGGATTTTTTATCGTCTTCAACAATAAACGTTGTCTGATCAAGCTGGGCAGGGGACATCTGGCTCGCTATGAAACGGTTCCATATAAGCAAATACAGGCCGTACTGCTCTTTAGAAAGAAAGGGCTTTACCGTTTCCGGTTTTTTGTCGGCATAGGTCGGCCTGATCGCCTCATGGGCCTCCTGCGCGGAAGCCTTGCTTTTATAAAAAGGCGGTTTTTCCGGGATATAATCTTTGCCGTATGCGTTCACGATGAACTGTCTTGCCCATTCCAGGGCCTCGGGCGCGATACGGGGGGAATCCGTCCTCATATATGTGATAAGTCCGACCGAACCTTCCGCCCCAAGCTCTATGCCTTCATATAGCTGCTGGGCGAACATCATCGTCTTTTTTGCCGTGAACCTCAGTTTCCGCGCGGCTTCCTGCTGGAGAGTGCTTGTAATGAAAGGGGGGTAAGGCATCCTCTTCCTGTGCTTGCGTTCAATCCTGCCGAGGGTGAAGCCCTGCTCCTTTAAGTTGGCTACTATCCGGTCCGCCGCCTGCCCGTTTTGTATAAGGAATTTCTGCTGTTCGCTCTCCGCTCTTTGTTGTATTTTGGAGAGCTTTGCCCAAAACGCAGGGGGTTTAGATCCCTCGAACTCCGCGTTGATGCTCCAGTATTCCTCGGAGTTAAAGACGCTGATCTCACGCTCTCTATCCACGATCAGCCTGACAGCAACCGACTGCACCCTTCCGGCGCTGAGGCCCCTGCGTATCTTTTTCCAGAGCAGAGGGCTGAGTCCGTAACCCACAAGCCTGTCGAGCACCCTTCTCGCCTGCTGGGCGTCTACCTTGTTCATATTGATCTTTTCAGGTTTTTTGATTGCTTCACGGACGGCCCGTTCGGTGATCTCATTAAAGACAATCCGGTAGATCTTCTCATTGTCCGGCCTGGTCTTTTTCTCGGCTATTTCAAAGGCGATGTGCCATGCTATGGCCTCGCCTTCCCTGTCCGGGTCAGGGGCAAGGAATACCATGTCAGCTTCTTTCGCTGCCTTTTTAAGTTCCCTGATGATTTTTTCCTTGCCTGGAATAACGACATACTGGGGCTCAAAATTGTTTTCGATATTGACCCCAAGGTCTTTCTCGGGAAGGTCTTTTATATGACCGACCGATGCCTTGACGGTAAATTCTTTCCCCAAAATTTTATTGATCGTCTTCGCCTTTGCCGGCGATTCTACGATTACAAGATTCCTCATGCCAGATAAAACCTCTTTCCTGTAATTTGTTTTACGACGCCTTTCAGCTCCAGTCCAAGAAGGGTACCGAGCACTTTTGACGACGGCCACCCGCTCTCACGCGAAAGCAGATCTATCTGCTTCGGCTCGCGGGAAAGCAGGTTACATAATATCTTTTCGTCATCATTTACTTCAATCTTTACTTTATTCCGTGATTTTATAAAGCCCTTCAATACCGGCGCAAGCTCCTCCAGTATGTCTTCGGCATTCCGAACAAGTGCCGCGCCTTCCCGTATCAAAGCATTGGCGCCTTCGGAATTTTCGGAGGTCACATTTCCCGGAACTGCAAAAACATCCCTCCCGTAATCCGTCGCATACCGCGCGGTTATCAATGCGCCGCTCTCCAAAGTCGCCTCGATTACAAGGACCCCGAGAGAAAGGCCGCTTATCAGTCTGTTGCGTCTGGGGAAGTTTTCCCTGTCAGGGGGAGTGCCCGGAGGGAATTCGCTTATTGCACAACCTGATTCGGATATTTTCTGCATAAGCATATTATTTTCAGGCGGATAAGGCTTATCAAGTCCCGATCCGAGGACCGCTATCGTCCTTCCGCCGGCTTTCAGAGCGCCTTTATGCGCCTGTGAATCGATTCCCCTTGCCATGCCGCTGACAACGGTCAAACCCATAGACGCCAGCTCTCCGGAAATTTGCTCCGCCGTCGACGCGCCGTAATACGTCATTTTACGCGATCCGACAACGGCAACGGCGAATTTGTCCTGCGGCTGAAGGTCTCCCTTCATATATACCACAACCGGCGCATCCATTGTCTCCCTGAGCATTTCCGGATATAAAGGGTCATTGAGACAGACAGCCTTTATATCATGCTTCTCGAGGTCCGCCACATATTTATCGGCAATATCCCATAATGAAAAACCTCTGATCTTTTTTGCGACATTTGCGCTCATCCCGGCCTGATTGACTAATTCACCAACCTCCGCGCTTAAAACCCTTTCCGGCGTTTTGAAAACGGAAAGGAGTTTCCTCGCCCTAATAGGACCGACTTCCGGCGCCATGGATAATGCAATCCAATACTTAATATCCGAGTTCATCAATTAAAAATTATCAATCTTTACCTAAACGTTGCAAAACAGGTTCTAAATTTGAAAGACTGATATGATAAAAAAGCTTTTAGGCGACTCCTTAATGCACTATTAACACTGTTTGATATACCTTTATCTAAAAGACACATCAGGATAAAAGTGCCGTCAGGTGAATATGGATTATCTTTTGTCGCGTTTAAAAGGTTTTTTATCATGTCTGTCTTTCATTATGCAACTAATGGGTTATCTCATTTTCCCCAGCTTCAACCTCAGCGCATTAATCTTAATGAACCCCTCCGCATCCTTCTGGTTGTATACTTCCTCTTTCTCGAATGTTGCAAGCTCGGGATTATAAAGCGATCGGGGTGACTTTCTTCCTGCCACATAGCAGTTGCCCTTATAGAGCTTGAGCCTTGCCGTCCCGGTAACGTCTTTCTGAATATCGTCTATCATATGCTGGAGAGCCAGCCGCTCCGGAGAAAACCAGTACCCATAATATACAAGTTCCGCATAACGTGTTATGAGCGAATCCTTCAGGTGCATTACTTCCCGGTCCAGTGTAAGCGATTCAATCGCCCTGTGGGCCGGATGTAAAACCGTGCCGCCCGGGGTTTCATAAACGCCCCTTGATTTGATGCCGACATATCTGTTTTCTACGATATCGACTCTGCCGACTCCGTTCTCGCCGGCAAGAGCGTTCAGGATGTATAACAGCTTTCCTGGTGAAAAGCGCTTGTTATTAATCGAGACGGGATTGCCTTTTTCATAGGAGATTTCAATATATAACGGTTTATCAGGCGCCTTCTCGGGAGGCGTAATCATCGTATACATGTCGGCAGGCGGCTCGCTCCACGGGTCTTCGAGAATGCCGCCTTCATAACTGATGTGTAGCAGGTTCCTGTCTATGCTGTAAGGTTTCTCCTTTGTAGCCGTGACCGGAATGTGATGCCTTTCAGAGTATTCGATCAGAGATTTCCTCGAATCAAAGGGCCATTCCCTCCAGGGCGCTATGACCTTTATATCGGGCTTGAGCGCATAATAGGTGAGTTCAAACCGCACCTGGTCATTGCCTTTGCCTGTTGCGCCATGGGCCACTGCTTCAGCGTTTTCTTTCTGCGCGATCTCGATCTGCTTTTTTGCGATCAACGGCCTTGCGATTGAAGTGCCGAGGAGATAGGACCCTTCATACACGGCATTCGCCCTGAGCATTGGGAAGATATAGTCTTTCACAAAGACTTCACGCAGGTCTTCCACATAGACCTTTGAAGCGCCGGTCTTTATCGCTTTCTTCTTTACTTCTTCAAGGTCTTCGCCCTGGCCGAGGTCCGCGCAGAAAGCGATGATCTTCGCCCTGTATTTCTCTTTCAGCCACTTTATCGCCACGGAGGTGTCGAGACCTCCGGAATACGCAAGGACGATCTTTTTCAGCATTTGCAATCCTCCGTTATATGGAATTTATTAAGGTGTAAAAAGCCCGTATTTCCTGAAAATTAACCATAGCATAAAACCCGGAAAAATGTAAAACCCGCGTCCCGCCTGTTAAACACCCTTTAAGTGTTTTGCAAAATACTGTATAATGATAGCAAGTAAATTTTAAGGAGGTCTTATGACAAAAGCCGAGCTTATCGAAAAGATGGCAAAAGATGCGGACATTTCAAAGGCTGCAGCCGGAAAAACACTCGCTTCATTTATTGACACGGTTACCAAGTCTTTGAAAAAGGGTATTAAACTTACTCTTGTCGGTTTCGGAACATTTTCCACAGGCAAGAGAAAAGCCCGTATCGGAAGGAACCCGAGAACCGGAGCAAAAATTAAAATCGCGGCAAGAAAAGTCCCGAAGTTCGCGGCCGGCAGCGCTTTAAAGAATGCGGTAAAATAATTATTCATCCGATAACGCTCTTAAAAGGTGGTGAAACGCTTCACCACCTTTTTTTTATTTACACAAGCGTCGGACTAATGCTATAATTGTTATTGAGACTCAGTATCAATAATAAACGACGCTAAAAAATGAAAGACAAATCTCCGGGGAAGAATCTATTCGGCAGTTTTCTCAGGGACAGGGGCCGGCGCATGACAAAGGAACGCGCCGTGATCCTTCAGGAAATCTTTGCCGGCAGCGGGCACTTTGACCCGGAGTCTCTCTACGTTCTGATGCGGGGGACGGGCCTGAAGGCCTCCAGGGCGTCCGTATACAGGACGCTGAACCTGCTGTACGAATGCGGTCTGATAGAGAGGGTCCGGAAGACGGACCGCGGCTCCGTTTATGAATCCACATTCGGCCATAAGCATCACGACCATATGCTATGCCTTCAATGCGGGAAAGTCCTTGAATTCTATTCCGAGGAACTTGAGAGACTGCAGGAATCCATCTGTATAAAACAGGGGTTTCAGGGGAAGAGCCACACGCTGGAGATTAGAGGTTTATGCAGAAAATGCCGGAAGAAAAAGAAATAAAAGAAGGCGCAAAAAGACGCCGTCAAAGACGACAGCGGGGGCAGGCTTTTGAGAAGGTAATCCTCATCGGAAATCCGAACGTCGGCAAAAGCGTGATCTTCGGACTGCTCACAGGCAAATATGTGACCGTTTCAAACTATCCCGGAACAACCGTCGAAGTGTCATACGGGAATATCTCTATCGGAGACAGACGGTTTACCTTGATCGATTCCCCCGGCGTCAACAACCTCACTCCCATGAGCGAGGACGAAAAGGTCACGCGCGACATCCTCCTGAAAGAAAGGTTGGAGGCCGTTGTTCTTGTTGCCGACGCCAAAAACCTAAAAAGGACGATCATGCTGCTGGTCCAGCTTGCAGAGATGGAGCTTCCCTGCATACTCGATCTGAACATGGAGGACGAGGCAAAGGCAAGGGGCATCGAAATAGACTACAGGGAACTGAGCGCCATCCTGAACGTCGAAGTTATAGGCACTGTTGCGCCGCAGAGGAAAGGTATATCCCGTTTAAAAGAAACTATTTTAAAGCCCCGGTTCCCCTCGCTTGAAATGAAATATCATCCAGTGATCGAGGAGTATGCGGCCAGGATTTCCGATATACTTCCCGAGGCCAATATCTCCGGGCGGTCCATCGCACTGATGGTCCTCGCGGGTGACGAGAGCCTGAAAGACTGGCTTGTGACAAACCTCGGCGCCGGGAATATAAAAAAGCTCGAGGACTTGAGAGATGAAGCCTATTCCCGATTAAAGGAGCCGGTCTCGTATGTAATAAGCAATACCCGCATCAGGTTTGCGGAAGAGCTCGTAGCCAAAGTCCAGAAGCAGAGCAAGACCCGAACAGGGGCCGTCATTCAAAGTCTCACCCGTTGGACAATGCATCCGGTTTTAGGGATTCCGATATTGCTGCTTGCCGTTGCAGGTTTTTATCTCTTTGTAGGAAAATTCGGGGCAGGCACTCTCGTAGATTTTTTCCAGAATATCATCTTCGGGCGATACCTTGATCCGGCGATACGGAAAGCCGTAACGTCCCTTATTCCTGCAGGACTCTTCCAGGAAATGCTGATAGGCCAATACGGTATTTTCACTATGGCTTTGACCTATGCCGTGGGTATCATACTGCCGATCACGACAACCTTCTTTATCGCCTTTGGCTTTCTTGAAGACAGCGGCTATCTGCCGAGGCTCGCCGTCGTATCAGACAGGGCCTTCAGATACATTGGATTGAACGGCAAGGCGATACTGCCGATGATCCTCGGCCTCGGATGCGGGACTATGGCTGCGATGTCAACGAGGATACTTGAAACAAAAAGAGAAAAGATCATCGCAACCTTTTTAATAGCGCTTGCAATCCCGTGTTCCGCGCAGCTTGGCGTGGTATTCGGAATGCTCGGGCTTATGTCCGTGCGGGCGGCCTTATGGTGGTCCGGCTGCATCATCCTTGTCCTGATACTGACCGGGTATCTTGCTTCAAAGCTCGTCCCCGGTGAAAGGCCGGATTTTTTCATGGAGCTTCCGCCGCTCAGAGTTCCTGCCATGGGGAACATATTAATGAAAACCTTCGGCAGGATCGAGTGGTATCTGAAAGAGGCTGTCCCTCTCTTTGTCATCGGCACCCTGATTCTGTTCGCGCTCGACAGGATGCAGGCGCTCGGCAGGCTTGAGGCCCTGGCGTCGCCGGTTATAGTAAATTTCCTCGGACTGCCTGCAAAGACAACGGAAGCGTTCCTCCTCGGATTCCTCAGAAGGGATTACGGCGCTGCAGGCATGTTCGACCTTGCAAGGCGCGGTCTGCTAAATGAGAACCAGGTTATCATAAGCCTCGTGACTCTGACCCTCTTCGTGCCGTGTCTGGCGAATTTCTTTATGATTATAAAAGAACGCGGCATGAGGACAGCGGCCTTGATGATGGCTTTAATTATACCGTTTGCTCTGCTCGTAGGCGGGGCGCTGAATTTTATCCTGAATCTCTAAACCCGGCCTGCCGTTTAGCGCTGTTTAATTTCGAGGGTAAAGCTCTTTTTGGATTCCCCGCCCTGGCTGTCTGAAACCGACACCATAAAGGGGGCTTTGCCTTTAAACTCTGCCGGAACATTCCAGTAAACAAGGCCGGTTGCCGAATTAATAGTCATACCCTTGGGCGCAGACTGGAGGGAATAGGTCAGGGTATCGCCGTCGGGGTCATTGGCCGTGACCTGGAACGTATATACTTTTCCGTCAAAACTGAACTTCTTGTTATCGAGGATCGAGGGCGGGATATTCTTTATTTCCCTTCGCACTATTATCGGGCGGCCTGTTCCCTCTCCATCGGATGGGACAATTGTTAGCGTAATTTTGTCTCCTCTCCGTAATTGCCCTTCAATCTGCCGGCCGTTTCCTGCCGGCTCTTCGTTCCTTGTCCATTCATAAGTAAAAGAAACCGTATCTTCATCCACATCCTTACCTTCAACATCAACGCTCAGGGTGTCGCCGGGTCGGGCAGCGTCCGGAAGGATTTTTACCTTCGCTATTTCAGGAGGGGAATTTATTATCCGGATGGAATTGGAAAAAACCTCCTTGCCCTGTATTGTTGCCTTTGCCTGGACCGTATCGCCTTTCTTTACTTCCGAAGCATTAAATTGTCCCGGCTTCGGGCTCTCAACCGGACTTCCGTTTACAAGCCATTCTATCTTTGCACTTGATAAATCAAAGCCTTGCGGGACTAAATAAACCGGCGTATTGCGGTAGGCATTAATAGGCGTGATCTGCAGAGTATATGCGGGCCCCTCGGTAACGGAAGGCCCGACAGGTTTTTGCCCGCTCACTTCCGGAGGCTTTTCAGAAGAGCAGGAGACAAGGAATAAGAGAATTATTAATGATAAATATTTATACAACGGCATTATTTTAATATTGATAAAGTATAGATAATTTTGCCCTTTCAGACGGATTCGTTCGATTTTCAGCATCCACCTCTATTGTATAAAGATATGGCCGACTTACTACGGTTACCTCCCCTGAACCTGAAGATACCACTCCTTTACCGATCAAACCTTCATCTCCACCAGAATTGCCTTCAACAGTGTCAACTATTTTTGAATAAACTCTATATATAGGATATGGGTTTGCTCCGAGATCAAAATACATATCATAGGTAGTGTCGGTCCCGGGGACAATGGTCAGCAATTTATCACAGGAAGACGTCCAATCCTTTGTCGATTTATTCAGTTTATCCGTCATACATGTAGATGATGCAGTTATATGAAATTCATCAAGGCCAGGGATATTAGGATCCCCTCTGGCTGCTAAAAGCTGAAAAGTAACATCTGCGCCACCCTTGCCGGCCTCAAGAGCAGTTGTGTATCTCTTCTGCAAACCGGAGACCTGTGCTCCGGTTGTTATCATAAATATCAGCCCTGTCATAATCACGAGAGCGATTGCCGACAATATTAATATCATTACAAGGGCCATGCCCTTTTCATTTAGAAGTTTAGAGTTCTGAGTTCTGTTTCCTGTCATGTTTACCTTAGGTTATTTGGTTTTACAACTATTGTATATAACTTCCACCTGTAATATTTGTAATTGAGATTCCCAATTTGAGTTTTTAGATTAACGAAATTTATAGTCCTTGAATTAGTGCCTAAAACTTCTGTGGCAGATAAAAATTCTTTCGTGCCACCCATAGAAAAATCATAATTTATATCCCGCTGACCTTCATGAGCCACTATATATACCCTGACTTCTTTAACCTGATCCCTTATCTGTCGGGCTGTTAAACCGGATATATCATCAGTTGGAGAAAAAGGAGCAACAGTAGGAGACCAGTCAATGTCACCATCGCCATCCGTATCCAGCCAAAAATCTACCCGCATATCAGCCACACAGTCAAGAAGGGGAAGCTCGGTAAGCAATCCATCAGCATGATTAACAGTACCCTTATAAAGAATACCTATATTATTACTCGGAGCACATCTCTGAGGCATATTAGTAGTGGGTCTCCTGACATAAAAATCCGCCCTGTTAAACGGCATCCTCAAAGACGCAACGTTAGAATCTGCAACACCATATACTAAGCGCGTCTCTGCGGGGTCAGTGGGTGGCCAGGGTGACGAAGTTATACCGCTAAATGTTGTAGAAAAATTTGCGCCATTGACAACCAAAGTCCTGCCATTTGTATCTGTGGTTCCGGGTCTAAGGACGATTACCCTGTCATTAGGTGCTAAGTCTTCACCTTGTGGCGGCGTTAAAGCCGGCGTCCACTTCCTTGGATTATATGGTGATGTAAATGGTGATGCCATAAGGGTAGTCCACTTCTCACATGTGGCATTCCTCGCAACATTTATGGCTTTTATCACAAGCACATCTGAACCATTTAATCCGTAGCCGTTACCGCTACGGAAAGCACCCGGCGGATTAGATGCCCCTGCTACATCAGTCCCCCTGGCAGGGTTATCAGGTGGACCATCGTTAAAATCACGATCAATCCAGGGGGTTACTGATTCAGAAACAATTTCAGTATAGCCGGCACCGCTAAGATTCCAGGGCAGTCCATACCCTGCGTTCTGTATATCCTGCCTTAAGATTTCAAGACCTACTATACCCTCTATATTTGTTTCTGCTATTTTACTTTGTTGTTTAAACTGCGTTAACAGCCCGGTAAACACCTGTGAAGCTGCAGCAATAAAAAACACAAAGACAACCATGGTTATCATCAGCTCTACTAAACTAAATCCTGCTTCTCGCTTAATCATTGTCTCCTCAATATTGTTGAAATATTGTGAGTGTAATCCTCTCCTTTAAATTTCCATCCCACAGTGATAGAAACCTGTTTGTTATCTGTATTAAGCGGGTTGACCTCCCTGTTAGTGCAAAAATCAAAATTTGATATATTCCTGAGGTTTCTTGAGACGCGTAATCCGGTTGTTCCAAAATTAGCCGGACAGATAGTCGCTGTAAGAGATAAATCAGCGCTATCGCCGACCAAAGTGTCAACAGTTTGGGTAAATGGAAGGGCCCTCGCTTCATTCATCCTCATCTCCGCAATGCTCACTGCTTCATCTCTCAGGACATTTATCATGTTTGAACTAATACTTACCAGTGCAGTCTGCATCAGGGCAAGAAAAACTATAAGAAATACTACAAGGGCAATCATTACCTCAACGAGGCTAAGACCGGTTTTATTTGATATTACACGTTCCATCCCATTTCCCTATATTTATTCTTGTTGCGGATAATACTAAACAGTCATAATCAGGGGTATTGCTACCGATAGCAAAGCGAATAGTAGTATTATTAGGTGAAACAAGCCCTCTTGTGTCCATAGTTATTGTCCCGGTCCATGATGTTGATTCTACCGGATAGGTTAATGGTTTTGGATCCGGCCGCAATATCCTTGTATCACCGGCATCTATGGGTAGGGGGATAGCACCATCCTCATCTGTATCTTCATATACCTGGTAATCACCGGCGTTTGCCACCACAAAATGTATTCTATTCCTCTGCATCGCCCTTGCCCTTGCATTCATTAAATCAACATGCAACTCTTTTACCTGGCTCTCTATCTTGTAACCGCCCATCCATCTCTGGAAGGTAAAACCGAGGGCAAAAACAAGAACAGCTATTACAGAAACAACAACTATTAGCTCTATTAATGTTACCCCGTCTTCCTTCATTATCTTCGTCTTATTTAGGGTTAGGTTAAGGTTGAAAGATTTATTTTCCTTGCTTCCTTAGCCTAAACCTTAACCTTCTCCCCTATTTTTTCATCTCTCTTTCATATGTATCACTCTTTTTACGGGCGGAGGTTGTGATAAGAGAGACAACCCCTGCGCAGTCGGAGGGACGCCTTCCAGCGCCGCACTTTTTCTTCCGCCGGCTTCACTAAATGCAGTTGAAAGATCCAGCTGTTCAATACTTCCTGTGGAGACCTGTAGTAATGCCGTTCCTTTTAATAGAGCGCCGGCAGGACCTCCCGTATTATATCTGACTGCCCAAATAAAACTCTTGCCTCCAAGTCCGCATTCATCATTATACGGCTTATATGTTGTGAAGAACGCAAGTCCTGTTGTCGTTGCCATCGGGTCTGTGATCATCCTCTCAGCCCTGTAAGCTCTTGTGACAGAGGAGGTTCCTTCAAGATATGAATAGTTACCGGAGAGATCAAGGTTAATGTACCAGCCCTTAAAACTTGCAGAATTAGCAATAGTTTCAGTAGGTACACTGCTGATAGATGTAACATTAGTTACATCACCTGAACTCACCAGGGTTGTGCAGGTTGTGTCAAGAATATTTGAGGAGTTAAAACAAGGCTCTTTCACAGCGAACAACTTCCTCTGGCTGTCCGGGTCATCAACGTTGGTTTGTATCTCATAATAATATCGCCCGCTACCAAAGAATAACCATAGGTTATGTGTCTTGTTGTTTTGAAGTCTGGCAACTGATGAGGTAACCGGCCCAATATTATCTATTACCTGACTCCAAACCCAATTAGATGGATTTGAATCATTCTTCGTAATAAGCCTTCCGACACCTCCATCCGTCCATGTATAGGTTGGACTAGTTCCTGTCCTTTTCACATATCCGATATAGACAACATCATCCTGATAATCCTGGTTATAGTCAAGGGTGGAATTAAGCATTGAGCCGGCAAAGGCATATGGTATTGTCGTATCTTTTATCGTAACATTGGCATTATTTGCTCCCGGCCCTGCTTTAATATCAAAAATAAAGAGCTTGAGGTTCTGGTCAGAGCTTCCTACGAATTGGTGGTCGGTAGTTTGTATTGGTCCTGTAGGACCGGAACCAAAGACAACAAACCATTTGCCGTTTTTTGTATTATCAGAACCGATCCTCACAACTGCAGGACCTGATGTTGCAAAGCCAAGTGCAGGATCTGAAAACTCCCAGAGAAGCTGAGGGTTATTCTGGTCTGTGACATCAAGGGCAAAGTAGGAAGAATAGCCCAGACCCTTCGAGGCGTCTGCGGGGTCTACTATAGGCGTCCTTACACAGTTGGGGACACAGGTCTCACCGGTAGCACAATTGGCGTCAGTAGTACAGACTTTACTCGTAGTTACCGAACATGAACTTGAATTGCATGCAACACCTGTCTTTCTGCAGGCTCCGCCATATCTCATGCCGCCGATAAGGATGGTTCTCCATGTGCAGGTGGCAGAATCATAAGGATCAGGGCAGTTAGGACGTGTATCGCCGGAGATATCACCTGACCCTGGAGCACCCATGCTGGCATCAAAGATATATGGGCTGAGATCAACAGAATAAATATGACAGTAATCAGGGTCCGCAATATATTTGAGATAAGGGAGTGCATTCTTTGGGATAAACGCCCACGTCTCCTTTCCGAGGTCACTGCCTGACATACGGGCTATCTCATGCGCAGCCTGGGCAGGAGAGGTCCATGTAAGTTCCAGGTTGCCGAGATTAAAGGCATGGAGCATTCCATCATTTCCACCTGCAAAGACCTTCCCTCTTCCTTTATAACCTGTAGATCCGGTCGTTGCGGTAAAAGCACTGTAAGTTGTGTCTTTATACCTGACGTCATAATTATTCAACGGTACCCATGAGGAAATCCTCGGTGTTGAATTTAATATATCCCCGAGCTTCCATACATTTGTAGCAGAACCAATCTGCCCATATCTTGGCCTGTAATCATCTATGCCGTCGGGAACACAGGTCTCAACGCCGGGACAATCGGCGTTGATTGTACAAGATGTAGTTGCTGTTGCTGAACAAGTGCCCTTTCTGTCAATACCGGCGGTCACTACATTACCATCTTCATCTAAAAGCGTAGTAAGACCTTCTCCATGCATATAGCGGATTATATATCCTGCGTCCGTATCATCAACAGCCTGCAAATATGGTCTCAATGTCGTTTCATTGGTTACGGTAAAGTTGTTCGCAAGAAAAGAAGTGCCATTAGTCGTCGTATATATTGTCCTGTTATCAGTATCAGCCGGATTTGAGGGATTAACCGTCCTGCTCCACAATAACTGACCTGCTTTCCAGAGACTTGCTATGTTCTCGAAGATAATGGTCGGCTTTGTGACATCAGCATCGCCATCGCCGTCAGTATCCTGAAAACGTCTTGCCTTTGTGAGTTGCGCAGTTGTATCAAAGAAAAATTGTACAATATAGTCATTTGTAAGATTAAGTATCTGGTCTGCTGTTGAGTCTTCCCTTATACTGCTGTTTTTAAAGAATGGGTCCACATAATACCACATATTTTGGTCTTCCCCGATCCATCCGATTATATCGTTGCCGATCCTGCGTCTCGGATAAAAAACAGCCTGAACAAGATTTGCGCCGCTTCCCTCACCTGATGCAAGAACGGAAGCTGCCGTACCGGAAGCTGCCCTCTTAAGAATCGTTGAAAGGGCACTTCTGACAGCCTGTTCAATGGCAGCGCCTTCGTAAGCCTCATAAAAATTATCAGGGTCGCCATCCCCGTTCTGATCCCATTCCGACTGAAGGTCGGGTAGGTTATTACCGTTAATGTCTTCAAACCCGCCATTTATGGCAGCATATCTGAGCAGTGTGGAACCTTTGCCAAATGCAAAGACATTAAAAAGGGTCAGATTTTGTATGCCTGACATATTATTATATCCATAAGTGGTGCTATTCCTGAGATCAGTTGTGTGCGCCCATAAGGCTACATCCTCCATACCGGCTACAGCATATCCACTACAGGCAGGATCGCCTAACATTGGTGTTCCCGGAAAATTATACGTTTCAGGTGAGGTCGCAACCCTTGCCGGACAGCTTGTGCCGGAGCAGTTAAAAGTCGAAATATGTGGAGATGTACCGGCATAATCAACTAAGTTAGAAGGCAGGTCCCCATCCTGGCATGGTTCACCGTCAGTGATATAAAGGACATAGCTCTTTGAACAGGAAGGCCATCTACTCTGACCGCCTGTCCCATAATTATACGGATCACCATTGTCATTGCATGTATAATCAGCATTATGGTACATTGGTCCGGTGCTGCTTGAACTGCAAAGGTACCGGGCAAAATAGCCTGCAACTGTATATAATGTCTCACCAAGAGGGGTATTCGCGTTCGGCCTCTTATTGTTTATCTGATTTACTGCACTTGCAAGGTTTGCAGCCGCAATATTGACCTGAACATAGCCCCCATCCCCCTGATCAGTTGTATTATAATTATAAAACGTGAGACCTAATCTTGCACGTGTGCCGACAGCATCCTGAAGCACGCCCTCCACGGTATCCGGTGTTACAACATATACGCTAAAAGAGTTTATCGTCGTCCACCCTGTACTTGGGTTTCCCGGTCCTGAATATGCGGTAAACGAGGAAGGGTTGGAAGACCCCGTGTCAAAAGTAACATTTATATTCCCGGTGCATCCGGTGCATCCCATATAGTTCTGTGCATTGAATACGGCTTTGTATATCCCTCTATCGTCAAAATCTGATTTCTCTGTTACAAGCCTGCTGCTTGTCGTTGTTTTTCCCCCTGTCATCACCTTTTTTATAACATCAACCCGTCTCATCGTCAGCCAGTTCATAAAATTGCCGTCCCATTCAGTAGAAGCCTTAGCCCCTGCCGATTTTAAGCGACTTCGGGAAAATCTGCCGCCTGAACTGCTGTATGTGTACCAGTAATCGGAATTAAAATAGCCATAATAATCCTTAGTCGGCTCAAAGCTCTGTTCAGGGTAAGGGTGTTTTAAATAGTAACAATTATAATCATAAATAGAATTCCCTAAGGCAAAGGTCACAGCTGAGTTTACAGTAATTTTCTTGTCGCTCGGGCTGATAGCAGTGATTATCCTTTCATATGGCCCTCCGGCACTTGCTACAGCGATAATTTCACCTACCCAAAAATCAGTAACACTATTAACAGGGATTATAGTAACAGAAGCTCCTGCAACAGTAGTCGTTGTTAAAGCGCACGTAGCTGTTTCATAAAAAATAGTGCCGGAACAACCGTAATCCTGAACAATATCCCCTGTAGAAAAGTCCACGGACTGGGTAACGGTGATAGTTTTATTAGTTGTGTTGATAGAACTAATTTGCAGCCTGGTGCCTGTCCCTGCATGCACCAGGGCAATCTGCTGCCTTACCTTAAAACCTGTAACATCGTCAACAGGGATTACCGTAGCACCTGTCCCTGCAGATGTTGTATTTGTTTTAGGGCATGCATAAGCAAGATTAAACATACTCCCGGAATTATCGAGTACAATCATGACATTCGGAGGTACATCCTGTATAACATATGGCGGGACTAGACAATAGTCATTCATCGTTGCAGCATCTAAACTTTTTAAGGATAAGCAGTTTAAAAATAAAAATACAGCTATAATAAAAAAACCTAACCGTTTCATTGTACCCCCTCAGTGCATTGAAGAATGTTTAGTAATTACTACGCGCGTTATGTTGTCCCCTTCAATAATAATTTCCACTGTCTTACCCTGTTTCAACTGATCTTTATCCACCTTTATCCCACGGGCTGTTACGATAGGGACATTTGAAATATCGTAAAACTTACCGTTTACCTGAATAGATGAAAATGTAACTTCTTCTATCACGCCCATCACCACTTTAGGCGGTGTTTTAATCGTATCGGCATTGAGCGTTGATGGTGATTGCACTGCCAAAAAGGTTAACAATATTAAAATTAATAATATATATCCAAAAAATTTACCGGTATTCTTCATCTTTGCACCTCATAATTGATTTCTTAAATAATTTTAGTGTCAATATTACACCTTTTTTGTTGCTTTTTCTATTGATTAAAATCTTAGCCTCTCTAAAGATACTTTATAGATAAGCAACTTTTATACCATTAGGCAACTATTTGATATTATTTATTATTTATAAGCAGATGGGAATTTTGTGTCACAGGACTATGTAATAGATTACATACTATATGACGGAAAGAGGTTATACCGTATAAAGCCTCATCCCTTCAGGACGGTGAAGATGTTAATGAAAGGGATCTCAGGGATGCAATCAGAATACGAAACAGGGGAGCAGGGAGATGAGGCGCTATAGAGGGAAGCTTAGGTCCAGTATCCTCTTTTTTAATATCATAATCTCAAAGGCAATGGCAGCCATGGAGGCAAGCATTGACAGGAATCCTACGTTGGCGTTAAGAACAGAAGCCGGTCCGTTGTCTACATACAAAAGCCCTACCACTTTGTCTCTAAGAATAATCGGCAGGATTAGAGTATCCTGGGGTGTGCCTGAAAGAATTTCTATCAAAGGCTCATTACATTTTATCTTCAAAACAGGCCCCCGATAATTGTTTTTGGTCCTTATGACGTCAAACAGAACGGATGGTTCTTTTTCCTGCATAGTAAAGTTTTCAATGTCGATCCCCCTTGATTTCCAGCCTATAATATTACCGCCTTTTATGGAGAAAAGCGCCACCCTTTTTGCTATTTTGTAAGATTCGTTTATGAGTATTGCCGCTATCTCTTCAGTCTCTTTCACTTCCGTAAATGAAAATTTTATTTTTTCAATCGAGCTCTCCTCAACTTTTATCTCAGGATTAAAACGGTCGCTCAGGCTTATATACCGGACGTCACGTTTGATCCCATAATATTTCTCAAGGGCATAGACTAACATCAATTCAGTGATAACATGGGGTATGATTTCATATCCTGTAATGAAACGCAGATCATCGATTTCCTTTATATCTTTGGGATCAAGCATGGCGGTATGGAGTCTGTTACGGTCTTTTTTGAAAGGAAGTATTTTGTATTTATTCACAACATCAACATTGACGGAATTTATAACATCTTCAGGTACTGAGTTTATCATATTGATAGAGACGGCAGGGGACTTGAAGAACTTGCTCAAAAATTTCGCCAGCTCCTGCTCTTCAAGGAACCGCAGCTCCACAATATTTGTGCCGATCCTTCCGCCAAACTGTATCTGCCGCTTAAGCGCCTGTTCCAACTGCTGCCGGGTTATTAATGCTTCCTTTACTAAAGCCTCGCCAAGTTTCACGGTTCACCTCTTGAGCCTCTTGCAAAAGTCCTTTTTGTCACCCTGAGCTTGTCGAAGGGTGATGTAAGTAGTTGAATTATAGACATGGTTCGACAGGCTCACCATGACATTTTGATCTTTTCAAGACTTTTGCAAGAGCCTCTCTTGTTAAAGAGTTATTTATCGGTATGGATGAATTCTATTTTAATTTCCTCATTTTCATCATTATACACCTTCTTGTAATAACAGCATAGTCTTGCCGACTTATTTACTAAAGGAGTTCATAAGTAAAGCCACACACCCTCACCCTTGCCCTCTCCCGTCTCCGCACTCAGGCGGATTCGCCGAGGGGATAAAGGGGAGGGTGTTTAAATGTGTCCTTACTTATGAACTCATTAACCCGGCAGCAAAACCCTGAGCGCCCTTAGCTTTTTGGGATGTTTTAGTTTTTTCAGGGCTTTTTCCTCTATCTGTCTTACCCTCTCGCGGGTGATGGAAAGACGCCTTCCCACTTCTTCAAGAGTGTAGTCTCTGTCGCAGCCGATGCCGAATCTCATTTTCATTACCGCTTCTTCCTTTGGAGTCAGAGAATGCAGTATTTTTAGTATATGTTCGGTAATCCTGTTTCTTTCAGTGTCGAGATAGGGCGACGGGCCGTTCTCATCGCAGATGAAATCTTCCAGCGTGGATTTATCATCTCCTGCCTGCGAATGGATCGATATGGGATCCTGAATTGCGGCATAGACCTCCCGTATCTTTTTTTCGGCAATCCCGAGTTTTTGTGAAAGTTCTTCCGTGCCGGGTTCCCTGCCGGTCGTATGCATCAATTCCTTTGAGGCGCTGTTGATCTTGTTGTACATTTCAATTACATGCACGGGTACTCTGACAGTCCTTGTCTGATCGATAAGCGCCCTCATGATTGCCTGCTTTATCCACCATATTGCATAGGTGCTGAATTTAAAACCTTTCCTGTAGTCGAACCTGTCCACCGCTTTCATAAGGCCGATATTGCCTTCCTGTATAAGGTCTATTAAAGGGAGTCCCCGTCCGACATAATGTTTTGCCGCATTCACCACAAGTCTCAGGTTGCGTATTATCAATTCATTTTTTGCCTCTGAAACAAGCGTCCTCGCCTTTAAAATCGTATCATGTTTTGTTTTGAATTCATCAACGGTAATGCCTGTTTCCGATTTAATCCGTTTCCCGTTATTTTGAAGAGCAAGGTTATCGATTATCTCAAGGCTTTTTATAAGGGCCTCATCCTCTTTTTCTTCATGCCCGTTATCTCCGTTTGTCCGTTCCTTACTGCCGCAACATTCTTTAAGTCTTTTGTAAAGCGGCAATCCGGCAACCGTTGTTTTAATAATACTATTCCCTTCCTCTATCCTCTTTGCAAGGTCCGCCGCTTCATCTCTTTCAAGGACGGTAATATTTCCCATAGAGCATAAATAGGCATGGACGAGGTTGTCCGTTCTTTCGTTGTTTGGAAGACCGTCTTTTACTTTGACCTGTTCTTCCTCTGCATTTTCCAAATGATCATCGGCCACCTTGACCCCGATATCCTGAAGGAGGTCTATAAAAGCCTCAAGGTTTTCATTATTGTCGTATTCAGGCGGGAAAACGCTATGGAGCTCGTCAGACGTGATCCGCCCCCGGTCCTTGCCCCATTCAATAATGTCCGAATAAATGTCCGCTTCTCTCATGATGCGCGCCCGACTCCTCCCTGCATCTGAATTTGCTTGTTAATATTTCAAATAGCAAATTGAATGCCGGCGGATGTGGTTCTTTAGAAATGCTTATATGACGGAGGGTTGCGATGTTTTGGTCCGATAAACAGAGGCCGGTTTCAACCGGATTATTATCATGTGAGAATATGAGAATGAGAATGTGAGAATGCAAGGACCCGTCTACTTCTTACAACTATTGAACTTAAAGGCTTAAAAAACCTAACCGTTGCGTAAATTCATTTAACGGGTGAGGCTCTTGCAAAAGTCTTGAAAAGATCAAAATGTCATGGTGAGCCTGTCGAACCATGTCTATAATTCAACTACTTACATCACCCTTCGACAAGCTCAGGGTGACAAAAAGGACTTTTGCAAGAG